>Ga0247841_10004166_pt1 | contig 25289 bp, 30 predicted proteins | sample LaCruzMarch2015__2_FD_192410 | JGI IMG/M metagenome (GOLD analysis project Ga0247841, IMG submission 192410) | Freshwater microbial communities from meromictic Lake La Cruz, Castile-La Mancha, Spain - LaCruzMarch2015_18m | ecosystem: Environmental > Aquatic > Freshwater > Lake | place: Spain... | reverse complement strand
CCGCCTCAGTCTTGTACGTCGGTGCCGGTAACTTCCGGCCACGGCACAGCTCCTGTAGCCCGGTCTTGGCGGACTCCATCAGCTCGCCGCCATGGAGCGACCACCGGCTTCGCCCAGATCGAAACGAATGCGCTGGCCGGGTGCCCGCTTTACGGGCTCGATAATCCGGCCGATATAGCCGAGATCGAGCAGGACCTGGCCGGCCAGAAGCTGACGCACGGCCCTCTTGCCCAGTGCGGTCTTTTGCACCATGCAAGTGCTGCCATCGAGGCGAACCGCGATGGATCCGGTGATCTCGCCGGAGTCATCTGGAATGTTGTAGACCGGGACCTTCTCGCCGCAATAATGGCACACTTCCGCCAGAATACTGGCGTAGTCGTTGGCCCGATCACGTCTCTTCGTCACGATCTCGCGAACATTACCATCATCCAACCTGGACATGATATGTCCCCTCCAAATAGAATGTCAACCCCTCCACCAGTCATCGAACCACAAAAGCCCGATGAACATCGGATCATACCTTAAAAAACCCTTTTTGTCAACTCAAGAGAGCATCTCTCCTGAGAAATCCCTCACTCATTTTTTGAGTGGGTGGATCAACCCACGGGGGCTTAATTTTTGCTTATAAAGTGTTGAGTGGACAGAAAAATATATAGGGCACATTGCCTCTTAAGAACATACGCAGACAAATTTGCACGGTTTTGCGAAGCAAAAAATTTGTCGAGTACCGAGTGAGCGAAGACGCTGGTCGTAGCGAGCGCTTCTTAAAGGTAATGTGCCAAAACGGTTTTTACTACTTGATAACTTTAACCGTCGGCTCGGATCGATCCATAGAGCTAATAATCATTGAGAAAATTGCGTAAATGAGGGCTGCAAAAAACGCTGACCAGAAATTTGTGATCGTAAATCCTTTAACAATATCAGACACCAACCAGAACATTAGAGCATTGATGATCAAGGTAAATAAACCGAGTGTGAGTATGTTAATAGGCAAGGTGAGAATGATAATGAGCGGACGAATGACCGCATTCACTAGCCCCAAAACCAATGCGACAATTAATGCAGTGAAAAAACTTGTTATTTCAACTCCCGGCACTAAATAAGTAATTATCATCAGCAAAATCGCGTTGATAAACCACCTTATGATTGCAAATAGACACATATATCCTCGCTCTGCTCGGAAAATCCAAAATCCAAATCTCAAATCTCAAAATTTTGGAAACCGAGCAAATTATTTAATAATTAAATTCTAGGTTCAAACTTGGCCGTTGTCAAAGATTTTGAAAATTTAAATATTGGAACTTCTTTGAAAATTGAAAATTGTTATTTGTAAATTCTGAGCTTGAAAAGCTCTGGCAATAGGTATAGAGTCGAATCAATAATTTAAGAAAGGTCAAAAATGACTTATCTGTGGTATTTAGGAATATTGGTTCTTCTTTATCTAATGGGTGCGCTTCGAGTTGTCCAGCAATATGAAAAAGGTGTCCACTTTAGACTAGGAAAATATGTCGGACCAAAAGAACCGGGGCTTCGAATGATTGTCCCAATCATTGACCGATTAATGAAGGTCTCCCTTCGAATCGTAACAATGCCAATTCCTTCACAAAAAATCATCACCAAGGACAATGTCTCAATTGACGTCGCCGCAGTTGCATATTTCAAGGTCACAGACGCCGAAAAAGCAGTGATCGCCATCCAGGATGTATACTCTGCAGTAAATCAGATCGCTCAAACAACAGTTAGGAATATTGTCGGTCAGTTTATGCTAGACGAGGTTCTATCCGACACGGGGAAAATTAACGAGAAAATTAAAAAAATTATCGATAGCCACACCGAAGCATGGGGAGTTGTAGTTTCAACCGTCGAGATCAAAGATATTCAGCTTCCAGATACAATGCAGCGCGCCATGGCCAAGCAAGCCGAGGCCGAGAGAGAAAAGAGAGCCAAAATCATCGCCGCCGAGGGAGAATTTCAATCTGCTGACCAACTCGGAAAAGCCGCCGATATTATTGGTAAGCATCCGATCGCCCTACAATTGAGAAATTTACAAGTTCTTTCAGAGATTGCCGTTGAAAAGAACTCTACAATCGTATTTCCTAGTACATTCTTGAACACTATAAAAGATGTTAAAGACTTCATGAACTCAGAGAAGTAGTCGGCTTCTACTTAGAATGCTTTTCATTGAGATTTTGCCAATCCCAAGTTCTTTTTTTGTTAAATTTAACTTTCTTTAATAGCTCTTTTTGAAGATCGATGTTAAATATTCCAGCCAAATGCAGCAATCTGGTCAGAATATCGCCCAATTCTTCTTTGAATCCGTCTTTTCCGTCTATATTATTGTGTCTATATGCCTCATACGCCTCCGAAACCTCGCAGTGGAGCAACGCGAATTTTTCTCCAACACAAATATCTTGAGGTTTCGTGCCAAACTTCTTCTTTTTGGCTTGAGTCATGACAACTTCAGTCAGCTGCTTAATCGTTAGATCTTCATTTTTCATTATTAGAATTGAATCATATTCCGAAAACTTTACAAACTTTACGAACTTTATAACTTGATGAACTAACTATAGATATATATTTTTGGTGATCCGTCGATAGTTCGGCCTTTGTGATTAGCAAACAAAAAGGCGACTGAGACAACTTTTGCTCCGGTTATTAAATTTTTAGAAATCATTGGCTCTATGTCTCGAATAACTCGATCATACAGGTATAGATAGACCACGTCGGCTTCGCTCACTAATTTGGCGTACTTTTTAAAATTGCCGAAATAAACCCTAACATTTCGTGACTCACCAGATAAAAAAACATTTAATTTAGTCAATAAATAATAGAAAGGGGAAATCTCGACACCAACTCCCCTCGCCCCAAATTCTCGACTCGCGATAATTAAAACTCGTCCATTGCCACAGCCCAGATCAATAATTGTCTGATTTTTCTTTAAATTTACTGCTTTGAGGGCCTTTTTAATGATCTTATCCTTGGAGTAAACCGTTGGCGCCCCCGAAATAATCGCGATCAATAATGACCCGAACCAGAATAGAGCAAAAACGAGAAAAACCAAAAATACGATCTGAATTATCACCTACTTAGAGTACCAAAAACTGAGAACTTTATCTGTTCTTGGCTCTATTTCTCATTGTCGGATCGAGAATCTTTTTGCGAAGTCTTAGAGAGGTTGGTGTGACTTCCAACAGTTCGTCATCTTCGAGGAAATCAATACATTGTTCAAGCGACATTTTGATTGTCGGATCAAGCACAACTGTAATTTCAGCGTTGGATCGGATATTGGTCATCTGCTTTTCCTTGGCAACATTGATCTCGATATCCCCATCTCGCGAGTTTAGTCCTACGATCATTCCTTTATATACTTGGGTTTGAGGTTCGATAAAAGTATTTCCTCTTCCCTGAGCAATATTTAGGCCATAAACGACTGCCTTCCCGTCTTCTGAGGCAATCAAGACGCCATTTCTAAGCTTGGCAATCGCTGGTTTCACTGGTTCAAAGTGTAGAAAAATCGAGTTTGCAACCGCAGTTCCGCGGGACAACGTCAAAAGTTGATTGCGCAGTCCGAGCAATCCTCTGGTGGTAATAATAAATTCCAAACGGGTTGATAAATTATCAATAATCGATTGGTGCATTAGCGTTCCACGACGTCTAATAACCTCAGCAATAACTGAGTCAGAATACTGAGTCTCAACGTCAATGGTTAGCTCCTCGACAGGTTCTGACTTAACGCCGTCGATTTCTTTGGTAATAACTTCCGGCTTACCAATCTGCAGTTCAAATCCTTCGCGGCGCAATGTTTCGATAAATACTGACAAATGAAGCTCGCCGCGACCGGATAAGATGTATTCTCCCTCAGTTCCGAGGTGAAATTTCAAAGAGACGTTTGTTTCGAGTTCTTTTTCGATTCTGGCTAGGATCTGGCGACCAGTTACAAATTTGCCTTCGCGCCCAGCAAATGGAGAGGTGTTGGCAGTAACGGCCATAGAGAGAGTTGGTTCTTCGATCGAGATAGTTGGCAGCGCCTCTGGATTAGTCGCATCTGCGATCGTTTCGCCAATTCCAGCGTTTTTAAGACCGGTGATCGAAACAATATCTCCAGCGATCGCTTCTGGTACTTCCATACGCTTAAGTCCAGCACTGACAAAAATCTTGTCGAGCTTGCTCGACTCTTTGACGCCATCTTCGTTCAAAAGCACAACCGACAAACCTTTTTTAGCGGTTCCACGAGTGATTTTGCCGACTGCATATTTGCCTTGATAAGAATCCCAGTCAAGAGCAGAAACCAACATCTGAAAATCACCTTCTTCAACTTTTGGGGCTGGAATATGCTCAACGATTGCATCAAAAATCACCGACAGATCTCCGGCAGCGGTCATATCAGATGGCATCTCGGCCCACGCTTTACCTTCTCTGGCAATTGCGTAGTAAACCGGGAAATCAAGATGTGATTCGTCTTGCGCTAAATCTAAAAATAAATCTGAGGTTCGCTCAATTACTTCATCAACTCGCGCGCTTGGTTTATCGATTTTATTAATTACAACAATAATTTTTAAACCTAAATCTAGTGCTTTTTTCAAAACAAACTTAGTTTGAGGCATTGGCCCTTCTTGAGCATCGATAACCAAAACTGCACCATCAGCCATATTGAGTGTTCGCTCAACTTCTCCACCAAAATCAGCGTGCCCAGGGGTGTCTATAATATTAATCTTGACGTCCTTAAACAAAACAGCAGTATTTTTGGCCAAAATTGTAATTCCACGCTCCCTCTCTTGATCGTTTGAATCCATTATCAGAGTCTGAGACATCTCAGCCTCATTCTCGCGAAAAGTGTGGGACTGCTTTAATAGACCATCAACAAGTGTGGTTTTTCCGTGGTCAACGTGAGCAATAATGGCTACATTTCGAATCATAAAGTCTTTCATCCTCCTTCGCTCTTACAGAGCTTCGGAAGGATTGATTATTTCGCTTTGCGAAATAGATCAAAAAAAGCCCCTTCGGCCTTAACTCAACCCGTTGATTATATGCTAAAACTCAACAAAAGTCAATCCGACAGGAGAGAAAAACAGGGTCTGGACGTTTGCACGTTGTCCAGACCCCTATGTCTTGCGAAGCTCGATGGCGTCGAGCTGGAACGTCTTGCGCACATTCGCGGTGACCACGCGACTCCCATCGTTCCACTCGCCGCTTACTTCAACGTCGAGTAATCCGAAGTAGTCGTCACTCTCAAGCTTCAAGTCCCAACCTTCGAGACAGAGCTTAAAAAGACGCTCTATGGCCCTCTTTGTTTGCTCGCCATCTTTGAGGCTCGCCTTAAGGGTCAGCACGACAGCTGATCCCTCGCGAGCTTTCGTAAGCTCCTTATTGATCAGCTTGGGATCCATGCTTCACCTCCTGAATTGCGGCATTGTGTAAAGCGCTAAAAACTACTCTTTTTTGGGTATTTAGTCAAGATCTAACGTCTGGACAATTGAAAATTGACCGATTAACTGGTATGTTCAGTGAAATTTAGAGAGAAATATGGCATTAATTTTCGCGATTTTCACATTTATTTCAACATTGCTCGGCGGTTTGTTTGCACTTAAATTCAAAGACAAGCTCCACCTGATTTTGGGTTTATCGGCCGGAGCAGTTGTCGGAGTAGCAATTTTCGATCTGATTCCCGAGTCACTTAGCCTCGCAAGTACTCAATTTGACACCTCGACAACCACAATCCTCATCGGAGCTGGCTTCATAGTGTTTATGATCCTAGATCGATTGATGTCGATTCACGCCCACTCTGAGTGCGAAGACTGTGAAAACGAAAAGCATTCTAGCTATCATGGCGCGCTCGCCCTGATAATCCACAGCTTTCTTGATGGTTTTGGTATCGGATTGGCGTTTAAAATTTCATCCGGAGTTGGATTTATCGTTGCAGCGGCGGTTTTAGCACATGATTTTTCAGACGGCGTAAATACGGTCAATTATATTTTGAAAAATAAGGGTAAATCAAAAACAGCTATCATCTGGCTAATCATCGATGCCCTCGCGCCCGCTTTAGGGGTCGCGTCCACTTATTTCTTCTCAGTATCCGAAGGTATTTTGGGGCTAATTCTTGCCGTTTTCTGCGGCTTCTTCTTGTATATAGGCATGTCGGATCTCGTCCCCGAGTCACACCACCAACATCCGACATTTTTGACTACTACGATGACCATCCTTGGCATGGCCTTGATCTATTTTGCCGTTCGATTCGCTGGATAACTTGCTTCTGGCAGTTTTCTCAAGCAGTGTCCGCTATAACAATCATATGCAATTGCGATATTGATACCTGCAAAAAACCACCAAACAAGATCTTCGTACGGAATCCCAAAGAAATATATTCTTGAAATTTCAGTCATCTTCCAATACGATTCCCGCCAGCCCGGAAAAATATAAAACGATATCCAGTAGATCGGCAAAGAAACAACAACCAAAAGCAAACCACCAATTAGAGCTTCTTTTAGTAAATCCTCTCTAATAGAAATTAATATAATCGCGATCAGACCAAAGCCTATCAGATTCGCGTAAAAGGAAAAAATTCCAAAAAATCTAAATAGCGCATCTGCAACGATAAGCCCCAGCAAACAAATCACGCTTAACTTCCAATGTGTTTTGAGCCGATGGGCTCTGCACTTGTAGTCATCTTGCCTGCACACATCTTTGTAGATCACTGCCGCGATTCCACCAGCAGCAAAGCCCATGATCGCGTCCTCTATGCCAATTATCGTGTTAGTTAGCGTAATTGGGTTTACCCAATCCTTTGTATACCAAATTCCTTCAGCGATTAGGCCAAAAACTGCGACAATTACTCCCGCCCAGACCATCTCAAAACGTAGATCTTTGCGAAGCCAGAATAATATACCCCACGGGACTAAGAACAAACATGTAAATAGAATATATGCATAATGCATTAATAATATTGTAACAAAATATCAGCATTTAGCTGATAAATCAGCTTAGGCTGAACTTCTAAGCAATTTTTATTAACCTTTAAATTAGTTTGCAAAAGTGCTAAATTTATCTCGATGCGGTGACCGAGAAAAGGTGGCAATCCGCAAGGTTGCTTACGATGGAGTCGTGTCCATCCCGCATCTCCAATTTTATGGCTGCCAAAGAATATATACTTTCCAGAATCGAATCATTAGCAACTCCGATCGTTGTTGAAAATATTGGAAGTCGGAAATTAGAGGACGCTATCTATGCCAAAGTCATGTCAAAGAAGTTTCGCAAGCTAAAACCTGGCAAGGAGTGCGTTGAACTTACCAAAAAAGCAATTGAACTATGCATCAAAGAGGGAAAGCCTATCACGATTTTCCAATTGTTTGGAGGCAATAAACTTTGGCGATTCGATGAGGCTCCAGAAATCGATTGGGCAGAGCTATTCAGCTTCATATATTTCATGGAGTGGTGTCGCTCGATTGCGAGCGTTTACAAACCGGGTGTGCATTATGTATATTTTTCGCAAGACATTTCGGTTGAAAGTTTGAACAATATTCCCAGATCAGAAACCGATCGATATAGTGAATCATTTGAGAAGATGCTCAAATATCTCAAGCCTTACTTACCAGCCAATATCAAGGTAAGTTACGAGCGCCATTATGATTTGTTTGAGAATCCTGATGATTACTCCGCCGAGATCGAAGAGGCCAAAAAAGTTGTCCTTGCTGATAACAAAGGTGAATTGCCAACGCTCGATGAAAAGATGAAAGCGGCTACTGAATTAAATGTACGCTTGAAGCCCTTGCAAGACGCTGATCCAAGCTGGCGTGAAAAAGTTGAACTAGAACACCAAGCAATTTTTAAAACAAAAACTCTTCAAGGGCCGATGAATAATCCGTATAAAATCTGGACTTGTCCAACCTACTATCCCGATTCAGTTGTTACTGGTAGCACAAAAAGATCGTTGGCAAAATTTTGGGCAGCAGTGGGCGCATTAGAAAAAGATGGTGATGACTTCCACGAGGTTGTCTTGACACCAAAACAACTTGCCGAAACTGAGTTTGACTGGCAAGACATCCATATCGAAGGTTTGACTTGTAAAAACTTCAAAAAAATAAGAATAATAAAGGCCTGATCGGCGAAAGTGCCAATTCTGACAAGCGCTGCAAGATCGCTTACGATGGAGTCGTGTCCATCCCGCATCTCCAAAATTATGAAACCTGAAGAATTTATACAATCCAAATTAGAGAGACTCAGCACTAAATCTGAGATAAAATCCTTTTCACAAAAGCAAGATCTGGAAGCCGAAATTTATCGCCTCTTGATGAATAAGAAATTTCGCAAATATTCAGTCACTCCCGAATATCAAAAGCATATTAAAAAAGCTATCAGCCTAAACGTCGATCGTAACTTACCAATTAAACTAACTTTTCCCTTTGGTGGCTATAAACTCTGGCGACTTAAAGAAACGCCAGAGGTCGACTGGGCCGAGCTCTTCACTTTGATCTATTACACTAACTGGCTGAGCCCAATCTGCGATATCTATCCAGCTGGCGTTTGGTTTAATTTCTACTCTGATGATTTTATTGTTCCCAGGATGAATAATATCGAGCGCACAGACGTTGACTCTTATCGCCACACATTTCAGAATCTTCTACTTTTTCTCAATAAATACTTGCCCGACAATCTCAAATTCACCCTCACCCGTGTCATCGATCAATATAAGAATATCGAGGAGTTTGAAACTGATTTGCATGAAAAAATTGCGGAAGCTGAAAAAGAGTTCAACGCTAATCCAACAATAAACGAGAAGATGCGCACTCAAATTAGCCTTAACGTTAAGCCTACTGACAAACAGACCCTCGACACTCACTGGCTGGAGAGAACCCATATCCTCCATCAGGCATACTTAAGAGTCAAGTACAAACGGCCATATTATAGAACCGAAGATAACATCTTAGCTTTCTCTTCTCCTATTACAGACTCGATTGCTGTCGGCACAACTAAACGTTCAATCGCCAAATTCTGGTGTGGGGTTGGGGTATTAGAGAAAGAGGGCGATACTTACCATGATTTAGTTCTGTCGCCTAAGCAATCAGAGGATATCGAATTTGAAAAATATGACATGTCTATCTCGGGACTTACGGGAAAAAATTTCAACTCAATAAAAATTAATAAGTGTTAAGAAAAACCAGCTTTTGGTTGGTAGGTTCGAACTAAAAAACTTCTTCTGGAGCTTTTTGGGGTGGAACCAAAAAGTTTATTATATTCTCGTGAGTGAGCTGAGTGGAGCTCAGATTGAACTTATTTTGAAAAGTTTGTGCTTAGATTTTAGACAGTGGGCAGTGAGTATTTAATAAGACAGTGCCCCTTTGATGTGATCGCAGGGACACTGGAACGCGGAGTCACCGAGTTGATCACGCCCACTGATCGTCTGGCAACTCTTCGGGAAACATCTCGTCCAGCTCGGGGTCCTCGACAGGCCGCAGCTTTCCCGCCTCTTCCGCAACGACGCCCATGTCGAGGTAGGGTTGCGGGGTGATGGGTCCGCAGTTGGGGTCGCCGAGCAGGATGAGAGGTGCGGCAAACGATACCGGGCCCTCAGCGTTCTCGTAAGCCATGCCGGCGATCGAGCTGACGACCCATATGATCCATGCGTCTACGTTGCCCTCTGCGACAGCATCTGCGGTCGCCTGTGCCGTCTCGGGCTTCGGCCAGTTCTTGACCTGGTCGAGAAACGCCACCCGAAATCGCTCGGGGTGGCCAAACCAACCGACATGGTCGTGAGATGCCATCAGCGGGAAGTTGAACTGACTCCCCTCGGGCATCTTGACACCCGCCTGGCCGAACCACTGGACACAGACCGTGGGGACGGTCTGCTCGCCCCATGGCGGCTCGACGAGGATCGTGGGCACCTCTACTGCCGTCTCGCAGCGCTTGTGCTCTGGGACGATCACTTCGTCCGCAGCAGCATTACTCATGGTCAACGCCTCCTTGTCTCGACTGTCTCGTATAGACTTCGGGCACGAAATTCCGAAGGGTTCATCTTTCCAAATTTTCACTAAAATGTCAACACTAGGCCAAACAAAAAAACCAGTACTACGCTGGCTAGGTTCGAAAAAAACTTCTTGCTGGGGCTCACAAAACTGAAGCTCGTGAGTGAGTTAGATGGGGTTTGGTCACAGATAATTTTCTGCTGAAAATTTCCGCGACCCCGCCTCAGCGCCGTCGCGCTTCCGGCTTTCAAACCCCTCGGGGTAACTCCAAATAATTAAAAATAGCCCCGATGGGGCAATTTTTAATTCTGGAGGAGCAAGTGTGGCTCAGATTGAACTTACCCTTAAGAGCTTTGTCAGTGAGTTGAGGACCTGGGCGCTTTCTGCGTGAGTTGTAAATCGCTAGATACTTTGTGATAATATACTTGAATGTGGGAGGGTTTATAGTACTATAAGCCACTATGGGAGATAAAATGGCTTTAACAAAGGAAAATCGCAAACAAAATCAAAAGGCACTTGCGGTGGCCAACTATTTCATTTACAAAAATTCTGTGAACAGAAAAGGTCTAACCAACAAAAAACTTCAAAAATTATTATATTATTCTCAAGCTTGGAGTTTGGCCCTAAGTGATAAAAAGATTTTCCCTGATAAAGTTCAAGCATGGGTCCATGGCCCTGCGGTTCCAACTGTGTATGTAACCTTTAAGGAATTCGGGTTTGGTGAGATAACTCAACCTGCAAACAAGGAATTAATCAACTGCCTAACCGAAGAAGAGAAAAAATTACTGGATGATATTTGGCTAGTTTATGGAAAATATCCAGGAGATTACCTGGAAGCCCTCTCTCATTCTGAACAGCCATGGCAAGCAGCGCGAGAGGGCATGGAAGAATATGAAATTTCTGACAAAGAGATAACGCCAGAATCTATGAAGACCTACTATGTCAAAAAAATTGAAGAGAAAAGAAAAGAAACTGCAAAAGCTTGAAAAAGCAAGAGCATTTAACCAGAAGTTTCAACGTGCCGACTTAATAAAAGAAACAATCTCTCCACAATCGGGAAATTTTTTGCCTGTCTCGGTAGCTCTAAATGAAAAATTTAACGAACGTTTTGTATCAGGACAAAATTTTATATTAATTTTTGACCAATACATCGATAAATGTTGTCAATTGGCTCAATTAGACCGTTCTCAGGCACGAACTTTAATTAGAAAGTTTCAACAAATTACCTCTATGTCGCCTTCAGAACTACCCGCTACAAATTTAGTTAGAGATAATATTGCAAAAAGCAACGACGGTGATTATTCAAGCATTTATGATGGCTTAACGCCCGATATAGAGGTAAAAGAGACCGAACTCGGCCGAGGTAGAATTTTTTTCCATTTAGTTGACCGATATTTCTGTATTTTGGCTATCCAATCAAAGCATCCAAATCTGCACTAAAATAGAGTAGTGGCTTCTTCCTAAATAATTGCTGTTGGTCTTTGCCAGAGCGAAAGTCATTTACTTTACGGAACCAAGGATGAAAGCTAGTCGTTAAGATGCTCAATGGCGTAATCTGCTTCGGATTGGGTGAATTTTTCGCCATGTTCTGAAGTCAATTGGTCGTGAATGGCGGCTGGCGACATACTCATCGTATCTTGATAGCTTTTTGCCTTCGCCAATGCATTTGCGTTCCAGTCGGCTTGAACATTATCTATTGCATATTGTGCAGCGTCAGCCGAGAACTTTTCGCCATATTCTGAAACTAACTGGTCGTAAACTCCCCGCTTTGACATATTCATCGTTTTAGCATACGAACCCGCCTTGTTGAGAGCAGATATAAACTCAGCTGGAATCTCTGGCGTTGGTTCTGGTGTTGACGTCTGCTCTGTCTTAGAAGGTTCTGCTACATTTTGCTCGGCTGTTTTTGAAGAAGTTGCAGCTTTGTCCTGATTATCTCCGCTAGAACCAATTACTCCTATAATCCCCAGAACAATGAATATAACAACGCACCCTACAACACATCCTGCAATCCGATTGCCCTTTTTGGGGTTCATAACCTTTTTCTCATCTTGTTTTGCTTCAGCCATTGCTTCTCCTGTTTTTTTATTATTCATCTTTTACATTTTCAGCCATATCTTCAAAAAAATTCTTCAGTGTGTATGCAAAATAAGTAACCGCTCCCGCTAATATCGTTAGCACTAGCGACAGTCCGCTATAGTAGTCACCTACCATATAGAAAAATTCATAAATTGTGACTATCAATAGAATAATAAACGCGACATTCAATCGGTTGGCAATCTTTTTAATATAAGTTTTTCTATTCACTATAAACCCCTAAAATTATTAATCCCGCTAAAATTACAAAAATTATTATTCCCCAAATATCCCATTTTCGCTGAACATCAATATATTCATCAAAATCTTCCCAGTTGCGTTTTTCCCATGCAATTTTCCTACCTTCAATTCCCAGATAAATCATAGGTATGACACCCACATAAGGTATGTAATTTAAAATGAGAAATAACAAAGCCCACCATCCCGCTCTCATGCCCAGCAGATAAGCCCAACCCAAAGTGAAGCCCGCCCATGACCATTTTCTTACTATTCTTTTTTCATCTATACTGGCAGGTAATTTGATTTTTCTTTTTTGGGCTTTATCATCAGTGCTTGAACCACAATTTTTGCAGTATTTACTATCGTCAGAAAGCTTTCCCCCGCAATGAATACAATGCATATTATTCTCCACTTAACGCATGGCCACACGCCTTACAATACTTTGCTTGTTTAACATTTTCCTCAGAACAACTCGGACAGTATTGCTTGCGTTCATTGTCGGTTTTTATTTCATTAGATTCCCTGTCCGCCCGCTCTGCCAGATAAGCTCCGAGCGTCCTAACCCCGAGGACAATTGCCACATTCAGGAATAATATGCCGAACAAAGCCCACTCTGCATTTATAATTAAGGCCAATAACGCCGTTGCTACAACTCCGACCCCAGCGAGGAAAAATCCGACAATAACGCCGATAACGCCCCAGTATGCGTAAGTAATTAAAAAACCCGACAGCCAAACGCTGAGGCCAAAAATATATGAAGCAAAATAAAGACCTATCCCCGCTATCCCTCTTGTTTTTCTGATTAAAGCCATCGGTATCAATACAAATATACACATTAAGAATAAAATGCCGTTTATCCAATAAAGATATGGCATAATAATTTCAGAAGCTGTAGCTCCCCACCTTATAAGAAAAAACAGAGCTAGTAGACCACCTATGCTTAAGACAATATATAGCAGACAAGCGCCAATACCTTGTAATGTTTCTTTAGTATTGCTCTTCATAAAAAAAGAACCTCGAAAGAGGTCTCCTTAAATTTTAATCTTTATTTTTATTAGTAGAGACATACTTACCCCCATCTAACTAAGTTAGATTATAGCTTACAACAGGTTAAAAAGCAAATTTTAATAGGTTTCAGATTAGATAAGACCTCTTTGATGCAAGCAATCCAGGTATTTATTACTACTTGCCGAAGTTCTATCATCAATAATACCACCAACATTTTGTCCGCCTCCGATGGTTACTGTGACATCAGAAAATTGCGAGCAATATCTAATGATACTCGCTGGTCGCCATTCAAACCAATAAAACCATCCTGCAATGATAGCTAAAATGAAAAATACTCCTACTGTTATTGGCTTCATCACTACAACCTCCTAAACATATGTTTTTTCAAAAAAGTTAATAGCAATTAATACTCCGTAAATGTACTAAATATTGGCCATACAGAAGTTCAGTTTTGGCGATTAGGTTTTGCTCAATAATGCTAAGTTCTGTCTGCTGGTTCTCATAATCTTTTTTCGCAAAAACTTCATCTGCCAATCTTCTTGCTTCTGTGGTAGCTTCATTTACACCCACCGAATACTCATCCCAATAAACCTGCTTTTGCAGTTCATCGCAAACTGGTGTTTGAGTAGGAGCGGGTGTCGATTCGGGATTAATAACTTTTTGACTGTCAGATGGCTCATCAGCTACTTCAGTTTTAAGAGGAGCTTTTGTTTTAGTAGAAGTTGGTGCCAAAGTATTCTCTGCGGCTTGTTCTCGGGTCTCTGATGGGCTAGAAGTAGTGCTCGGTGTCTCATTCGAAATCTGCTGGCGGTAACTTTGATTGACTGCATAAACTCCGCCTGCCCCAAGAATAAGAAACAGAACGGCGACCAGTAAAACTACTTTATTTACCTTCAAAAAATTTAAGAAACGACCCCAAAATGAGGCCTCCTTTTGATTGTGATTTGTCTTATGAGCTGACATATTACCCTCTAAATGCTCCTATTAATTGCCTAGGTTCTTAACAAAAAAGGACAACCGCCTAGGTTGTCTGGACCGCAATAGGTTGTGCCTACTGTTTTTGGACGGTTGCCCTTCATCAGGCGCAACCATCTTAGGTTTTTCATAAGAAAAACTTATCACGGTCCAGACACTCCAAGAATACCATCTTCTCGAAGCAATTGAAAGAGCACGCCCCTTAAAAAGCCCTTGCCGAATTGACAAAAATTTATAACTTAAATTTAGTCAACTCCCTCTTACCAGGAAGCTTGAAGTAATGCATAAACATTTTTATTGAGTCACAATAAATAGCATGCATGGTTGCCAGAACTGCTTCCTTGTTTTTAATTTTGCCTCCAATCAGAAAAACCGAAGCACCCTTTTCGTCTGGTTTACCGAGATAGTCATCAAAAATATCAGCTTTGTTGTGTGAAAAACAGGAAAAATAATGATAGCTAGAATGAAAAATCCACTCGACATCAACGCCACACATTTTTGCTCGGTCTATCATTTTTGGTGCCTCCTCAATTTTATAATGCGGGAAACGCTTTTTGAGCGTTTGAATATCTTGCTCGTTTTTAGCAATGTCACAATCCCAATCAAAGTTTTTAAATAGCCCTACAGCTTTGTTAGGATTCTTAGAAAGAAAGCTCTTCATCTTTTTGAGCCACTTTATCCTCGAGAACAACATGTCGGCAGCCAGACGGATTGCGTTTTCCTGTTTTTTATCGCTTAAGACAAAGCGTATGTTTATATAGGATTCAAGCATTGTCCGAATTAGATTTTGGGCTTGTAAAACAAAATTACCTTCCAGAAGTTTCAAAATTGCAAGTTCATAGGCATGCAAGCTGCCCATGTTAAAGTAGAGTATCGATGCTTTTGAAAATCTACGGCGGTAATTAAAATTGCCAACCCTTGCAAGCTGCTCGTTACCAAACCTAAGAAGCTCTACTAAAGATTTTTGGATTTCTTTAACTATATTCTTCTTGTAAACCGTCGTCCCGCCGTAGCATTTGTTGAATGGAGAAAAACCTAGAACTACCAAGAAATCAAATTCTGTATTCCCTGGCGAAAGTTCGCCCAGGGATGTGCCGATAGTTATTAGGACTTTTTTCTTCTTCTCATCGGGGGAATATTTTTTTAAAATCTCACCCAGCTTCAGGAAGCTCTTTTCTGTTAGAAAATGACCGATAACTTTTGTGCTAAGTATTGAAACTGTTATCTCATCAGCGGATGAGAGTTCATTAGTTGCGTTTTGGATGTCAGCTATTGGGTCGGATGTTTTGTAACTTGAAACTTCCTCTAGCTCTACTACGCCCTTACTTGTCAACGGGGTCGGGTTTTGCGATTGTTTTTTGTCTATTGCGATTTTTACGGGATTTTTTATCGGCATGCCTTCAAAGTCCACCGAAGGAATTAAACGGCCATCTGCTTCAACCCAAGAACCATCTTTGAGCACAAAGAGTTTAAAGCCCGAAGGTACATCATCAATGCGATAAACGTCGCCTTCCCACTTAGCATATCTTGAGTTAGACATAATTCTCTCCATCTCGAACATAACAGATAAATCGATATTACTCAAGGAGCAAGAACCATACAAAATCTCATTTCAGCACTTGTATAACCATACTTTTTAGCGGTTGACAAAACCTTACTTTTTGGACGTTAAGGATTGCTAAGGTTTTTAAGAAGACACCCTAAGAAAACCCAATATTTTTCGTTTACTGGCACCCTACAAAAACCTACAATCTTTAATAACACCCTTATAAAAACTTATATTTTTTTAGAAGCGGAAAGTTAACATTTATTAACATTTTGACGGGTGAAGATGAACTATAGGTAACATTTAGAAACGTAAAATTGCTATCACTTGCTATCATTTTGGCTAAGATTTGCTAAGATTTGGCCAGTAAAAAATTAAAATTAAACTTATGCTTACAGACGGCAAGTATTTTGAGAAGTATCTGGCTAAATCGGCGATAAAAAATTCCGATAAGAAAAGTAACTCCGCCCTTGCTTCGATAATTAAAAAGCTCGGTAGCAGCAACAAATTTGAGAAACACATACTCGGTCTAAGAAAAAAACTATCTCTTCCTGCAGAAGGTTTTAAATTGCATACTGATAATTGGGCGGGTACTCGATTGATTGGCTATAACTACTCTAGAGAGGTTGAGCGTGAAGCTGACAATTTAGCCAAAGAATATCATAAGTGGGGCGTGCCATTCAGCTTAAGAGAGATTTTAGCAAGATTCCTTCTATGCAATGAACCACTATATTTCGATGGTAGGTTGGCCAAAACAATCATCGAGTATCATGAATTTTCGATAAATCTCAGCATTTTTCTGCCGTTAAATTCAAAAGTCGAGTTACAAAGGTGTATCAATAGGGTTTGGCCCGAAATTCAAAGGCATCAAGATAAATTAGGTTACAAGAAAGAGCCAAGGAAAAGGGCTTTTGCTTCCGCCGAACAAGCCGTTTTGATAAGACAAATTCACGACAAAATTTTAAAATCTTGCGGAGAGAAAGAAAAGCATCAGGATATTATCAATAAAATTCAAGATGAGCTCAATGAAAGAGGAATTGAGATAGGTTACGAATCGATAAGAAGCGCTCTATATCGGTCTTAATGTAGCAATAATCAATATTTTGAAGCAACACATCTAGTGTAGTTTTATTAACGCTTTTATAACGACACTGTGGAAACCTGATGGATTCATTATTATTGACCTACAAAAGGTCAATTTTTTCAAATTAATATGAATCAAAATACATTCTCAACCAGTGAATTACCACTCGCCGCCCTGCTACTTTATAAAGGTTATAAGTTGACAATTGTTGACAAACACAATCCCCGCTCGGTATTTATTTTTGAGCAAAGTGAACAATTAGACCAATCAGTGCAAGAATTTTGGGCAAATGAAGCAAGGGTCGAACCTCTTGCCTTTTTTAATTCCATCAAAGCAATCAAGTCGAGAATATATCAACAAAATGAACGACCCAATAGTCAATAAATTTAGGGAGATTTGGCTGGATGAGTTTAACGAGGAACTTTCTGAAAGTGATGCCGCAGAAAAGCTTAGGGAGTTATCAAATCTAATAAAAATGGTCTGCTTCTGTGAATCTGACTGAGTGGCAACTAAGGAAAATTAAAATGAAAAAGCATTACAGAGTAAAAATATTCGTTCGTTTGATAGACAATGGCATAACCACTCTTAGAACCAGCTCGTATAAAAAAAGAAGGATTTTGCTTCGTGTTCAGGTTCATAAATGGCAAAGTGCCTATCTCAAAGTGAGTTACGGCGACGGAATTTACAATGATGGGAATTATAAAAACTTTGCTGAGTTTAAATATGCCTTGGATGTTTTTACTGCAAGGGAATTAATGGATGAGTTTGGAGGCAAAAATGCTTGATGCCGATAAGTGCTCTATAAAAATCACCCGAATCGAAGGGGATAAAATTCGAAGAGCTTATGTAGAGTTTAAGCAAGACCAAACAAGATTGAGCGGTTTTATCCTGAAAGAGAGCAAAACTGGGTTCTTCATGGATGCACCAAAGTTACCGCCAGAATACAAGTATACATATTTTGACGAGAACAAAGAGAGGTTTAAAAAGCTTCGAGAAAAAGTAATAGAGCAATACCTTAACGAAACAGAATCCGATGGAATAGATGATGCGGCGCTCGAGCGAGCATTGCAAGAACCGCTATGACATAGTAACTATACTATATAGTAACTAGTAACTATATAGGTAGTAATAAATATAGTAACTGGTATCTCTCTTGTAAGGGGTAATAATATGGTTATGCGAAAGATAACTTGTAATAACAGGAACAAATGATAAAATGTATGTGTTGACCCGCTTGTAAAATTCCGTGCGATTTTGGTTTATTGTCTTGATGGGGCAATTCTGCCAATAAGCCACCGCACGGTAGCAAGTTGGGTCAACCAGAATTGTCCCATTTAAGATGAAAAAATATATTTTATACACAAGAAAGAGCACAGAGAACGATGACCGCCAAATACTTTCTTTGAGCTCACAAATTGAAGAATGCAAAAGCATCGCCGAACAGCGAGGTTTGTATATTTATAAAACTTTCCAAGAATCAATGTCTGCGAAGAATCCCGACCGACCTCTTTTCAATGAAATGATTAAGCTTCTTAAAGATAATAAAGCACAAGGCATTATATGCTGGCATGTGAATCGACTTTCTCGGAATGCCAAAGACGGCGGTGAACTACAGTGGCTCATGGATGATTCAGATATCGAAATAGTTACTCCTCATCAGGTTTACGATAAAGACAATAGTTCATTCTTATTCAAGATGGAAACGGGGCAATCAGAACAATATTCCAAGAACCTAAGCAAGGATGTTACTCGTGGCAATATCAGAAAATTTGAACTAGGTGGATGGTGCGGAATGGCGCCACCTGGATATTTAAACGATGAGAATAAACTATCAGGAGCAAAGGTTGTCATTAAAGACGAAGAGCGTTTTGAAGTCATAAAGAGAATGTGGAAGCTCGTTTTGGACGGCAAATCGGTTCCTGAAATCTGTAAAATAGCCACCGAACAATGGCATTATAAATCCCGTACAACAAGAAAAAAGCTCGGCGTGCCAATTAAAGACACGACTTTGTTTAGAATCTTTCGGAATCCTTTTTACTACGGATATCTCATCAGAAACGTTGGCGGTGAGCTACGAAAAGGATGGGGTAATCACGAACCGATGATTTCTAAACAAGAATTTGATAAAGTCCAGGAATTACTCGGATTTGTTCACCGCCCGCCTATAAAACACACCTGGGGCTTAAATAACCTCATTCACTGCGGCAGCTGCGGGCGAACGATTGTTTTCGAAAGACATACAAAAAAATACAAGAACGGAAAATCACAAACCTTTATCTACGGCCGTTGCTCGAAGCGAAACACTAACTGCAATGAACGTTATGCCCGATTTGATGATTTAATCGAGCAAATTAGCCATGTTTTGGCACAGGTTACCCTTTCTCCTAAGGTTGTGGATGTCTGCGTTGAATATCTAAAACGAGAGAATGAAAAAGAAAATAATTTGCAGATTGGAGACCGTAAACTCTTACAGAAGCAGATTAATGATATTCAAATCAAAGAGGGAAAGCTTCTCGAGTTATATTTAAGCTCTGGAATGACCGAGGATGAATATAAATCAAAGAAGAAAGAGATGGCCGAGAATAAAGAGCTCAAGCAGGAAAGGTTGGAAGATTTAGAATATCGCTCAAAACATTGGTTCGAACTCGCCGAAAAAACATTTAATTTCGCTAAGAACTGCTTAGACCGCTTTGAAAATGGGTCGGCGGACGAAAGACACGAGATAATTCGAGTTATTGGTGGTTCGAACCTAACGCTAAAAGATGGAAAATTGAACTTTATACCTGTTAAACCATACTATTTTATATATAAAAAGCCCCTTTTGGGGGCTTCTCCTTCAAATGGAGGGCCCGATGGGGTTTGAACCCATGACACGAGGCTTAAAAGGCCCCTGCTCTACCACTGAGCTACGGGCCCCAACAAAGGGGCGTGGCTGAATTTCAAAAGATTAACAGAAAAGAATATGGCTGAAAGCCATCTAGAATCTTACACCAAATCAAGGTAAAAATCAATTAGCGTGTCCCATCGCCGCGCCGTCCCGTAGCTTCATGCGAAGGGCGGGAACTCTTCGCGAAGTGGGATAAAGTACGACCGGCCTCACGCGTCCACCCGAATGATCGGATATAGCGTGAGGCCGGTAAGGCGAAGGGCAGACTAGTCGAACGCCTGAACTAGTATGCCCATGGTGATGTATGCGACACCCTCCAGCTTCTGCCGGCACATCAGCGCGCCGGCGTCGGTGAGCTTGAGCTCCTTCGCAAGGTCGGGAAAGTCTCTTGAGACGACAACGATCTTGACCGGTTTGCCCCAACACATAGAGGCTCCCCAGCGCCTGATAGTTTCCATCGCCCCAGTATTGAGGTCGTGGATCACCAGATCAAACGGGCGCTTCCGCAACATCAGCTCAGCCTGAAGGACACTGACTGCCAACTCGCAGTCATAGCCCATCTCGCACAGACCCGCTGCTGCATCGGCCCCCTCCGGTGTGTCATCTACGATCAGGATTGCTTGAGACAACGTGCTCATCCCCTTTCGGGACGTGTGATGTTCGTCAAACCCCCCTTTTGAGGCAGTTCGCGAAGAAGTAAAAATACCTCAAAACAGCTTAAAAGTCAACCCGCTGGAAGAAAAATAGCTTACTCTATTTATATGTTTATATTTGATTATTGGACCCATTGAATCAATTTGACAATTGTTAATTAAATGAAAAATGAAAAATAATAAATGGAAAATAGCTGGATCTGTAGTTTGACATCAGATGTTTTAAAACATAAGATTGGAGAAGGAAAATAATGTCCTCCATCGCTTAATCTCTTGCTGTATTCTTAATCTAAGAAATCTGCAAATAGATTTCGCTCAAGGAGGACTTCCGGAATCTCTTTCTGCCTTGAAGCGAGATTCACGGAGCGGAGGGCAAAATGGAACTTACAAAAGAGAATATTCGTGCTTTTATTGACCACACCAACGTCAAAGCAGATGCCACTATGGCAGATATTAAAACACTTTGCCAAGAAGCCAAAGAATATGGCTTTCACAGTGTTTGCGTGACGCCCTATCACGTCAAAAATGCCAAGACCGAATTAGACGGATCAGACGTAGCAATTATTTGCGTGATTGGATTTCCTTTCGGATTCACAACAACGGAGGAGAAGATCAACGAAGGCAAGATCGCCGTCGCCTCCGGTGCCACCGAAGTTGATATGGTCATTAATATTGGCGCGGTCAAAGAAGCGAATTGGGAATTAGTGGAGGAAGAAATTCATCAAATAGCGCAAGCGATTGTCCCCGTTGGACTCAAAGTCATCATGGAAATCGGATTTTTGACAAAAGATGAGCTAATCAAAGCCTGCCAAGTGGCAAAATCAGCCGGAGCGGCATTCGTCAAAACCTCAACCGGCTATGGCCCACGCACCCCAACGCCAGAGGACATTAGAATTATGCGCGAAGCTGTTGGACCAGAGATGGGAGTTAAAGCATCGGGTGGAATTCATACATTTGAAGATGCTAAAGCGATGATTGAGGCTGGAGCAACCAGAATTGGTACAAGTTCAGCCCTTCAGATTATTGGAATGGAAAATAAGACCACTACGGATAAGGCACACTCAAACGAGTAAATCTGGTTAAGGTTAGGGTTAGGCGGCCAGTATAGTTAAAAGGTTAGGGCTTAGTGGATAGTAAAAAAATTGCAAGTTTCAGAGATTTGGAAGTATACCAAGAATCATACGATTTAAACGTTCTTGTGATGACTAGAATAATTCCCAAAATTCCAGATTCAGAAAAATTCGATCTTAAAGACCAACTGTCGCGTTCAAGCAAAGCCATCCCGAGATTGATTGCGGAAGGTTATGGCAAGAAGCATCAAAAAGCCGGCTTTCAAAAATATTTGGATGATGCGATGGCAGAAAATAATGAAACTATTGTGTCAGTTTCTCACTGCCGGGACATTTTTAAAATTGAAGTTCCGCTTTGTGATGAGTTAGTAAAACGGTATGATGTTCTAGGAAGAAGAATCTACCGTTTGGCCGAAAGCTGGGACAATTTTAAATTCAAAGGACGAAAATCTGAAACTACCTCTTAACCCAAGACCATACTGGCTGCTTAAACTTAACCCTAAACTTATTTAAACTAGGAGCATTATGCGTATTTCTTTCTACGGCGCAGCACAGGGAGTAACTGGATCGAATTATTTAATTGAGACAGGTTCAATAAAATTTCTCGTTGACTGCGGTTTATTTCAAGGTAAAGAAGAAGAAAGACGCCTGAACTGGCAACAATTCCCCTATGATCCAAAAGAGATTGATTTTATGCTCCTGACCCACTCGCATATCGATCATATTGGACGAGTGCCACTTCTGGTCAAAAAAGGCTTTCAGAATCCAATTTATTCAACGGCTCCAACAAGAGATTTTGCCGAGATTTTTCTCGCCGATACTGCAGGATTAATGGAAAATGAGGCCAAAGAATTCAAAATGCCCCCGCTTTTCGCCGAAGAGGATGTACCAAAAGCGATCGAATTGTTTAAGCCAGTTAAGTACCATGAAAAATTCTCTCCTGCCGCCGGAATTGAAGTCGAATATTTTGACGCTGGCCATATTTTTGGCTCGGCATTTATCAGAGTGACTGCCGAAGGAAAAACGATCGTTTTTTCAGGCGATCTCGGCAATCCACCGGTTCCGATTCTTCAAGATACTGAGTTCATTGAGGAAGCTGACTGCGTTTTGATCGAATCAACCTACGGCAATAGAAATCACGACGCAGCAGAAGAAAGAAAGTCCAAATTGCAAACTGCCATTACCGAAACAGCTTCACGTGGCGGAACTCTCTTGATGCCATCATTCGCGATGGAAAGAACTCAGGAAATATTATATGAGTTGAATCAGTTATTTGACGACCAAAAGATTGGTAAAATCCCGGTTTATCTAGATTCGCCCTTGGCTATTAAAGCTACCGCTGTATATGGCCGATATCCGGAATTCTACGATACTGAAGCCAAAAAGATGTTTGACGCGGGGGATAATTTCTTTAAATTTCCCGAACTAAAAGCCACTGAAAGTCGCGAAGCATCAATGAGCATCGACCATGATAGTGCCCCAAAAATTATTATTGCTGGATCTGGCATGTCGAACGGCGGACGAATCGTTTTTCACGAAAAGAGATACCTACCTATCGAGTCAACGACCCTTCTAATTGTCGGATATCAGGTTGAGGGAACACTGGGAAGAAAACTTATCGAGGGGGCGAGCGAGGTTAGTATCATGGGGACTCAAATCCCAGTGCATGCTCACATCGAGTCAATCGACGCTTACTCAGCACATGCCGATCAAAACAAACTGCTCAATTGGCTCTCCAAGATTAAAAATTTGTCAAATATAATAGTTGTACACGGCGAGGAAACAGCCAAAAAGGATTTTGCCGTCCTAATTAAAGAGCAAAAAGGAATCGATCCTCAAATTCCGAAATTGAATGAATCGATTGAAATTTGATATTGATAAATTGAAAATTAATTGAAAATTGAATTTTGAATTTTGATAAGTATTAATATCCGAAGGAGATATCGTGAAATACAAAATTTGTGTTTCGGGAGCTGCCGAAACTGGTAGCTGCACACCCGATGCCGAAAAGAGAACTGAAGAATTAGGCCGAGAAATTGTGCGACAAAATGGCGTTGTGGTCACAGGTGCAACTATCGGAGTGCCATATTGGGCGGCCATTGGCTGTAAAAAGGAGAATGGATTTTCAATCGGGATTTCCCCCGCCGCCACCGAAATTGAGCATATCAAAAAATACCACTTACCCGTCGATAATTTTGACATCATTACTTATACCGGCTTCGGATATTCGGGTAGAAATCTATTGCTAACCAGAAGTTCTGACGCAGTTATCACGGTTTGCGGACGAATTGGAACTTTAAACGAATTCACGATCGCTTTTGAGGATCACAAACCGATCGGGATTTTGATAGAAACCGGCGGCATCGCTGATGAAATCGAAGAAATCGTACGCGAATGCAACAGACCCAATGCAAAGATCGTTTATGACGAGGATCCGAAAAGCTTAGTCCAAAAAGTCATCAAGCTAATCGACGCGGATAAGCAAGAAAACGATTCAGACAAGCCGGCGCCGACTCGGGAACGAGAAAACAAAGATCAATAAATCAAAGTTAAAAGTTAAAGGTTAAAAGAGAACACAAAATCTAAAAAGAAAGGCGCTCCTCGCGGGGCGTCTTTCTTTGTGGGAACGAAACGAAGCCAAATATTCACTTGGCGAATTGTTTCTATGGCTCTCAGCCAGCCGCGACTGATTCATTGCAATGAGGCAGCAATCCAAAGGCCTTTGGACCACCACGTATTAAATAATGTTACGGAAAATAAACCAGCCGGTCAACCCCATTAACAGGTCATTTAGGGTTGACTTTTCATAAAAAATCTATACTCTTGCGGTTAGTTTAGTACATGTCACATCTGGCCAGCGTATGCCGGCCTACATCTTCGTTTGCTTCTAGGGAGGCAACGCTAATGACGGCTCGTCCGCAAATACTGATCGCACAAATGATGCCCAGATCGGTGCTCGACGCCGCGCTCGACACGGACATCGAGGTCGTCGGGGGAATGAACCGAGAGCCGCTGTCGCACGACGATCTGCTGAAGCAGGTCCCGGGCATGAGCGGCCTGATCGTCACTGTCAACGATAAGGTTGGCGCCGACGTCTTTGACGCCGCAGGCGATCGCCTCTGCGTTGTGGCAACCGACTCTGTCGGCACCGACCACGTCGCCGTGGAAGAGGCCACCAAGCGTGGCATCGTGGTATGCAACACGCCCGACATTCTCACCGCCGCCACCGCGCAGCACGCCCTCTCGCTCATTATGACGTGCGCGAACAACCTCATCAGCGAGAACGCGAAGGTCGAGAACGGCGACTGGCCGTACTGGGACCCGTATGGCTATGCCAGGGAACTCGGCCACTCCACGCTCGGCGTAGTGGGATGCGGCCGCATCGGCGGACAGCTCGTCAACTACACCCGCCAGCTCTTTGAGCGGATCGTGGTGTTCGATCCCTACATCGAGCGGCCGCCCCAGGGTTGTGTTCGCATGAACACGCTTGAGGAGCTGCTGGAAGAGGCAGACGTCACCAGCCTTCACTTCCCACTCACCCCCGAGACGTACCACCTCCTCTCCGATCCGCAGTTCGAGATCATGGGCAACCGCAAGGGCGGTGCGCCAGATCTCATCAACGCCGCGCGTGGCGCGCAGGTTGATACCGACGCGTTGGTACGCGCACTCGAACAGGGATGGCTGCGTGCTGCCGGTCTGGACGTCTTCGAGGAAGAGCCCCTGCCGGTGAACCACCCGATCAACAAGTTCCCGAACGTGGTGAAGTCCCGGCACGTCGCCTCCGGCGGTGTGTT
>Ga0247841_10004164_pt1 | contig 25306 bp, 16 predicted proteins | sample LaCruzMarch2015__2_FD_192410 | JGI IMG/M metagenome (GOLD analysis project Ga0247841, IMG submission 192410) | Freshwater microbial communities from meromictic Lake La Cruz, Castile-La Mancha, Spain - LaCruzMarch2015_18m | ecosystem: Environmental > Aquatic > Freshwater > Lake | place: Spain... | reverse complement strand
CTATAAGCAAGGTATGGCCTTTGATTCAAGAGGTAATCTATACATTACAGATAGTGGGGATTGCCAGATAGAAGTTTTTGATGAGAATTTAAAACCTCTTCGTCATTTTGGTGGCATCGGCTCCGGGGATGGGCAGTTCCAGTATCTTGTGGATCTCAAAATTGATGAAGACCAGATATTTACGTTAGATTTAATTTTAGGTCGTATCCAGGTATTCGATTTACAGGGAACTTTTCTTTATAAATTTGATACCAGTTCATTGGAAGATACCAAAATTACCTATCCTACCGGTTTTGCTATTTCCCTACACAAAAACATTTTTGTGATTGATCTATTTAACGGGATGAAGCAGTTTGATCGAAAAGGGCTATTTGTGCGAACAATAGAGGGACCAATCACGGATACTCTCTTAGAGGTTGGAATCGACAAATTGTTTGAAGGATCTTATATTTTGTTTGAAGATGTTAAATCAGATGAACTAGGAAATATTTATGTATTGTTAAATCAAGTCGATGAGAGATATTTCTTGGGAGGTGCAGCTCATATTATCGTACTAAATCCAGAGGGACACACTTTAATGAAAGATATTAATAAATCTGCTTTTGATTTATCCAGCAATGAAACACCTAATTCCTGTTTTGCTCTCGAGGGGGATTATTTATATTGCGCAGCATGGAATCCAGGTCAGTTTGAGCCTTATGATGGTTTAATTGAAAAGTGTTTTCGTATTAAGTTCGAGTTAAATCCTGTAGGTTTTCCTGATCGAAACCAAGAACAAATCTTCTACCATGACAAATACTCGGATTCAGGTGTTGAAATACAATCTCCCACTGCTTTTTTAATTCGTAATGAAATCCTGTATTTTTTGGATTCCCAACAAAATAAAATTGTAAAAATCAGCTTAAAAGGGGAAATTCTAGATACATATTTGTCTCCACAAAGACTATTTGGCAAATTGAGTGGAATTACCGGTGATAATCAGGGTAATATTTTCGTGGCAGACAGAGGAAGAGGCGAGATTGATACGATCAACAAAAATCTTGAAATTACAAACAAAATTGGAAAGCCAGGAAACCCCGATCTGTTGCCAGATATTGGAGAATTCTGCCATCCAAATTCTTTTGCATGGGATTCAAAGGGATTTCTCTATTGTTCAGACCGTTGGTATGGATGTATACAAGTATTTGATCCAGACTTAAAACCATTTTACCGGATTTATCCGTTAAACCGACTATATCATGCTACTGGGCTTTTTATTGATGTCACCGGTCAATTATGGCTCTATGACTCTTACAATGAGGCAATGTATGCTTTTGATATTTCTCGGATCCAAGAGAAGGTGGTTAAGGTTGTTACCATATTTAATACAAAAGATATTTGGTTTGAATCTTTTGCAATGAACAAAAACGGTTACTTCTTGATCCCCCAGCAAAATGATGAGATTCTAGTTGAATTAGATATAACGGGTCAAATTGTAAAGAAATACCAGAATCCTGCTCCATCAGAAGGCAAGGAAGAGTTGATTCTTTCTAGGACAATCTGCCAGGATGAAAACCTAAACTTTTTATTGGCAGATGAATGGACTGGAGCCATCTGGAAGTTCGATCCAACACTCAAGAGTATTTGGAGCGAAAAACTCAATTGGTTTGGCATCCAATCTTTTTGGGTAAGCGATGATGGTATTATTTATGCCGTTGATCAGGCTCATTCCCTGATTCTTAAAATAAGGGACAAATCTTTTGTCGAGAAAGTCCCAACAACACTATCATTGGATCCCTTTCCCGAGTCAACCTATCAGGAAAAAGTTATCATAAAAGGTAAGACAGACCCTGGCTGTACCCTAATCATTGGAGATAGTGAAGTTTTGATCGATCAGAACGGATTGTTTGAGTGGGAACTTACTTTACAATTGGGAGAAAATAAATGGAACATAGTATCATCACATCCAGAAAAAAAGAAAACAACCAAAGAAATCAAAATCACACGCAAGCAGAGTATTGAGATCCATATGAAGCTGGATTCTGCTTTGATAACTCTAAACGAGAAAGAACAAGTTCTTGAAGCTCCGATCTTCCGAGACAAACAATCCAACCGGATTTTTGCTCCTGCGCGTATTTTAGTTGAAGCGATTCATGGTGTGATTTAATGGAAAGCAGATGAGCAGAAAATCACGATCCATCTCGACAAAATCGAGTTAATCTTAAAATTAGGCGATCCTTACGCCATCCTTAATGGCAAGAAAATCCCGATTGATCCGATCAATGAAGAAAATAAATCCTTCAAAGTTGTACCTAAAATTGTTAATGAACGATTATTCTTGCCCTTACGCTTTGTATCCGAACAGATTGGCTATCATGTCGAATGGATTGATAAAACCAAGGAGATATTTCTGACTTATCCAGACCTGCAAAGTCTTAAGTCTTTAAAAACACGTAGACAAGATGAGATAACCTCTATTGGAAAGATTCTGGGTATTTCGATGAGTGATTCTCATTGTGCAATTTTTCCAATAGACAATCAGAAGACAATTGTTTTAATTTCAAGCAATGTACCTTATGATGATAATTACCAATCAACCGGATTTGTGAAGCTGGATGCCAAAGGTAATGTTGTTAAATCTCATGTACTCAATACAAGATTTGATAAAGCGATTCGGTTGGCAAATCAGCAGTTACTTTTAGTTGAAGGAAGAAGTGCAAAAAATGAATTTGATAAAAAATCAAAAAATGCGTTACATCTAACATGGCTTAGCGAGGAATGCGAAATTCTTCAGTCAAAATTGCTAGTTTATGAATATAAATATTTTTACATTTCCTATATTTATTCTGTGTTTGAAAAAGAAAATGGTGATTTCCAAATTCAAATGACGCTTTCTACAAATGAAGTTGGTAACATTTCTGATGATATTGTAACGCTGGTTCTCAACAGGGATGGTCTGTTAAAAGAAACAATAGTATTGCCAGAAAATAAGTTTGAAGTCAGCCAGCAAGGGATTTGTAGTGTTTACCTTAATAATCCTGGAAAAGATCCAGAAGATGATTCTGAAGAAGATACAGGGAAGAGAAAAATCAGTTTATTTGATTTTGATGGAAATACAATATGGACAAAAAATATGATTCTTCCAAATCCAGATACTAACCAAAAACTGGTAGAAACAACGCTATTTTGGCTCAGTGACGGAAGTTTGCTTCTATCGACTATCGTTCGTGATAACAAATGCTATCTGACTAGGATTGATAAAGATGGCAACGTCGTCTGGGGAACGAAGCTCTCGGTTTCTGCCAGCAATTGGTTTTATTATCCGATTACACCTTTACTTCTACCTAACGGTGATCTCGTTTGTAGCTTTGATATGCAATCAGAGGAGAGTCCTTATGATTTGATGCCTGTGATAATAATCGATAAAGATGGAAGTCTAAAGAAAACGTTTGAATTAGATCCAAAATGTTATCAGTTCTATTTAACCATTGCTTCTGGATATGAAAATGATTTTTGGCTTTCTGGTAAAACATATGAATATGCATTTGGATTAAGCAGTCTCTCACTTTTTCATATTGCATCACTGACAGACATTCCAGGTTGTACTGAAAGTAAAATCAAGATTACCCAAGCAAAAGCATCAATAGAGTTGGAATCAATCGAAAATGAAAATAACCTTACATTGTTAAAGCCGGAGCTCAAAACAACACTAAAACCTAGGGAAACATTTATTAAACCTTCGCCAGCTATCACAAAAGATCTCTGTTTAGATAAGATAAATTAATGGAGGCAATTTAATGAAATTTAAATCAACTCTAACTGTTTTAATGCTAACCCTATTTTCATTTTCTTATTATCCACTCCCAACCAAGAGCGTACAAACTCCAAACCTTGAAATTGTAGATGTAAAAGGGATATCAGAAGAAGTGGGAAGCTTTCGATATCTGGATACGATTTTTTTTACTCAACGTAATTTCTATAAGCAAGGTATGGCCTTTGATTCAAGAGGTAATCTATACATTACAGATAGTGGGGATTGCCAGATAGAAGTTTTTGATGAGAATTTAAAACCTCTACGACATTTTGGGAGCATTGGTACAAGAGATGGTCAGTTCCAATACTTAGTGGATCTCAAGATTGATGAAGACCAGATATTTACGTTAGACTTAATCTTAGGGCGTATCCAGGTTTTTGATTTGGAAGGCAAATTTCTCTATCAATTTGAAACCGGTACTGAAGAAGATTCCAATACATCCTGCCCCACAGGATTTGCTATCTCATTACATCAAAATATCTTTGTGATGGATCTTTATAATGGTTTAAAGATATTCAACCGAAAAGGAGAATATATCCAATCAATCGAAGGAGAACTACTTGATATGTTTACTCCGAGAGGATCCATCGAGCAGATCATAAATAATTTCATTGGTTGCGAAGATATGAAATCAGATGAAGATGGAAATATCTATATAATAATCAATTTTGGCGGGGATGGCTCTCCGATGGTAATAGTCCTTAATTCTGAAGGAAAGCTTTATGGAGAAGATTACAATTCTGTTCTCAGGATGTCCTACTATCTGTCCTGGAATGGCTGTTTTGCTTTAGAGGGAGATTATTTTTATGGTTCTATCTGGGATGATCCGAGTCAAAATCCATATGAAGGGAACGTATTAGGTTGTTTTCGTGTAAAGTATAAAATCAATCCAGATGGAATAGAGCAGGGAGAAGAGGGGGATCTTATTTTCCCAAAGGAAGAAAGTGAGGATTCCTATACAAATCGTATCGATTTACATTCTCCGACTGCTTTTTTGGTTCGTAACGATACTCTATACTTCCTGGACTCCGAAGATAATAAAATCATCAAAATGAACCTGAAAGGGGAAATTGTTGCTTCATATATTTCTCCAAAACCATCCCAAGACTTCCTACAGGGGATTTACGGTAACAACCTGGGAAAAATATTTACAACGAATGTGACAAAAAGCCAAATCGAAATTCGAAATAATAATTTGGAAATCACAGGTAGCATCGGGAAGAAAGGAAACCTGGGAATGCTTCCAGATATTGGTGACCTATGTGGACCTTATACTACTGTCATAGACACTAAAGGCTATTTATATTGTTCCGATCTCTCTAATGGCTGTATCCAAGTTTTTGATCCTGAACAAAAGCCTTTCTATACAATATATCCTTTATATCGCATTGAATCTCCTACGGGTTTATTTTTTGACAATTCGGGTAACTTATTGCTGATTGATCAATTAGGTAGGAAAATATTTGTATTCGATATCAGCAATATCCAGAAAAAAGAGGTTAAATTAATCAAGAGAATACCTATCGGAAAACTTGTTCTTAAGTCCTTAGTTGTAAGTGAAAAAAACAATTTCCTGATTCCGATTACAGAAGGTGGAATCCTGGCAGAGATGAATGCTTCAGGGAAAATAATAAAGAAATGGGATAATCCGTTGAGTCTGGAAAAAGAAGAATTTTATCTTCCCAAAGCTATCTGGAAGGATGAAAACCAGAACTATATGCTTGCAGATGAATGGCAAGGATATATTTGGAAGTTTGACTCAACTCTTAAGAGTATCTGGAGCGAAAAACTCAATTGGTTTGGAATCAAAGCTCTTTGGGAAAGCAATGATGGCACTATTTATGTCCTCGACAAAGTACATGGGGCAATCTTAACCATTAAAGACAAAACTTTTGAAAAGATTTTACCAGCAACCTTGGTATTGGAGGCATATCCAGAGACTACTTATCAGGATAAATTTACAATTAAGGGTAGGACAGATCCTGGCAATACAGTAATAATTGGTGATTACAACCTTGCAGTGGACATAAACGGTACATTTGAAAAGGAATTTCCTCTACAAATGGGTGAAAATAAATGGACAATCGAATCATTTCACTCTACACGCAAAAAAACTACAAAGGAGATAAGGATTGTTCGATTGGAAAAAATTGTCATAAAAATGAAACTTGGATCATCAAATATTTCAATCAATGCTGTTCCGAAAGTGCTGGAAGCGCCAATATTTCGTGATGATAAAGTCAACAGGATCTATGCTCCTGTACGTATTTTGGTAGAAACGATCCTGGGGAAGATTGAATGGGTTGCTGCTGAACAAAAAGTCATTATTCGCCAGGGAGAAAACGAATTAATCTTAGTCATCGGGGATCCATATGCAATATTGAATAATAAGAAAATACCGATCGACCCGATCAATGAAGAAAATAAATCCGTCATGGTTGTACCAAAGATACTCAAAGGAAGACTGTTCTTGCCTTTGCGTTTTGTTTCTGAGCAATTAGGTTATCAAGTCGAATGGATCGATACGACTCAGGAGATTATCCTTACGTATCCTGATCCAAAGCGATCATCTGTAGTTACATTGAGTCAGTCGGAATCAACCAAGTCATTTGGAAAGGTACTCGGTGTGACACTGGATGATAATAATAGCACCACTTTTTCATTGCCAAATGGAGAAACGATATTATTCATAAGCTCTGGGATGTATGGTAATACGATTAATACTGGAGTTGTTATATTAGATCAGGCAGGTAAAATCAAAAGATCACAACTTATAGGAGCAGGTTTTGAGAAAATAATCCATTTATCTAACCAGAAATTTTTACTAATTAACAAAGAAAGAAATCGGAGTATTATTGACGGTTTGATCTTTACCTGGCTTGATCCAGAAGGGCAATTAATTGAAACGAAGAAATTCACTTTTGATTATTCCCATTTTTACCTTCCGGTCATTCTTTCAGCCAGGGAACTTGACGAACAAATCTTCGAAGTAATCATATCTGGATCTTCTCGTGATGAATCAGCTAATCTTAAAGATGATAGTACGCTTCGTCTATTATTTAATACGGAAGGTATACTGAATCAAATAGAAAGATTACAATTTAAATCCTATTATGGTGTAAATGCTGGAAACATTGGAATAGCCTATCCTATATGGAAAGAAACAAGAGATAATGTAATGTCCTTATGCGACTACACCGGAAAAACACTATGGACAAAGAACTTTAAACTGCCAAAGATAGAAAAGAAGAAAGATACAACAGACTTGAAAAGTATTTGGCTTAGTGATAACAGCTTGCTTGTGTCAATGATCAACAAGAATGAAGATTTGTATCTAACCAGACTGGATGAGGCAGGAAAAACGATTTGGGAAACCAAGATATCCAAAAAAAGCAAATTCCAACTAGTCAGTTTGATCAACGCTATATTGCTTTCAAACGGAGATTTAATTGCCAGTGTTTATCTGAAAGAAGGAGAAGATGTTTATTCTCAACCAGTGCTGATTATTGACAAGGAAGGGATACTAAAACAAACTTTTGAAATAGATCCCGAGGCTCATATGTACGGATCAAATTTTATGGAAGGTTCGGAGGGTGACATTTGGTTAAGCGGTTATACCCATAATTTTGCATTTGGATCTTCCAGTGCTCTTCTCTTCCACTTTTTAGTTGATGATATTGGCAATACTTGTTACCAAACAAAATTTGTTTTTTCTAGCTCAAGAGACGCTTTGATTGTTGAGTCTTTACCAAACGAAAAAAATCTAACTTTTGATCTAATTAAATTAAAAAAATCAACAAGTGTCAAAGAAACAACTATAAAGCCAGCACTAGCTTTGACAAAAAATCTCTGCCCATGAATCTGGAGAGGGAGAACATGATGAAATTTAAGAAAACTATGTCAATACTTCTTTTACTGCTATTAATCATTTCTCTTATTAGTTGCAGAAAAATACAGAAAATTGCTAAGACTCATGAAAATGGAAATACAAATGGAAATATTATCAATCTTGGACTAGTGGCTTCTCAAGGTGATTGGCTCTATATAAGTATTCTTTCTAAAGATAGCGGAAAATTAATTAAAATGCATTCTGATGGAACCGAAATAACCGTATTGAACGATGATGAATGCATGTATCTAAATGTGGTGAATGATTGGATTTATTACAGAAATTGGTCCGATGAAGGTAGATTATACAAAATACACACTGATGGTACTGATAGAATCAAACTATCTGAAGATGTTGTCTATTATATTCATGTTGTTGGGGATTGGATCTATTATGAAAATGATTCAGATAGTGGTAATTTGTATAAAATCAGAACAGATGGTTCCAATAGGATCAAATTAACTGATGATAAAGATAGCCCATATCTTTATACTGAACAATGTATGTATGTAAATGTTGTAGGAAGATGGATTTACTTTCGTTATTATGGTGATCAAAGAGGTAATATCTATAAAATCCGATCCGATGGTTCAGAAAGGACTCTATTAATTAGTGATAACTGTTACAATCCTATTGTATGTGGAAATTGGATATATTACTGCAATCATACTTATGGGGGAAAATTATATAAATCATCTATCAATAGATCTGAGAAAACTATTTTGACTAACGACTCAGTATTTAATATCAACGTTGTTGGAGACTGGGTATTTTATAATAATGAGTCAGATGAAAATCATCTTTATAAAATTCGTTCCGATGGAACAGATAGAACTAAATTAAATGACGATTTTAGTAAAAACATCAATATTATCGGGGATTGGATTTATTATGAAAATGGTTCGGACAATGATGCATTTTACAGAATCAAAACTGATGGAACAAATCGTCAGAAATTCGAAAACCAGGATTCTGGGAAAGTTGCTGTAATAAAGAAACCTGCAGAAGAAATAAAGGAAACAGAAACAGAAGATGAGGAGAAAGAAGTAGAAACCCCAACCTATACCTATGGAGTATGGGAGCTTTCAAAACCTAGCGATTATGTGTATGAGTATCCAACCAATAAGTCTCAATGGGTGAAGGATCCTTACAAAGAGATAAACTTATGTGAAATATGTCATAGGATTAGCAGACGTTACTGCGATATCAATCAAGATGGGATACCAGAATTGTTTCTTAGTTGGAGCGGGGGCACTGGTGGAAGCAATTATGTTGTCTACCAAATCACAAAAGGTGATTATCGATTTCTGGGGAATCTCGATTTCTTTCCATCCCCACAAATTTTACACACTAAACATAACGGTTTTAATGATTTATTGATTTTTTGGAGATTGGGTGGAAATGAAAAAGGTGAAGCAGAGGGTGTTCTATCTTTATTGGAGTTTGATGGAAATAAGTACAAAATGATCAAGGAAATGAATATTTATAAGGAAGAAGCTATCAAAAAGAAAATTTTTACACCCAATACCGATAAAATATTTTCCCATAACTATATTTCAGACGATGATATTGAAACAAATAAACCTTGGACTAGAGAAGCTGACGATGAATACAGGAAACTAATCAAATGAGAATTTCGGAAAAGGGGTAAGAGATGAAACCAGAACAATCCAAAAAAGGAAAAGAGCTGGATAATCCACTTATTAATGCCTTGTATGCTCAGTTTTTTCGCACTTATCGAATGTGGAAAGAAGAGCTAAGCAAAATTCCAAGCAGGGATTGGCATAAGAGCACTGACGATTATTTGCATCCAACCCGTCAGCTGATCCATATGTTACAAGCCATCGACTGTTATACCAGCAAAAAAGATGCTTTTGCCTACAACTGGAATCAATTTTTTTCACATTGTCAGGAAACTATTACCCCTTTTGAGAGAGAGTGGATCGAAAAAGTAGAAAACCTACCGGGGAAAAAAGAATCGCTAGAAATGCTTGAGCTATGGTGGAAGAAGTTTTTTGAGTATTTAACAACATTGAGCGACCAGGACCTGGCAAAACCTAACAAGATCCATCGTCACACTGGACATACTCTGTTCGAAAAGCTGATTTACATCTTGCGTCATACCCAGCACCATTTAGGTGAAATCAATACAGATCTTCGCTTGAGAAATTTGAAAAGAGTAGACTGGAGGTAGTATTTTGGAGATGTCAGCTTTAACACAAACAAATCTAATACAGAATCTTAGTATAATAAAACTATGAAAACTATTGTTCCTTATATATGGCTCAAGGATCAAGCAGAAGAAGCAGTCCGGTTCTATGTTTCTATTTTTAGAAAATGAACTTGCTGGAAAAGGCTTATCGGGGAGGAGTAACCGAGAGGAAGTGAATTGTATGAAAAAATACACAACTTTTTGTGTAGTGGCAGTGTTGATCTTCTCCCTGTTTGGTTGTTCGAGACCTAAGTCAGATACCCTACCTATTGAGGATTTTATAACTTACACTTATTTTGAGAAGGATATTATTCATCCTATCACCCAGAAAGATCTTGATAACGTTCCCAATAAGGAATGGAAAGAAGTCTGGAAGGTTAAGGGACCAGATCAAAATAGAGTAATGCTATTGGATACCCAGGACTACAAAGAAGGGGATTTACTTTTTTTTACTAATTCCACTGGGAGGTATCCTTTTCAGGGGACAAACCATATGGGAGAAGCTATTGATGAAGATTTTACTGATACTCTTTTAGCATTTGATCCCATTAAGCAACAGATTGTTTGGAAATATACGGTTCAAAAATTGATCATTAAAGGCGTAACCGTATCGGATCATGCAGTATTTATTACAACTAATCGTGGACCAACAGATCAACTAAACATTCCAGTCAACTTATACTGTATTAATAAAACTACTGGAAAAGAAAATTGGCGTTTCGATTTCAATGGATCTGTTAGTTCAGGTCCGATTTTTTTAGACAACAGTATTTATTTTTGTTCATCTGGTTATGAAGGTCAATTCATCAACTCTGTGAATGCAACAGATGGAAAACTAATTTATAGCAACCCTATACACAAAAATATTCAAATATTTACTGAGGAATATAAGAAAAAAGACGTGTATGTTTCTGGTCGTACTCTCTATTTCAAAATGGGAAATTATGATGATGTATTTACTACCTATAATATTGATACCGAAAGCTTTGACACAGTTATTTATGGAGGTAAGGATTTCCCTTTTAACCTAACCTTTTCCGATGATATGACTTCTTTGTTACTTTTCTTTACAAAGTATCATGAAGAGATAATGGCTAAAACTGAAAATAACGATAAAAATACATTGACCTTATCAGCTTTTAATCAAGAGACGCAAAAAACACGGTGGCAAATTGATATTAAACCTGAAAAAAGTTTAGGGCAACTTTTAAAACCTATAATTTATAATAAACATTTTTTTATAACTTTTCAAAGCAGTGTCAGGGGTGGAGACCTTGATCCTACTCTCAGTAAAAGTTTTATGGCTAGCTTTAATATAAAGACAAAGAAAATTGATTGGTCTTTCTCTATTGATCGGTATGACATACAAAAAGTTTTTGTTGATTCTGAGAAGATATACGTGTCAATCAAACCTTTAAGAGACAATGATCGTGATTACTATCAATATAAAAATGCATACATACTCGCACTGGACGTTAATACTGGAAAAATTCTTTGGAAGATAAAGAAAGGAATGTGGCTAGAGGGGATTTATCAGCATCAACTTCTGATTGGTGACGAGAACAATTTGTATGCTATTGATCCGAATTGAAAAGGATGGAAGGTATGGGTATGAAAAAATACACAACGTATTGTGTGTTAAGTTTGTTGATCTTATCCCTGTTTGGTTGTAGTAAACCAAAACAAGTTTCGAAACAACCGGTAGAAGAGAAAAAAGTTATCGTTCAAGAAATTGATTTTTCAAAAATCCCAGAGTTCGAGATCGATTGGAACAAATATCCAACCATCGATTTGAACAAAGAACCAAAGAAACCTCTAAAGGAAGTAGGACGATATCCAAAAGATGTTGAATTTACTAATAAAAGATTTTTTGCTATAGAAGACAGAGGTCTTTATATGATCGAGAATTCTTTTACAGATCCTCATAGTATTATGTGTCTGGATCTTGATAATAAAAAGTTACTTTGGAAAAGTACTGAATACACATATGTAAGTATTGGAGGAGGGTTTGTCGGAAAATCTTTGATTGCAGCTACAAAAAAGCTATATGATGAACATACTTTATGTTCTATCGATATTGATAATGACAAAGTTAACTGGAAATATCAAATACCCAATGTAACTATAGAAATTAATCTAGAAGACTCTTCAGAAAAAGAATTAATATTTTCGTACCAATATGAAGAATCCATTTACTTGTTTGCATTAGATACAAAAACAGGAAAAGAGTTATGGGAAAAACCAGTAATATTGCCAAAAAGAGCAGATTACCAATCTTACACGTTTATAGATAATAAGATACTCCTTGTCGATGAAAACAACTATTTGAATGCTATTGACAGAGTAAGCGGAAAACTGATTTGGAGTAATCGAACACAAAATTTTTATCATTTCCATTTCACTGAGATTTTACACAATAAAGAACTCCTTTTATATTTATTCAGTCCGTCTGATCATTCAATCAAAAAATCATTGTTCCTGCTGGATATCAACACAGGAAAAACAATCGAAGATAAGATCCAGTTTTTAGATTTAAATCCAAACATTACCATTCAAGAATGCCTTACTTTTAAGGATCCCTTTGCTTGGTTTTTGATCTCTAAAGAAAGTAGCTGGTATTTATCTCAAGTTGATGTCACTTATTGGAAAGAAATTTGGAGAATACCTTTAGGAAGATGGCTTGATCTTGGAGAAGAGTCATCATTTTGTGATATTATTACAGATTCAAACTTACCGGAAACGATTTATTTGGATTGGCATGTTGATCCTTATTCATCAGAAGAAAAACCTCGGAGTAGTGATCAAATTTCTGATGGTTTTTATAAGATTAAAAGAGATAATGGAAAAATTCTTTGGAAAATGACCCATAAATTCTTGAGATTTTACAGAGATCATGGAATTGAAAATGGGTCTGTATATTTTACACAACTACCGGTAGATAGAAGAAACAATAATTCTCAAATTGCTCGATTGGATCTAAAGACGGATAAAATTATCTGGGCATGGAATTTTACAAACGCTCAATTGGTACAAAATTCGTATATCCACACTCCTTCATGGGTTTTCAATTTACAAAGATTTACAGAAAATGAAAAGATTGATGATGATGGTTATATCGAGTTTTCACCTGACACAGGTAAAATTGTAGCTTATTATCCTCACAACTGGGAACAGGATAGATTATCTTTTTGTTTTCTTACTCAGTCTTATCGTTTCTTTAAAAATTCAGATGGATTGTTGATCCAAATGGAAGTTCAAAAATGAATAGAGTTGATAATAGACATTCATGGAAATCCTATCTTCCTAAGTTTTGGAAGACTGCAGTCAAACTCAAAAAAAGCAGTATAATACACTCATGGATACATTAGTTGATCAGTTAACTAAATTATTTGAAGCCGATGAAAATTGTTTAATGGCTTATTTATTTGGTTCACATTCAAAGGGAAAAGCAAACAGAGAATCTGATATAGATGTTGCAGTATATTTGAAAGATTTTAGTAGATCAGCTACAACAGATCTTTGGAATCGGTTGGAAGATTTACTCAAAAAAAATGTAGATCTTATCATCCTCAATAACGCTCGAGCTACCATAGCATGGGAAGCAATCCGAGGGAAAAAGTTACTAGTTCGTGACCAAAATCTTTATATCGAATTTATGTTGGACGTTTCCGGGGAAGCAGAAGACTTTCGCGATTTTGTAGAAGAGATATATCAATACCGAGAAAACCAAAGAGTTAGTAATGCTATCTAGTACAGACAGATCCCAAGTAATCAAAAGGATAGATTTCATTCAAACAGAGATTCGAGATTTATCTGAATTCGATAAAATTAACTTTAATCAATACAGTATGGATCGAAAAGCTCAACGTAATATTGAACGTATTGCAGAAAATGTGGCAAATGCTATTATCGATATCTCAAAGATTCTTTTATCTAGCAAAAATGAAGTTATTCCAGATTCATATCGGGAAAGTGTACTAAAATTAGGAGAAATAAATATCGTCGATCTGAAAATAGCAGAAAATATGGCAGAAATTGCAAGACTACGGAATGTTTTAGCACATTACTATCTGGATATTAAATGGGATTATTTGATCAAATTTCTAACTAAAGATGTTTCCTATATCCAAGAGTTTCTTGAAAGTGTCAAAAAGTACATCCAGTAACAAAATAGCGAGGTGAACGGATGAAGCTAGGTCCTGATAAAAATAAGTTGTATCCCACAGAGAGGATTAAAACCGTTTGCTATATCAAGAACTTGCCTCCTCGACCTAATGTAGAGATTGGCGACTTTACCTATTACAGCGACAACAAAAACTCTCCCGAAAAATTCTATGACCATATCGAGCATCACTACGATTTTATGGGAGATAAGCTGTTTATCGGCAAATTTTGCGCGATTGCAGAAGGAATCACCTTTATCATGAACGGTGCCAATCACCAGATGACCGGCTTTACTACGTACCCATTTGGTATTTTTGGGGAGGGTTGGGAAAAGGCAATACCTACTATTGAAGATCTTCCTTACAAGGGAGATACTGTCATCGGAAATGATGTTTGGATTGGCCAATACGCTACCATACTACCCGGAGTCAAGATTGGGGATGGGGCGATTATTGCAGCTAATTCTACAGTTACCAAAAACGTTGAACCTTATTCCATGGTTGGCGGGAATCCAGCTAAGTTAATCAGGAAACGGTTTCCGGAGGAGATGATCGAACTATTGCTCGAGCTTCAATGGTGGAACTGGGACGAGAAGAAGATATTTGATCAACTGGATATACTCACTTCTTCCAGCAATATGGACTCTCTTAAAAAATTACTGGAGAGGTAAAGACCTTATTCTCCTGTTTCAACAGATTAAAAACCAAGTAACCACCACCGGGTCCATTATTTCCAGAATTTGTAAAAACAACAAGAATAGATTGATTAGCAGTACGAATAGAAACATCCCAATAATCTGGTATGGTCCAGTAATTTCTTTGTAATGGGTCAATTAGAGAAATATAACTAAAATATGTTGCACGATCTGGTTCTACGATGACAATACCATTAGAAAAAAAAAGAAAAGTTTTTCTATTTATGGTTTCAATCCTGGGAGAATTATAGATGAATCGATCCGTAGCATAATCATCCCCATTAAGATTGATAGGTATTATGTTTTCAGCCAACTTATTTGGATCAATTGTTATTAGTAATAAATTCGGGTTAGGTGTTTCTGCTTTATACTGTAAGTCTGATCCAACAATAAATAGCAACCCTTTATGTTCTAAGAAATGGTAGGTTGTCAATGTTAAAGTTTTTTTCCAAACTACTGTCCCAGTTTCATAATTTAGCAATGTTATAGATGATAAGTTTGCCTTTTTTCCTATCTTGACGAGAAATGAATCACATAGCTCAAATTTTTCGTCCCCAATTCTCACAACATTCTCTTCATAAAGCTTCTCAGTATATAGAGGATTACTGATTTTATCTTTCCACATTATCGTTCCATCAATGATTCTTTTAATCCCAAATTCTATTCCATTTGAATATAAATATAGTTGTTTGTGGTATCCATATGAAGCTACATCTGGTAGTTCTCTAATTATCTCTCCATTATCGGTCAGTAAGATTTCTTTGAATAAGGGTTTATCAAAAATATAGGGATTATTGGTTTTTGCGCGTGTGTCGTAAGAGTGGATGCAAGCAACTAAGTAGTTATCGAACTGATGAATAATATGAATAAAAGATGATCTCAATATTCCGTTGTTGCTATGTTTTATGTCTGGGAGACTGATGAATGGAACCTTTTTGCTGGCATTAAAGGACCATCGAATTTTACCAGACTTTTTGTTTACACAGTACATCGAAAGATTATTTCTTGTAAAAACATAAACATCTTTGTCTGATTGAACAATTTTTTGTTGATACGGCATATCATCGCGTGGAATTTGGCATTTCCATACTTCCTTCAGGGTATTGATATTTTTACAAACGAGAAAATCTTCTACATTAGAGGTCATGTAATAGTAATTAGTATTGTCAGATAAAATAAAATTCTCATTCTCATCAAAAATTGGATCAACTGAGTGAGTTTGATAAGATACATTTTTAAATTCATCCTTCAATTCATCCTCATGGTGACTTAAAATATCAAAACGTTCCAAATGACCTAAATGCATAAATTCAAAGACACTTCCATTAAATCGTATAGGAGTTAATGTATCGTTCTCTGTCTGGCTCAAATCTACCATATAGTCCACTTTTAGAAAAGAATGTAAAGTTTCAACCGACATGGGAGGAGTGGAAGGTGGATTCTCAACTACATATTCAACTTCTTCTCCGATGGAGAGTTTTGGCATTAGCGTCACTTTGTTTGAAGTTATAACTTTGTGGCAGGATGAAAAAGTTAGGACAAAAATCAGCAACATAATACTTACATTCCTTTTCTTCATTCCTTCATTCCTTTTGCCAAGAAAGATAGTATGAAACATTTTAACCTTAATCAGAAAGATATGAAATAGGTAGAGAATAATGCAAATTTATGGATAATTTCCATAAGTATAAGGAGCTAGAATGAAAATAAATATGCGTAAAGGCAAAACATTTTTTGTAATAAGTTTGATATCTTGCTCCCTGTTTGGTTGTAGCAAACCAAAACCTGTCACAAATATTCCATCAACTTTAGAATCAGTAGAAGGTGAAGCTCAAATCCCTGTGTTATCGTTAGAGGATATCCATTGGGAACAGTGGGAGACAAAACCTATTCAAGCGGAAAAGGTGATTGTGGAGGATTATAACAGGAAGTGGGAGAAAAAAGGTTTTTATTACCTTTTTGGTTCCTACCCAAGATTAACTGGATTTTCTGATCTAATGTTGGAAAAACAAGTCAATCAATGGATTCAGGAGGCTGTTGATATAGAGCTAGTAAATTTTCGTCAATCTTTTGAAGATAGTACTAAGGCTATTGGTAAACAGAATATTGAAGGTAGCGTAAGTTTTCATTGTAACTATTTTTTTTCTTACAAAATATTGTTACTTTCCCCTCAGATGCTGAGTATTATGTTTGATATCTATGATTCAAGCATAGGAGTGCATAGTACCCAACATCAAGTCATCACCGTCAATATTGATCTTATTCAAAAAAAGAAACTAAGCGATAAGGATCTTTTTTTGCCAAACTGCGACTATTTGCAAATATTAAAACCACATATTTCTAAACAAATAAAAGAACAATACAGCATCATGATGAATGTGCCTAACGCGATTGATGATCATTTTTTTGATACCATTGATCTCAAAGACCTTGTTCATTTATTTCATTTTGGATTGAGCCCCCATGATTTGATTTTTAGTTTTGATCAAACCAGTGAATTAGGCTTGAATGCATTATTTATAGTTAAAATCCCTTATTCACAAATAAGCAGTATCTCACTTTTCAATGATTTTAAATATGGTTTTAGCGACATGACATATCTGGAAAAGTGGAATCTTTACGAACGGTTAAGTGTTTTAGATCCATGGGCAATAAGGCAGGGAAAGAATTTACAGATCAAATATCCTGAATTTAAGGATCAATCCACTAATACAACAAATTTAGAAGGATTAAAAGATGGGATTAAAATACAAATCCCTTTCGGAGACGACAAGGCTATCATACAAATAAATTGGAAAGAGCAGGCGAGTGAATTCGATAATCCACCAATAAACATTCTGCTAAAACCAACCGAAAAAGAAAAATTAGAACCAAACTGGGAGCAAATCGATGGAGTGTGGTTCAAAAAGAATCTGGTTCAAAACACCGGAATTATCCAATACAAGGGAACTTATTTCACTATGGAATACACGATTAAAATTCAATTCCCATCTTCAACCACTAGACAAAACAAAAAGGAAGTATTTGACAAGATTAACAAAGTACTTGGCACATTGCGACTGAGGTAAGAGGAAAAGAAATTATGGTTCATATTAAAAGACCACTCAGGCAATCCAGGAATTGTAAAAGAAATGACAAGGAAAAAGCGAGGTCGGTTGTTTATTTATCAAAGTTATTTTGATCTTTTGGACGGATAAAATCAAAAAAATTGTCCTGGTTGACTATCTGATAAGAAGCTTCAGGGTAAGTTTTTAGCCAAGATTCTTTGGATCTCGCTTTACCTTGATTCCATTTAAATTCAAAACCATACAATTTTCCACCATAATCTTCAACATAATCAACTTCAGAGCCAGTATGGGTACGCCAGAAATAGGGGGAGGCAAAATGTCCATGATAATGATTTCTTTTCATTCGCTCCACAAGAAGAAAATTTTCCCACAAACTACCAAGATCAGTACGGTACTTAAGAGCATTAAAATTACCAAGGAGACTATTTCGTATTCCAAGGTCATAAAAGTATATCTTATCCATTTTGGTTACTTCTTTTCTTAAGTTCCTACTAAAACCGCTTAGTCGAAAAAGAACAAACGATTTTTCTAATAAGTCCAAGTAACGATTGACGGTCTCTTTGCTGATCTCCAAAGCACTTCCAAGCTCAGAGAGGGATACTTCATTGCCTATTTGCAGGGCGACTAATGTAAGTAGTTTGCTTATTTTGTCGGCATATTTAATCTCTGCAAATTCTAGTACATCTTGATACAAGTAGGAGGTAGATATTTGTTTCAAGTATCCAATCTGGTCGCTTGTTTTGGGATAAGAAAAAACTTCTGGATAAGATCCATATAAAAGGTAGTTTTCCAGGTTATGGTGATACTCAAATTCAGTTTTAGTTGCCAACAACTCCTCACAGCTGATGGGGAAAAGGTTGTAGTTCCAGACTCTCCCAGTTAGAGGTTCTGAAACTTTATTGGATAAATCAAAAGAAGAAGAGCCAGTTGCTAAAATTCTCATTTCTGGATGGCTATCGATGATGATTTTTAGATTAATTCCAATATTTTCGATTCGTTGAGCTTCATCAATAAAAACTAATTGGTAGCCTGCAATCAATCGGTCGATCGTTGCTAGATCCTGACTGGAGAAAGTTTCAGAATACTTTTTTTCATCAGCATTAATGATTAGCGTTTTTAGCTTAAGCTTTTTGATGATGCTTTTTGCCAGGGTGGTCTTGCCAACTTGTCTAGGACCATAGATTATTACTGATTTATTTGTAGTTAGAAGCCTATCTATGATTTGTTTTTCTATCGTTCTTGGAATCATAGTCTGTAGTATAATACTTTTTTTGACTCGCGCAAGTAGCGTCATTACCGAGAGTTGACTCGCGCAATTCACATCATTACGGAGAGCGTAAATCGGTAGGTAAAAGTCAATATTTTCTAGTTGATTTCATGATTAGAATAGAATATTTTTGTTTTTGTCGTATATTTTTCCTCGGAAGACTAAAGAAAGAGAGGCACGATGAAAACTGTTGTTCCCTATTTATGGTTCATGGAGTATGCAGAAGAAGCTGTCCGGTTCTATGTTTCTATTTTCCAAAAATCATCTATTGTTAATACCTTTTTGGCAACTTTAAGACTCACAGCTCAGGAATTCTGTAGATGAAAAAATACACAATGTATTGTGTGTTAAGTTTGCTGATCTTCTCCCTGTTTGGTTGTGTGAAGCCTAAACCTGTAGGGAATCAGGTAGTGGAAAAATCTGTTGAAGAAAAAATAAGTTTAAAAGCTCCTAACCAATTACCAAACGTTAAATTACTCTGGAAGTATAAAATTGATGAAACAAGTCAAGTTTGCGATCCGGTAGTTTACAAAAATCTAATTTACACCATTAACGGGAATAATCTGGTTGCTTTGGATATTTATAGCGGAAAGGAAATCTGGAAAGTACAAACCAATAGTATAGAAGGAAGCTACCCAACCATTTCTAATAATATTCTTGTTTTTGGATCTTATGACACGTATGTTTATGCCTTAAATGCCACTACTGGAGATTTACTTTGGAAGTTTAAGACAAAGGAAGATATTCACTCCAAATCCTGGATTGAAAAAGGGGTAGTGTATATTGGATCGGATGATGGTCATCTTTACGCGCTAGAACTTTTAACAGGGAAATTGATATGGAAGCAAAGTCTAGGAAGAATTCAAAATGAGCCATTAGTGATTGAAGACACAATTTTCATGTACGTTGATTATAATAAATTTTTCTCCATCGATGCTAAAACTGGGAAAATTAATTGGACAAAGGATATTAAACATCGATTTGGTTATACTGGCAAGAAACCTGTTATAGTAAATAATGCAGTCATATATGGTTGCGACAATGGATATTGTTATGCCTTTGATCGAATGACTGGAGAAATATTGTGGATTTATAAAACCGTAGATCTAGATCTTGAAAAAGAGGAGGAAGGCATTGGGTTAAGAGCTATTTTAGCAGAACCTGTTGTGTACAAAAAAAGCGTCATCATTTTTAGCGATGGATCAATCCATGCTCTCGACTCTTCCAACGGCAAACTATTGTGGCAAATTAATATGGATCAACCGTTAGAATCAGACCCAATCATTTATGACGATACAATGTATCTGGGAGGGAATGATGGCAGGTTATATGCGATAAATTTATTAGACCATTCTATCAAATTAGTATTTGATGATTACGAAGTGAACGAACCAATCAGAAGAGAGGGAAAAGATATTCGAACTGACAAACCTTTGTTAATTGGAACTACTATATATTTTAGAACTTGGGATACATACTTATATGCTATCCAACTACCTGATATCAAAACACTAAACCTGAAAACTACCAAGCCAGAAAATACCATTACTCAAAGAAACGCAAACTTTATGAATGGAAGCATTTTGGTCAAAGAGCAAGATTGGATTTATTACATAAGTTCTTGGGGTTATGGTCTTTATAAGATGAAAGTTGATGGCTCAGAGTACGTTAATTTGGCTACGGGTAGTTCTTTATCTCATATAATTCTCTCTGGGGATAGGGTTTATTACTTTGATCATTTTAATTTACTGAGTATCAAAAAAGATGGAACAGATAAAAAGAAATAAATACTCAGTTCAATGGGCAAAATCTTTTTTTAATTACCACATGTATTCAACAAATCAATGATTGGATATATTTTAAAGGCGAACCATTACCGATGACTATGAACAAAGGCACCAACCTATATAAAATGAATTTAGATGGTAGCAGTGTAATTTTGCTTCATACAGGTGAGATCAATAATCTGAATGTAACAGAGGATGCAATATACTTTACTGATCCATCAAAAAATAACTCTATTGTGCGATGTAATCTGGATGGGTCAAATCATCAACAAATCAATGAGGAACCTTCGAATTCAATACTAGTAGATGGAGACTGTATTTATTATTTGGACGATCAAAACATTTTATATCGATTCGACAAGAAAACTAAACAGAAATTGCAGATAGGTACCGATCATATTGGATCTTACAACTTGTTGAAAGGATGGATTTATTATCTCAACAAAAATGATCATAACCATTTATATAAAATGCATATCGATGGTAGTTTTCGGAAGCAAATCAATGAGTATGTAACCGGAAACATTATTATTTATGATGATCTGGTTTATTATTTAATTTAACAAAGGGTAACCAATTTTATATGGTGAGTACAGATGAAAAAATTCATCGTTGGATAGGGACTAATGACACTCTTCCAATTGTTCCAGAAACCGGGGAAGCATGGAAGGATAGACAAACACTCGATCAATACCACACTAACAATCGGATTAGTAGTGGGCATATGGATGTGCAAGAATCTTGGTTGTACGTTCGTTTACCAGTAGATGAAGCCAATGATTTATTTCGTATGAAGTTTGATGGGTCCAAAGTTCACATGATAAATAGTTATACCTATCTGAATGGAATTACGATCCAGGATGATCAAGTATATTATAAACATGATTCTGACCGAGGTTCGGCTGACATTGGTACTCTCAATAAAATTTCTATTGACGGTAAAAACCGGAACAGCGTCATTGATTATCCCATCATGGATTATCTCATCCAGGGGGATTGGATTTACTTTTCGAGTAGTGATAGATTCCAAAAGCTAATGAAGCAAAATCTAAAGACAGGAGAAAATTTTAGTATCTTTAATGGTGTTGCTGGTTCCATCAACTTAGCAGGGGAATGGATTTATTTTATCAACTATTCTGATAATCAGAGCCCTCATAAGGTTCGAACCAATGGAAAAGATGCTGTAAAATTATTTTCTGAACCAATTACTTCAATGATCTTGCATGGAGATTGGGTTTATTATTTAAATGGAAAAGAAGAGTTGAATCGGATAAAGACAGATGGAACCAATAAAATTTCTGTTGGCAAAAACAAGATTTATTCCTACAACCTTACCGAAAAGTGGATATATTTTATAAATAATGATGACCACCAGTATTTATACAGAATGGGACTGGATGGCAGTAATCCTACGAAAATTAACTCTAGATCAACATTTGATATCTGCGTTTTTAAAGAACAAGTTTTTTAAATTGGTTTTGGAGATAATCAATATTGTGTTTATCGTTTGTTACCTGATGGAACTGAACAAGAAATCTATAGCTCAAAAAGGATTGAACCATAATTGATAACAAAACAGTCCTTAGTTTTCTTTACACGGGGAACAAGATCGCTACAACTTGGTCTTTAGGTTCCCAAATCGTTTCCATTTTCCAAATTTCAGCCAGGAATCTTAAAGGGATCAGCATCCGGTTTTGGACGAGGAGAGGGGAAACATTGAGAATATGTACTTTTCCATTCACTTTTACATTTTTTGAACCAACAAAAAACTCTATTTTTTGATTCTCCCGTTGAATTATTACACTGGGAGGTTTCGTTTGTGACTGATACGTCACTTTTGCCCCGAAAGCTTCACTGATCAATCGAAGAGGGACAAATGTGGTCCCATTATAGATGAGAGGGGGAACATCACCGGATATTTTTTTTCCGTTACTCCAAGCTGTTGCGTTATTGATCTGAAGAACCAATCCTTTTCCCCTGTAAACATGAAGGATATTATTGAGAGAATGCCCTGCCCAATCAACTAGAAAGATTTGAATATTATTTTTCCCAAATTGCAACGGAACTAAGGTTTCAAAGGACCCATCTGCTTGGATAACCACCATTCTATCCTGGATTTGTAGAGATTGATCCAATAAAGGTTTTGGTCCATTATAATCGACAGTTTCAGGCATGGCGATAATGCCCTTAACCTTACAAGAGTTATCACCTGTTATAGACCAGGACTGGGAAGGCTCCATTTGGGTTATCTTAACAGGAATCGTATCGATAGTGACCACAAGGCTTGAATATTGAAGGTTTGTAACATTATTGAAATCCTGGTGGGGATAATCATTCTCTAACGTGAAGTACTGTTTATTTTGCCCTTCCAGCAGTGGAATGCAAAACTTCGCGAGATCATTGACTCTAAATCCATTAACAGTGACGATGCTGGCAGGATCACTGGATTCAATTTTTATCATGGGAGGGGAAGTGTACCAATTATTTTTTCCAAGAATACCACCCACAACTACCAGTGATGCAGGTTTTACCCAATGTACAAGTGACCACTGGGCATTGTCCAGGAGAGAACCGATATTCTCCTTTCTAAATCCGATGGAAACCATTTCATCTGGATTTTCAGGATTTAGGATACCGGATTTTGGATTGATATGAATGTTCAGTGTTTTAATGTTAAATAATTGTATTTTTTGTGAATCTACTTTCAGAAATAAAGTGTGCGAATCGATCATTGTATTTTTAATCTCAGTAAAATTAGAATAGTCCGTTTGGCAATAAATACTTTCTGGTGGAATACTGGCAGGTAGCTTGATAGAGTCAGAGAAAACAAGAAAGAAACCTTCTGTTAAGAATTGTTTGAAGGAGCTACTCTGCTCAAATTCCATTGTTACATCAATAGGTTGTGCTGTATAACGGTTCACCCAATTGACAGTTTTAAACCTCATTTGATCAGAGAGAATGGTTAAAGGTGGGAATTCGGACCAATCAGAATCCGGATCGTAACGAAAGGCAAAAGAGATTTCTCTCGGTGAGGGATTGACAAAGTCAACTGATTTATAACTATTTTTGATTTGGTAGCTGAGTAACTGAATCTGGATAGGTTGATTTGGCTCGAGCTTCTGATTCATAGGAAGGGATACAATACCATTTAGGAAATCACCACTTTTCTCCTCTTTTCCATTTACGGAATATCGGATAGAACACTCATCTTCAAGTGGGATTTGATTCGGCCAACGGATTTCTACCTTCGAAAGGTTCTGATTGGGTGGGTAAAACCAGGACCAGATGAAGGTATAGGTGGTTTTTTTCCCAGCGACAGGAATCGATGCTGAAATGAGAGGCTTTCCAGGCTGAACATCAAAAATTAAAGAATACTTGATGGTAGTGAGTCCATTTTGGTAAAGATATCTAATACTAAAGAGGATCTCATTTTTACCTGGTTTTCTCATGGTTTTAATACCAAAAGGCTCTTCGATTCGAATGACCATCGTTTGATTTTCGAGGATTGTCACAGGCATCGTGATTTCGATAGAATTACCAGAAACTTCAACGAGATAACACGGGATGCCGTTAACTGTGACTTGGGATGGATTACTATATTTTGGCATATCGGTTGCGGTCAAAAAGAAGATACCCACAGTATCGATGTTCTTTTTTAAAACCAGGCTTTCATTGGTTCGACTCGTAAATTCCCACGAGGTTGGTTCGTCCCAGACTGGGCTGGAAACCTTTAATGAGACATCTTCCAATCCGAATATATGTTTCTTTTCGGTTACTTGGATGGAATTGGAGTAGATCAAGTTTGATAAAGAGGAATGCCAGAATCCAAATTTACCCACGCAAGGCTTATCTGGTAATGTATAAGATAAGGAAATCCATAAAAAAGTCGGCTCCTCTTTCCTAATTTTTAATGTTCTTGGCATCAGGAAGGAAAGGGAGTTTTCTGCATAATTAATTACGGGTAAAGGCTTTTTAGGATCAAGACAAAGGAAATTCACCCGAATATTTTTACCCAGATAGTATTCTGTTGTGTAATCCTTTCCGGTTTCGTCATGACTGACAGAATAGGCAGGAACCGGGAAAACAGCAGGGAATAGCAGAGTGATCCAATCATTTTCCAGGATATCCTGTTGAATCTCTATCTGAAAATGGAAAGAAGCACCATATTTAACCGTAGTTTCTGAACAAAATACTTGAAATAGGTTGCTACTATTCGATTGAGCGAAACTTCTGAATCCATCGAAGCAAAAGAGAGCTGAACAAATAACGATCAAAATGATGGTTCTATGCTTTAATGCAGTTTTCATGATGCACCTCTTGTAATCATTATAGTTGAAATACCAATGAATACTTTTTAGGTTCATCTTATTTTAAAAGCAGTCCCGAGGAGAATCGAACTCCTATTATCGCCGTGAAAGGGCGGTGTCCTGAC
>Ga0247841_10004163_pt1 | contig 25307 bp, 26 predicted proteins | sample LaCruzMarch2015__2_FD_192410 | JGI IMG/M metagenome (GOLD analysis project Ga0247841, IMG submission 192410) | Freshwater microbial communities from meromictic Lake La Cruz, Castile-La Mancha, Spain - LaCruzMarch2015_18m | ecosystem: Environmental > Aquatic > Freshwater > Lake | place: Spain... | reverse complement strand
AATCAAAGAGTCAGAATTATTCACAAGGAGATAATATCTGCTTGGGGTTTCCAAGAGATGGAAGAGTCGCCTGGTTCGGCGTGTACTCTGACTATGCGTGCCTCTACTGCAACTACTACGTGCCAGATTACTCGTACGTCAGTCTCGGGGTATTCCCCTGCGCCGAAGGCGCTTCGCAAAAAATTTGAAAGAGTTAAATACTTCTAAAATTAAGCTTATTTGCCTAATCTTGCTGTAAGGCAAGAGCTTGGGCTACACGCAGATTCATTAAGTCTGGCTTTAACCTTAGAGGTTTTTAAAATCAGATATAAAATTCAGCAAAGATAGTTAGTAGCAATGAATTGTCTTGGGCAAGCAAAGAGCGAACATTAAATTTGCAGTAGAATCACGATTCGGTGAATCTGCTATGACTGTCGGTCGCCAGGTTCAACGTGAACTCTGACAATGCGAACCTCAACTGCAACAACAACGAGCCAGATAACTCGAACGACAATCTCGAAATAGCTCAAGCCCCATATTCAAAATAATGAAGACTTACAATAATTTATATCCCCGGGTTATTTCATTGGACAATTTGAATATTGCTTACAAAAAAGCGAGAAAAGGAAAAACATTGAAGCAATATGTTCTTGAATTTGAAGCAAACTTGCACAATAACATTCTAAATCTTCATGAAGAATTAAAGAATAAGACTTATCAGCCAGAATCCCTCAAGACATTTATTCTAAGGGATCCTAAAACAAGAAAAATCTCAAAGTCTTCCTTCCCAGACAGAATTGTTCACCATGCTATTGTAAACATTCTTGATCCGATTTTTGATAAAAGATTTATTTATGACTCCTGCGCAAACAGAAAAGGGAAAGGAAGCCTGTTTGCCTTGAGAAGATTTGATGAATTCAAAAGGAAAGTATCTGGAAATGGAAAAGTCATCTCGGATAAATTTGACAATAATTTCGTGAAAGGATATTGCTTGAAGGCAGATATTAAACATTATTTTAACACTGTAAATCATGATGTTCTACTGGAGATAATCAAAGATAAAATAAAAGATGAGGATTTAATTTGGCTTATACGCCAAATTTTAAACAATTTCATTAATAGAAATGGAAAGGGAATGCCCCTTGGCAATCTGACATCCCAATTCTTTGCCAATGTCTATCTGAATGAATTGGACTATTTCGTAAAACACCAATTAAAGGCCAAATATTACATTAGATATGTTGATGATTTTGTCATTCTTTATAGTTCAAAAGCTCAACTTGAAGAATGGAAGAAAAGGATTGATGAATTTTTGAGAGAAAAACTTAAACTGGAACTCCATCCGGACAAATCAAAGATAATTCCTCTTTCAAAAGGAATTGATTTTGTTGGATTCAGAAACTTTTATCATTTCAGACTACTCAGAAAGAGAAACATAAGGAACCTGGAGAGCAAGGTTGAGCTATTCAGGCAAGGTCTCATTGAAGAGGAGAGGCTCATTGAAAGTTTCAAAGGGTGGAAGGCCTATGCAAGATGGTCTAATTCTTTCAATCTATGCCGGAGAGTTGAGGCTAAACTCCTCCAAAAGTGAGTAGCTCGGACAGAGGGGGCAGACAGAGAAAGAATATACAGGCCCCATTTTGTGCCTACTTTTTCAACAGCTCTTCGACCTTCTGGACAAATGAGAAAGCATTCTCCCTGCTTACTTCTGCGAGAGAATGGGCTGTGGTTTTTGTAACGCTATATTGCGCAATCTCTCGGTCATCTTTGGCGTTGGCCAGTTCCTGAACCTCGTTCTGAGTAATATGCGCATTCTTCAGCATTGCCAGATATTCATGATCAATAAGCTCTTTTTTCACAAAAAATGTCTCTATGGCCAGAATTGTCGCAGAATGATTTGAGCTTTTGTAGCCTATTTTGGCAAGCAAGGCCAGGGATGCAGCATACATTGCATAATATGAAGAGACGACAACCCATTCATCAGAGCTATATTCCTTTGGAATATTAAGCGATTTCTTGAGTTCCGAATTAAGGCCTATATCAAACAGAATGCTTGTGGTGATAAGATTTGATTTTGCCTTAAGCAAATACTTCTCGCTAAGGGCTCTTACAGTATTATCTTTAATCAAGCTCTTATTCTTCAGATAATCTTTTATTGTAAATCTTCCCATCATTTTTCATATAAGATAAGCGTAATAATAAAATAGCTCATAACCCTTAAATATTATCCCATAATTCACAAGATCAAACCAAAATTCGGGATTCTCTTTTTTAATCTTGGCAAACTCCTTCTTTGAAATAACCACGGGAGCAAAATCAAGATTATGGCTGCGTTTTAATGAGCGAATATCATTTTTCAGCTCTCCAATCTCGGCAGTTGCGCAAATAATGTCTATATCACTCTCTTTTCTCTCATTTCCCTTTGCATAGCTCCCGAATATTGCAAGAACATCCGTTTGATCTTCAGGCAATTCTGAGACCGCAGAAGCAATGGTAAAATGTTTTTCTCTGAAATTCTTCAATCTTTCTTTTGAATATAAATAGAAAGCAATCCTTGAAGACTCTTTTTTAAAATCTAAAGAATAAACTAATGTTCTTCCAACTGTTTTCATTGTAACTGCTCCCTTATTGGCTAGGCTTTTCAGGTAAGAATGAACTCTCTCATAGGAATAGCCCGTTCTCTTTTGCAGTTCCTTAAGCGTAAGATCTTTTCCCTGCGGATAGAACTCTCTAAGGAAAACAAATTCAGATTCTGTTATCTCTTTGTCTTTATTGACCATTTTATTCTATTGATATTCCAATAATACTATTGATTATCCAATATTTAAACCTTTCTTTATTATAACTGATAAATCCAGGACATAGCTCACAATCACCTAGCCATACAGAAAGAATATACAGACACTATTTTGTGTCAATTTATTGAATTTTACCGAATATAAAACTCTCTTGCCACCGGGTTTTAAGGGGTGGGGGATTTGAGCATCTTTTGGAGCTTTTCTGCCACCCCCTTTCTTGAGGTGACTTGACCAAACTTTCGGTAGTTTGGAATAAGATTTTTGTTTGACACAACAAAAAACCAGCTATTCCCATATTTATCATTCAAAATTTCAACTTTTCTTTCAAGTTGTTTCTTGACTTTAAGCAAACTTCCAGTTTCAACTTCAATTGCAATATTCTTGGATCCATAATTGAATGTGATGTCTGCATCTGCAGTCAAATCACTCTGAATTCTTTTTACCCCTTTGATCTCCTTGACTAACTGTTTTATACTCCAAACAAGAAAAATATGTGTTGGGGAATGATTTGCAAATGGTTTCAGAAGAACAGTTATTAATTTCTTTTGCTTTACACAATATTCTGTTGTTTTAATATAATCATTTTCAAGAAGAATATCAATTTCCAAAGGAGTAAGAGTTTCTATCTTGAAAACTCCATCTCCATTAAATTCAAGCTTTCTGAAAAGTTCATCTCTTCTTTTCCTCTCCCGGTTTATAGCATCTCGTTCTTTCTCTTCCCAGTACTCTGCAGATTTTCTTGCTTCATCTTCTCTGCGATTAAATTCTCTTATTCCATCTTCTTTTCTAGATTCTTTTAATCTTTGTCTTAACCATTCAATCCTATTAGAAAGGTCTGAAGATTGTTGATCTAGTTCAAAATAATCTGAAATTTCATAGGCCTTATCCTCCAAGGCAATTATTGCTCTTGAGAGTTCTTTAGTCTCATCTTCAAATTCAGCTTGTAACAATTCTGAAACTTCTTTTTTGTTCTTCTTTACAAATTCTTTACGTTCCTCTTTCTCTTTCTCTTTTTTGTAAAAATAAGTGTTTATTTGATAATTCAAATAAAGAATAAATGGAAGAATAATTATAAAAATTATCAGATAAAGTTTCCAACCAAGAGCAATAATTACAGATTTGACATTTGATTGAAAATTGACTAAACGTTCTGAAAGTTGTTGAAGAGGTTTGAGAAGTGCCAATGAGATAAATATTGAAAAAATCATAATCTCCTCAGTTTTCATCATGCCCCCCTGAATTTTTCATTAGTTTTCCGGTGAGTTCTGTGATTTTTGTTAATTGGAACTGCATTGCTTCCAATTGGTCCTTCAAAATGCTATTTTCCTTCTCAGATTTATCAAGCTGTTTTTCAATTTCAGTCTTTGTAATATCAAGGAGCATATCTTCTTCTGAGATAGTATCGCTCATTCCAAGTAGTTCTGAATAGTAATGGATTTTATCTGATTTTTTCCAACCGAATCGATATTTGAGAGCAGATTCTGACTTATATCTTGGAAGCCAATAACAGCAAGAGCAATGTCTAAAGTCATACATAGTAAGATCAGAATATTTTTGGCCTGCAGGGCTTTCTTTATCCCCTAAAACTTTCAATGCTAGCCTTCTGAAGTATCTATTAACGACTGGGGGGCTTATTTTGAAAAGATAATCTTGAGAAGTAAGCTTCTTTATTTTGATGTAGTCTCTAAGTATCTGAGGACAGATCATCAATTTTATTCTTCTTCCAAATGTCTTGCTTATTTCATTTCTTATGTTCAATTCTTTGCAATCATTGTAAAGATCAGAGACTCTTATATTGCATAGCTCTGTTGGAGCCCTTATTCCTGTATCAAACAAGAACCAAATCAAAACCTGATATTCATATTTTGCCCGAGTGGCTAAAAGTCTTATCTGCTCTTCTGTAAGGTAAACCCAATCGGGCTTTTCCCCACTAGTATCTAAATCAATGGTTATGTCTCTGAGATCTTTTCCTCCTTCTTTTCTATTGATCCTTTGATGCCAGTGCCAGAAAGATTTGAAGCTTTTTGCAAGATCTCTTGATGCCTTAAATGGAAGTCCTTTATTATTCAAGATTGTTCCATTTCTCATTTCAAAGAAAAAATCACAAAGATTGTTCTCGCTTATGTCGGTTAGATTTGCCTTGAATCTTTTTTCAAATTCTCTGGCCAGTTTTGCAAGCCTTATTCTTAAAACCTGAACTCTTATGAAGCTTCTAGGCCCTTTCTTACTGCTTGGGGGCAGATTTACCCCTCTTTCTAGATCACTAAGATATCTTATGATTATGTCAGAATTGGCCTTGCTAACGCCTTTAACGCCTTCCCTGAGGGCCTTTTCCTTCCATGCGAGGTATCTTTCCTTTGTGTTGTATGGATCTATTTTTACCATGTATTTTTCCTAGGCAATAAAGATTTTATATCCCAAGGTGAAAAAAATTGTATAAAATTGTTCACCTTGGTATTTATAAAGCCATTTTTTGCCATTTTAATTAAGGGCTTTTGGAAATTATATATTGCCTAGTCACTTTTTTGACAACATTTTTGTTGTTTTTATTTTCACTAGGGGGTTTATAAGTGACCTAGCCCAGTCTACGATCGGCAATATTCTTAATATAATCCAATATGAAAATTTTTCATGAATTTATTTCTAAATTCTTTTCATATCATGATTTTAAAACCTGAAGAAAAAATGACTCCTCAAATATGCCAAGAGGGTGTTATGCATCTGCCGGGATTCGAACCCGGATACCGACCTTGGCAAGGTCGAGTCATAACCATTAGACCACAGATGCTTAATTTATAGTTTGAATATTGGGCTTTTAAGTTTTGTTATATACTATGCAAATGAAGATTAGAATATTTCTTGATTAAACTTCTTGCTAATTAGGGAATTAAGAAAAGAAGTTTATTGTTGGGGCAGAATCATGCTGCTGTGCGCATAGTAGCAGCATATGTCTTGGACTGGATGCATGGATTGATTCGAGCTAATGGCCTTCTTCCCCCTAACTTCATATTTGTTCAGCAGAAGATATTTTTTCTGGCCAATTCTGCTTACTGCCTTAAAATATCCCGTGGCCTTGTAATCCAGTTTGTCTTTCCTGACATGGACTTCGACAAGTGCTCCTTCTTTCAAACTTTCAAGTTGTTTGACAATGTCTTCGAGCCCGTTTGCTTCAGATTTGATTGGAACATCTTTTTGAGAATTGGAGATTATGCTCCCCATGTTAGGATAATGCATGACGACTACTCCTGTTTTTGGGTCTATTGGCATTTGGGCCAGTTTGTCTATATTTTTGTTTGCCTTTGCCATTTTAATATGCCATGTCTCCCATGGATCTCATTTGAGAAGATTGTTGCGAAGGGGCTTTTCCTGAGGCAATAACATCATCTATTCTAAGAAGCATTGTGGAAACTTCTGAAGCGGATTTGATTGCCTGGGTTTTTATCTTGAGAGGTTCTATTATTCCTGCCTTGAATGTGTTTTCTATCTTTCCTGTGAAAAGATTAAGGCCGGCATCGAATTCATTTCTATCATGTCGGGATTTCAATTCTGTGATAACATCGATTGGATCCATCCCTGCATTTTCTGCGAGGATTCTTGGGATGCTTTCGAGAGCATCGGCGAACTGCTCAACTGCGAGCTGTTCCCTTCCCTTAAGTATAAGCTGTTTTCTCAGAAGCCTTGCAAGCTCTATTTCTATTGCTCCGCCACCGGAAACAACCAATTCATTCTGGATTGTTGCTGCAATGTCTCCAAGTCCATCCTTTATGGCTCGCTCGAATTCATCAATAACATGTTCCGTTCCGCCTCTGATCAGGATTGTGAGGGCCTTTGGATTTTTGCATCCAGTTATGTAGGTCATGCCTTCATTGCCCTGTTTTATTTCTTCAACGGTTTGGGCAAAGCCAAGATCCTTTTCATTTATCTCGTTGAAATTGCTGATTATTCTTGCTCCCGTTGCCTTGGAAAGCTTTTCCATGTCGCTCTTGCTTACTCTTCTGAGAGCATAGATCTTTTCCTTTGCTAGATAGTACTGGGCGATGTCATCTATTCCCTTTTGGCAGAAAATAACTGTTGCTTTACTGTTTTTCAATTTTGCAACCATGTCCTTTATTGCCTTTTCTTCTCTGTTGAGGAATGCCTGAAGCTGTTCTGGGGAGCTGATTGAGATCTTGGTGTCTGTCTCAGGACCCTTTATTTCAAGAGCGATATCAAGAAGAGCGATCTTTGCATTTTTGACTATAAGAGGCATATCAGGATGGACTCTCTCTTTGTCGAGGATTAAACCTTCTATCAATTTAGTATCTTCAACTCCGCCACCCTTTCTTTTTTCAAGCTTGATGTTGTTAAGATCTACTGAGAATTTTCCTTCCTTCTGTTCCATAACCTGTTTTACTGCCTTCACCATAATATTTGCGAATGCTTCCTTTGCTGCCTCTGCTGATTTTCCAGTCATTGCAGTCATGGCAATGCTTTTCATGAGTGCATCGTTGTTTGGAGAAACTTTCTTTGCAAGTTTCTGGAGTATCTCGTGGGATTTCTCTGCTGCCAGGCTGTATCCCCTCACTATGGATGTTGGATGGATCTTTTGATCAAGAAGTTTTTCTGCATTTTCTAAAAGTTTTCCTGCAAGTATGACTGCGGTTGTTGTTCCATCTCCCACTGCCTCTTCCTGGGTCTTTGCAACTTCAACTAGCATCTTTGCGGCAGGATGCTCAATTTCCATTTCGCTGAGAATCGTGACCCCGTCATTTGTGATAATTATGTCCCCCATGCTGGAAACAAGCATCTTGTCCATGCCCTTTGGGCCGAGGGTTGTTTTTACTGTGTCGGCAACGACTCTTGCAGCAAGAATATTGTTTCTCTGGGCATCTCTCCCCATCATCCTCTGGATGTTTTCTGGAAGAATATACACCGGTTGTTTTTCACCTGTCATAATAATGGAATCTATTGCGACTTTTTTAAAGATTTGTGTGGTATTTTTTCAGCTTTCGAGTGACGTTTCAAATGTTCCGGGATGGCATTCAGATAACTTTTTATATTAAGATCGGGACGATAGTCTAGAGGCGATTGGGCCTCAGACTCTTTCTGAGAAAATTGGAAAATGATGCCACTTATAACTCAAACGATGAATTCTATCAGCAGACAGGGGCCTCTTTCAGGCGATCTGGAAAGCAAGCTTACCCGATTTGGTGCCAGAGATAGAGTTATTTTTTATGATGTGCCCCCTATTGATCCTGACAGACTATTTGAATTTTGCAGAAATTTTGATGTTTTTGGTAAAGATCCTGGCCAAAACAGGAGTTTTATCCAGCTGTATGTGGTCAAATCTTTCATGGAAAAAATGTCCGAGGAGGTTGGGCCCAATAATGTTTCTGTGGAACCAATTATTTTTGAGAAAGAAAGGAGGGACGGGGGACGAATTAAATTTGTTCCAGCAAATAGGGGTTTTTCTCTTAATGTCCAGAGGCAAGAAAATAAAGATAAACTTGAGAACCTATGCACATTTGAGGGAGCCTACGAGATTAATCTGGGACTGGTTAGAGAGTTTGTCACATCCTATGTCGGTTCCATGCGTAATTGGAATCTTGCATTTACTGGGAGCATTAGTAAAAAGATTTCACACAGAGCAGGTTGGGAAAGTCGCCCCTATGAAAACTTAAATGATGTAGAACTGCTGAAAGGGGACAGATTTCTTATGATGCAGAATATGGCAAAGTCAATCATGCCTTCAGACAAATATTCATTGCTTTTCGCCTATTCAAGAAGGCAGTTTGAGGCTCAATTTGTCAGAGATTCTCCAATTGCATATATGCTGGGAAAACATGGCCACATGTCCATGCTACTGCATAATCTTGACTGGAGCATGATGGAGGGAATATCTAAAGACCTGCAGAAAAGATACAAAGATTCTAATGTCGAAACCAATAAGGAAGTGCCTTCTCATCTCTGGCCTGTCAGACAGTTCATATCAAAAAAAGGAGACCTGTCGGATCTATTGATGCCATTGTTGGATAATTTTGAATCACAATTGCATGAATATGTCCAGATGTATAATCCCACGGGAGCAAAACACAAGGATCTTGACAAGCACAGGGTGCCAGGGCATTTGAATAAGTATGCCTATATTAAAATAATGAAAGGCATACCATTAAATTTCAAAGAACAGATAGGTACAGAGTCATTCCTTTATCTCCGCTTTTTAAAACCAGTCAAGTCTATTTTGAGAGTAATTGAACAAAACGTTAAAGATGACCCGTGGAATGCCAAACAGCTTATATTTAGACTGCCCCCATTCTCCTATTCTTCAATGAAACAGGTGATGGATTTGAACATCTTCCCGCATAATTTTCCGCACATATACCTGGAGTCCATGTCACAGCACCTCGAAAAGTTCAAGGGCAGCACTCTTAAAGAAATTGAAACCTATGTGCATGGATTCAATGAGGACATAGAAACTCCTGCTTTCAAGAAAGACATATATTATCGTGAAAGGCGATATGCTGGCTCATTCGAATCCGGTGGCAAAAGAGCAGAATAGATCAGAAGATATATTCTATTTCACATCTTTCCGCGGGAGGGCATTGATGCCCGGGGCATTGACGCAACTAAAAATATAAATACCTCGAACGATTCAGGAATACATGAAAATAGGGATAAAGGTCGGTGATATCATGACCAGGATTTTCGCCTCAATATCGCCTTCTCTGACTGTTTCTGAATGTTCCAAGGAAATGATACTTAAGAAAGTCGGATCTCTCATCGTTGCCGAAGACCAAAATCTGAAGGGAATACTTACCGAGGGAGACATCATCAAGGCCATTGCAAAATTCAAGGATCTTGACAAGGTCAAGGCCGGAGACATCATGACCAGGAAAGTGGTTCACATTGCTCCGGGCGAGGATATTTACGATGCTCTTCTGAAGATGAAAAAATATCAGATAAGATGGCTTCCGGTCGTTGTCAAGGGAAAGATAATCGGTCTTTTGACAGAGAAGGACATTCTTGTCGTGGAGCCAAGTTTGTTCGACATAGTCGCGCAGCACATTCCAATCAGAGATGAGCACAAAAAGATCAAGGCAGCCGAGCTTAGGAAGAAGGATCCTGAAAGCGAGGGAGAGGAGCTGTGGCATGAGGAAGGAGAATGCCAGAAGTGCGGAAACTTTGACGTTCTCTACAATGTCGGAGGAAAGATGATGTGCGAAGAATGTAAGGACGAAGAAAAATAATTTCTTGGTTAGATTCTCTTGATATCATTATCAGATCGGGTGTTCTGATTAGACTCTCATGACAGGATGGGCTAGTTTTCTTATCTGTTCTATGGTTCTTGAAAATGTTTTTCTTTCTCCGATGCTTGGTCCGCCGTGTTTTTGATGCCCATCGCTTCCGCCCATGGGAAGAAGTCCGTAGGTTCTTGCAAACTTGGCATAGTACTTCTCCTTGTTGGCCAGCCGGTCTCTGCATTCGGGCCTTACTTTTCCATAGGGGTAGAAAACCTCGATGGCCTTTATTTTCTTTCCAAGGAAGTCTTTGATCATCTCTATGAATGTCTCATCGGTGAGATCGGGATAGTCCATGGGCACAAGGGCAGGGTGGGGTATGGAAACAACTCCCCCTGCATCCAAAATAGAATCAATTCCGTGGTCGATTTTGACAGCCTCCCTTTCTATGTAGCAGCTTCGGGGAGTATTTTTCTCGAGGCATTCCATGAATGCTTCCCTTCCCTTGAACAGTCCCCGGTTCACCAGGGCCTGGTTTATGTGATTGAGGCCGATGGAATTGTTATTTGCAATGGCAATGACCTCGTCGAGCGTCAGTTCCGGCCTGACCAGATAGGGTTTGCTTGTTTTATCTTCCCTTTCCTGGGACTGGATAAAATAGGGCTGTTTGTCAAATCCCTTTTCCCTATATTTCTCTCGGAGCTCTTTGTTGTATTCCTTGTTTATCTCATAGATCATGTTTCCCATTCTTGCGCTTCGGAATTCCTGGTTGATCCGGCAGCATTCCAGAAGTTTTTCATTGGAGGGGTCGACAAAGTATCCCAATATCTCAACCATGTAGTTCCTGAGTTTGCAGCTGAGTTCCACTCCGGGAATAACTTCCACCTTGTTTGTTGAAAGGCTCCTGGCCATTTTGCTTCCATCAAGAGTATCATGGTCCGTTACGCAGAATCCTCTAAGTCCCTTTTTTTCTGCAAGGGGAACAAGCTCCTCAATGTCCAGTTTGCCATCTGAATATTTTGTGTGGCAATGCATGTCATATTTTTTTGTCATTTTTAACTCCGCTCATTTACTGTGATTATTTTTCTTCCAGGCCGTTGGAGATTCCGCTTATTTCAAGGAAACGTCTCATCTCCTCGAAATATCTGGTTATGCTTTTGTCTCCGGATATGTCCTGGAGGACCCTCTCCCTTCCCTCGGTTCCAAGGAGGAATGAAAGAACTTTGTTGATATCATTTATCCTGTAGGTTTTGAAATCCTCGGCGGTCTTCATGGTGGGATGCCCCTCGGAAAGGGATTCCAGCCGGTGGGATTCTCCAGACTCAAATTTTTTATTGATGGCGTAGATGTGGATGTTCTCATCAAGTCTTTCGCAGTAGTACATCTGCACAAATCTTTGGAATTCGGGCATAAACGGTCGGATGATGTCTTCCTTCTTCTTTGAAAATTTTTCTCCCCATTTTATTTCTCCATTGAGCCTTTTTCGGTCTATGAAATAGTCCTCAAGTCTTGAGATTATCTCTGTCTCCTTGTGGGGAGTGAGTGCAGAAACGAATTCACTGTTGAGGAATCGGACGATGTCATCCTGGGGGAGGTCCTTCCGGAATTCATCGAAATCAAAGAAGATTCCATCGACGGTCATGTGCTGGGCTCCGCAGTCTCCGTGGATCGGCGTTGCCCTGTTTATCAGACTGTCTCCCTCCTGGGAGAAAAGTTTTCTTTTGTAGTCCCGGAATGTTTGAATTTTTTCTCTGATGTCCAGCTTCTTTTCCTTCTTGAGATAGGTTCTGAACTGCTCTATGTCCTTGAATTCCTTGTCCCTGTAGTGGTCAAAGATTGTTCTCTCAAAGTATTCACACTGTCTTTCAATTTCCTCTGCCCTTTTTCTGTGCTTTATCTCTCCAAACTTTTCCATGTTGGAGCTGCAGAGATGGTGAAGGTAGGCGAGATAGAACATTCCATCTCCGGTGATCATGCTCTTCTTATCCTTTAGTTTGTTGAGGGTGATGAGAAGATCATTGGATACTCCGGTTTCAAGCTTTAGAATTGTGTCATACCTGTGGATTTCATTGTCAATTTCGATCAGCCTGTCTCTCAGTGTCGGCCAATGGGTGGAGGACATGAGGCATTCTGTGAAAAATCTTTTTTCTTCGGGAACCCTTCCATAGAGCCTTGGTGCAACCTGCATGAGCTCGTTCTGCATTTCCCCCTTGTGGCCTTCGGCCTTCAGGGTTTTTCCAACGGACAGGCTGAGGTTGTAGAGAGTGTCCGTGACCTTGCTTTCATACTCATCGAGGCCGATCTTTTCCTTTCCATCGTATATCTCTGATACGGACAGATGGTCCGTTTCTCCGTTTTTGGATTTCTTGCCGTAGAGTTCGGGAAGGAAGGATTTTGAATAGACCTGGCCCAGGCCTTCAAAATTGAACAGTGAACTTATGCCGACCCCGTCATGGATGACCATCTCCTCAAAGTTCTTTATCCTTTTTCCAAAGGCTTCGCTATATCTTTTTAGTCTTGCTTCTCTGCTGTATGGTCTGTTTTCCATTCTTTGTTGTCCCGTGCGATTTCTTAGTAAAGCACAGTCTTGGCGATATCATACACTCCAGCATAAAGTGTCTTTGACCTTTCCACTATGCTTCCTATCGCCGAGTTATTTGTCCCCATTTCGAAGAGCCTGTCGCACTCTTTCAGAACACTCTTTTTTTTGTCTAGCACTTCTCTTGCGAGCTTTGCATCTTCGTTATGGTAAGCATTCATTGCATCGAAAAAACTTTTCTCAATGATTGAGAAAAGGGCCACAAACTGTTTCTGCTGTTTTTCGTTCATTTTGGCCCTGGTCAGGAATCGGGCTACTCTCTTTATGTCATCTCCGATGTATTCTAGATGAAGTGATGTGCTGTGCATGGCCGATATCTTTCCGTGGTCCATGTCAAAGGTCTTCAGGGTTTCGGGATCCCTCAGACCGATTTTGGATATTTTTAGAATTAGGAAATGGAGCTTGTTTATCTCGCTGTCCATGCTGAGGATCTCATTGAAGACATCCTGCTTAAGTGTGCCCTTGGCTTCAATCCCCTCCCGTATGTCTTCGAACATTGATTTCACGGAGTTGTCTATTCTCTTCATAATCTTTTTTGGAGATACGGTCCCTATGTCCAGGAAGTCCTTGATGACAATCCTCTCATCATTCTGCTCAAGTATCTCCAGGCCCATGAGTGTTTTGAATATGCCTTTTATCTGCTCGCCGTTGTTTCGTATGCCTTCTCCGGTCAGAATAAAATTTTTGACATTGTTGATGTAGGAGGAGGTCATTTCTCTCCGGAGATCATCGAAATTCCTTCCGCTGACATCCAGGGTGATTGTTTTTTCCTCATCCTCGGCCTTTTTCTTTTCCCGGTGGGTTATGGTCAGCTCACTGTCCGCATTCTCAGAGAAGTAGAGCAGATTCCCTTTCTTTAGCTTGTGCTTGTCTATCCAGCCCTTGGGAAGAGAGACGATATAAGAAGAATTGCCAAACTTAATTAATTTCCTGGGTAATGATTCGGCCATTTTTTTGTTTCCCACCCCCGGATTGCGGAAGTATATACCAAACTGTCACTGTGAATATCAGGTATATACCTTATATGCTTTATATGGTTAACGTATTTATATACTTTTTGCTTTCGTTACTGCGTAAAGGGGAAAGTAAAAATACACAAAAATGAAAATCGGCGTTAAAGTTGGGGACCTCATGACGAGGAATCTGATTTCAGTGGACAGGAATACCTCCCTGGTGAACTGTTCTCGGGAGATGGCCGAAAAGAATGTCGGTCTGTTAATAGTCAAGGACAGGAACAAGCTCATGGGCATGCTGACGGAGAAGGAAATCATCTGGGCGCTCACAAAGAAAAGCGATTTGAGCAGAATCAAGGCCGGAGATGTCATGCTGAGAAAACTCACAACCATAAAGCCCTCAAGGGATGTCTATGACGCTCTTTTGAGAATGAAAAATCACAATGTCCGATGGCTTCCAATCACCATAAGGAAGAACGTTGTCGGCCTGATCACCATAAATGACATTCTAAGGGTTGAGCCCGCATTGTTTGAAATAGCCATGGGGAACATGAGGGTGAAGGAGCATGAGGACAAGATAAGAAGAAAGAACAGCACAATGTCAAATGGGGAAAGCTGGGCATCGGAGGGAGAGTGTCCTGGCTGCGGGGCCTTCGGACTGCTTTACAGAACAAACAAAAGTCACCTCTGTGAGGGCTGTTCCGGTGAAGAAAAGGATGACGAGTAGTTCTACGGTACAATTCAGAGAGATAAAATATAGAATAAAGTATTTAAAGAAAGTTTTCTTGAAGGATGTATTCTAAAAAGGAGAATAAACCATGGGAGAAAAAGAGAAAGTAACCGAGTTGAAAATAAAGCATTCAGGGATTTTTGATTTTAGAGAAGTTTACAGCTTCATTTATACACTTCTTTCTGATTTGGAATATTCCGTTGAGGAGAAAAATTATGCCGAAAAGACCAAGGGGGATCAGAAGGAGATTGAGGTCAACTGGATGGCCAAAAGAAAGATTTCAGACTATTTCAAATTCATCATAAAAGTGGATGTGAGAACATTCAGAATGACAAATGCCGATGTGGTCAAGGACGGGGTGAAGACCTCGGTCAACAAGGGAGATTTTGAGGTCAAGTTCACCGCATTCCTTGAGAAGGACTATGAGAACAGATGGGAGAATACGGCCTTCCTGAAATTTTTAAGAGGACTGTATGAGAAATACATAATTTCAAGCACCATAAGAAGCTACTGCGGAATGTTGGAGGACGAGGCCAATTCATTGACAAATCAGACGAAGGCATTGCTCGACCTGAGCGGAAAGAAATAGCTGGAAATATTCAGGCAGAAAAGTTTATATAGAATAATCAAAATTCATATTCATTAAAGAGAGGAAAGATGAAGAAATTTTTTGTAATACTCGCGGCAGCACTTTTGCTTTTGCCACTGGTTTCTGCAGACATCGGTCTGAAGGTCAATGCAATCAATCCCGTTGTTCTTAGAGAATTTTCATTTCCAGCAGTATATAATATAGAGGTCACTCCAACAATAGAGGATTACTACTACATCAACACCTACCTTCCTCTTGATTTCAGTCCTACGGAAATTGGGACAATCATGCCCAAGAGCGGAAAGGGAGTTTTCTTGAACATCAGTGCAAGCTCGGAATTCAAGGCAAACAATTATGGAAACACTGCCATTGAATATTTTGTGAGGGGAGACAGTGTTCCTTTGGAAAGAAGCGTTCTTGTGATGTCAATACTTCCACTGAAGGATTTTGTTGTTATCGACATGCCATCTTCCATAACCGTTGATACCAAAAAGATATTCATGAACATCAGCGCAAAGACAAATCTTACTGAGAATTCAAAGGTTAGGATAACCTCCGATCTGTTCTCAAAGGAACTTCCAATAAAGCTGACCAAGGAAATCCAGGGAGTGGAAATGGATGTGGACAGTGTTGACAGGGATGCAAAGGTCTACAAGATAAATTTTGAATTCACAATCGGCAATGAATCTGCTGTTGTTGAAAAGGAACTGATTCTGGGCCCTTCAATCTCTCTCGATTCATCGGAATCAATCGCCGGAAACATTCTTTCAAAGGAATATTCAATAACTAAAACAAACAGGGGAAACAGCCCAACCAAGGCCACCATCGAAATGAGCAAGACAATATGGACAAGCCTTTTCACATCCACCGAAGGAGACCCAACGGTCACAAAGGACGGAACGGTCTATGTTTACACCTGGGAAAAGGAATTGAATCCAAAGGAAAGTTTTACTGCTGTTTTGAGAATAAATTACTACATTCCATTCCTTTTGCTTATCCTGATAATAATTGCATTCGCAGTTTACAGGGCAATAACCACCTCCCAGATAGAGGTAAAGAAATCTGCTGTCAGAGTCAAGACAAAGTCGGGATTGTTTGCATCCAAGATAATAGTCACAGTAAAGAACAAGGGCGGACCTGTTTCAAATGTAAAGGTCATAGACAGACTGCCTGCATTCACTGAACTTCTTCCAGAAAGATTTGGAATACTTGAGCCAACGGAAGTCAGAAAGAGATCCCTTATATGGGAATTCCCTAAGATGGACAGGGCAGAGGAAATAATGTTCTCTTACATAGTGTACAGCAAGGTCACAATCTTTGGAAAGTTGGAAGTTCCTACGGCCCTTGTCACATTCGTTGACAAGTCTGCAAACGCAAAGGAAACATTCTCCAACAAGGTTTTCATCCTTTCCGAAGAGCAGAAAGTAGAGAAGTTCTAAATTTCTTTTTTCTAAAAAAGAACTTTAATTAAGAAAAAACTATTTTCGAGAAATATATTTAAACTTCTTTTTATTTTGAATTATATGGCCCAACGTAGAAAATGGAATAAAACGCTTGTAATCCAAGAGATAAAACTATTAAATTTTAAACTGGGCCGGAAACCTTCTAAAAGAGACAGCTCAAATTTATACTCTCTAACGAGACAATATTTCGGTAGCTGGAATAATGCTCTAAATAGAGCAGGGTTTAAGGTCAATTTTCTTCAGGTCCCATCTATCCCTCAAAAACTGAATGAAGATCTGGCCTATCTTATTGGGTTGATTATCACAGACGGACATATAGTTTATGAGGATACGCCGGGGAGGTACAAGGTTTTGATTTACAGCAGTTATCCAGAAGAAAAAGAGCTTATTATTGCCCTCATTCAAAAATTGTTCAAGTATTCTCCCGGGGTCAGCATAAGAAAGAATATTGGTTTCAGTAAGAAACCCAACTATGAAGTTAGAATCTCTTCAAAAAATGTGGCAGAATTTTTTATCAATAAAATAAAGATCCCCTCTGGAGCAAAATCTAAGATTGTAAGGGTCCCCCCTTATCTTTTTGTCATGGATAAAAAGATTATTTCTTCTTTTGTCAGAGGAATCATTGATGGGGATGGATCAATTGCAAAATCCCATGTAAAAATTGCCTCGGGGTCTATTAAATTTTTAGAAGATTTTAAGAGATTATTGAACAGGATAAACATTAATTCAGGAAACATTACTTCTGAAAAAAATAGTGGAACATTTATTCTTTATTTATCTTCAAAAGACAATCTTTCCCGACTTTATCATTTGCTGTATGACTCTCATGGTTATTCATATCCTCGTAAAAAAAGGTCTTGGGAAGATTTAAAAAACAGATGTGAGTCATAAACTTATTCCCCAGTATAGCACAATGGTGGTGCGCTCGGCTGTAGATAATTTCGCCTTATTGAGATTCCTGTTTACAGGACAACTATGAGATGAGGTCAGCCGAAAAACCTAGCAATAGAAACCGAGAGGTTGGCGGTTCGACTCCGCCTACTGGGATTCATCTTCTCTTTTTATGAGAATATTTATATAGCAACCGAAATGGCTTTGAATATGGTAAACAAATTCAGAACACCATTCGCTTTTGACGGACATGTCGTAGATCTTATGAGAAGTCTTGACAAGTTGGTTATGCAGCTTGAAACCTCTTCCGGCCTCAGAAATATTGAGATGCCAATAAAAATAAAAAATGATTTTGAACTGATACCCTATCAAATTGCTTTGATGAATCAGAAGGTCAAGTATGCTGTTGATGAAAAATGCCCTAGACTGGAAGGCGATGTTTCTCCGAACACAAGAAATGAAAGATATTCTACACTGTCAATTTTGACAGGCTCCTTGAAAGGCAAGACCTACAGGGCTAAAGAGAATTGGTAGTTTTCTAATATTCCATTATTCAGAAAGGTTTAAATTCCTCTTTCTTCCGAAGAAGTAAATCTAATTAAAATGGAGTCCTGCAAAAACTGCTCGCTCGAGGAAAAGATCAGAACCTGCTGCGGCAGGAATCCTGTCACTGGGGAGAGAAAGAGGCTGGTTGTTGGCGGCAAATCCTATCTTGCCTGCCCAGATTTAACCCATGATGGGGCGTGCAATGCCTACACCCATTTACATCGAATGTGCAGAGATTATCAATGCTCCAGGCTGGTTTATCCGCCGTTGGAACGTGCGGAAAGGGAAATGACAAGAGGATATAGGGAAAGGATGTTTTACGGATTAAAACTTAATAGTTCTAAGCTTTCTAACTCTAAGAAGTAGCTTTTTGCTGTAGGGAATTTCAAGAAGGTAGTTTGCTTTTTCTTCATGAAGAGAAATGAATGGCCTCATTACTTTCACTTTTTTTATTTTTTTATTTTTATCAATCCAAACTGCAATTATGGGGAAGAAAACAAAAAGCATGTGTATTCCTATGTTCTGTTCTTTTTTGAATGAGAAAAGAAGACTCTTCTTTTTTGAAAACATCAGGCCCCTTGCCATTCCTGCAATGGAGGTTATCTTTTGTGCTTTTATTCCGAGAGTTTTGATTATCATGCCATCTCCACCTCCTTGATGTTTGATCTCTGTCCCTTCAGAATGCTTATCTGGGACTTTTTTACCTTGAAATGCTCTGCGAGAACTTCAATCAGCTCTTCGTTGGCTTTTCCTTTTCTAGGAAGGGATTTGAGATGAACTTTCAGAGCTCCATTCTCTTCTTTCACTTCCTGCCTTGAAGAATTTGCAATCACCTTTACTTTCATACATAATTAAAGAAAAACAACCTTAAAGCTTTTGCTCTATTTGCGGGATTACCTTAAGAATATCCGAGAATCTTGGAATCACATAATCTGCATCATTTTCATATTTGTCATCTTTGAATTTTCCTGTCAATACTCTTACGGTATGTAATCCAAGGCTTCTTGCAGGTTTGATGTCGCTTTCAAATTTGTCTCCGATCATTGCGCAGCAATTTGCCTTGGCATTTATATTGTCCAATATGATACGATAAAACTTATCACTCTTTGTTGCAAAGGTGTAATCTTCAGTTATGAATACTCCATCAAAGAGGTTCTTGTCAAAACCGCAGGCATCCATTTTGTCCCATTGGTCTAAACTGTTTCCATCAGTAACTATGTACTTCCTGTAATCCTTCAGCTGATGAAGGGTTCCGTAAACGTCATGGAATGGCATGAGGCTCATGGCTGCTATGTGATATCTTCTTCTTGCCGCAGAAATAAGCTCATTGGCCCTGATCTTTGGAACCTTGAGCCTTTCAAACATGATATCAAGATGGTTTTTGCATTTTGAACCGAATTCCTTTCTTATGTCCAGGTACATAGAACATAGCTGCTCTCTGGGATATTCTACTCCTTTGAGTATTATGGCGTCTATTGCCGCATTTATCGCAGCATCTGCTATCTTGGATGTTGGGATCAGAGTGTCATCCAAATCGCATAAAATCGCTTCAAGTTTTGTGCTTGCCATAGCTCTCTTCGTTAATTGCAAATTTAAAAACCTTTACCTGCTTCATTTATTATGGATATTGCGCCAATAATCAAAAAAGTTCTGGACTTCAAGAAATCGGAAAAGTACTCAAATGTTAAAAAAAGGTTGAATGAGTTTGATTTTTCTGGGAAGGAACATGGAGAATGGTTTTCTGAGCTGTGTTTCTGCCTTCTGACTGCGAATGCGACTGCCGAGGGAGGGATAAAAGTTCAGAATGCCCTTGGAAAGAAGTTTCACCTTTTGAATGAAAAACAATTGGCCAAGGAATTGAAAACTCTTCGATATAGGTTTCCAAACAAAAGAGCTCATTACATCTGCGTTGCACAGAAGTGCTTCAAAATAAAAGACATGATTGGGGGGATGCCGTCAAAGGAAGCCAGAGATTTTCTGGTTGAGAATGTGAAGGGCATGGGGATGAAAGAGGCATCTCATTTTTTAAGGAATACGGGAAGAACTGATGTTGCAATCATCGATCGGCATATTCTGAGATCTCTTGGAAGGGAAGTCAAATCAATCAGCAGAAAAGAATATGAGGGGGCTGAAAAAGTTCTGGAAGAGGTTGCGAAGAAGACAAAAACCTCCTTGGCAGAATTGGATTTGATATTATGGGCGATACAAACCGGAAAGATCTTGAAATGATGGCTCGGGGCAGGTAAGTAACCTTTATATATCTCAAATAAGTATAACATATGTATCCAAGCTAGGGAGTTCGCCTGGTTTAAGTCCAGGAGGGCAAGCTAGATTTTGGTCCGAAAGGACCCACGGATACATTTATTTTTTTCTAAGATATTTTTCAAATTCATCTAGGCTAATATGAATATACTCTTTCATCAAGTTTTTATTATCTTTCCTCATAAGGTAAGCATACTGGTCCGCGGGAGAGTCCCTAGATAATTTTTGATATACAGGTTTACTAATTTTCAATCCTAGTTTTTCAAGAAGAGGCTTCAGATTTGAAGTTATATCTCTTTCGTGACCTTGAAAATCCTTGCATATTCTAAGAGATATCTCTTGATTCTTGATTTTGCCCTCTTCCTTAAGAGTTTTTAATATTTCATAAACAGCTACACAATAAATTCTTACCCTAAAAAGTGCTTTTCCCTGATGAGAAGAAGGATATCTGTATGTTCCTTCTCCATATCTTGACCTCAATACCTGAATAAGTGCTCTCGTAAACTTAAACCCCTTGACAATGCTATTTCTATCTGCAACAACGATAGTATACCCCTCATTGAAAATATCTTCTCCGCTTACATCCACCTCAAATTCCATATTATCCAATAATCAGTTTATTTATAAAAATTATGGGATTTGATATTATGGGCGATACAAACTGGAAAGGTTTTGAAGTAAACTTAAAATGAATTTGTTGAAATATCCGTTTTTATTTTATCAAATTGATATTTCATCTTTTTATATTCCATAGAATATTTTTGATTCATATCCTGAAGACCCTGGTGACCTAGCTGGGGAAGATATCCCTTTGCTCCAAGATAGGCCAATGTTCCGGTTGCCAAGATTGCAATTATTCCCTCGGCAATATCTTCCAGCCCCAGGATTTTCTTCTTTCGTCTATGGTGCACGCTAGGGTGGTCGCCTTTCCTACGTGGCGCAGCATGGTATTGTCCATCGTGAAATTTTGTCATTTTAACTAAAAAGTGAACAGTCTACCTGCGGAAAAAAGGTTTTTAAATGTGCCTTTCTCAGTAAAATTGAGCCCTGATAGTTTATCGGTTAGAATATTCCCCTGTCACGGGAATGAGGCGAGTTCGACTCTCGCTCGGGGCGTCGTACTTAGAAGTGGGGGCGTCGAAGTTTTCTACCAAATTTACCACGGAGATGAGGCTCGTTCGACCGACGACTGATTTAAAAACTAAAGATAATTTATAATTTCCATGAAAAAAGTGATGATGCTATTTGTTATCTCTATTCTTTTAATAAATGCAATAATTGTTTCAGCTCAATTAGGTCAACAGGCTTCTGAGACAACCTTGCAATATCGAGATGCTGTTGTAGATAATTTGGAAAAAGATGCTTTAGAAAAATTGAGAGAGGATATTGAAAGTTGCAAGGAGGATGCAAAAAACGAGCCTAAAGTACTTCAAGGGTATGATTTATGGGGACAAGATGAATTTAAGGGATATCTTAGATATGAAGGTGCAAGAATAGGAGTATATCACTGCAAAAACAAAGAGATGGATCTTTTTAGATTAGATATTCCTTCTCCTTCCGAGGATATTTATACTTCAAGAAAATTGTCATTGAACAATCCTTACCTTGGTGACATCAACGTGTATTATGGTATTGAAAATGCAAGATTGATTGACGATCAAAATTATGAAGTTAATATTTATACATCAATTAAGAATGCTTTTTATTGGAAAAGCCAAATAATCAATAAAAATTCTCTTGCATCTGGAGTGTTAAGTGAAGAAGAAATTTCAAAATCCAATCTCCTAATATCCAAGATATCTGCAGAAAATAATCAATTAGCAATATCCAATGAAGGGGCAATGGTTCCTGCAACCGGAAATATCAAAGCGGCAAGATTCGGACCAGAAATGACAATCTTAGGAATAAAAATACCTGATATAATCGCAAGAAACCTGGATTTCAAAAACAAGTTTTATCATGACTCTGAAAATAATGTGATTTTAAAATGCCCTGAAGGTTTTTGTAAGAGTGATGGACTAAAATCCGAGAAGTATCTTGGAGGATGGAGGGTTGTAAATAAATACACTCAAGAAATGAGTCTCACGAGTGCTGGAAATTGGGTTATCAAAAATCAATAAAATCTTTTCCCCTCTTTAATTTTCTTTTCAATTCTTTGTAATTTTTCAGCATATTCTGGAACACTCTTAACATTTTTGTATTTATTCAGAACTTTTATAGCAGTTTCATGATATTCTTTTTCTGACCCTTTTGGATTTTTCATGCTGGCCAAATATTTAAGATCTTTCTCAAGAAAAGGACATCCACCATTCTTATTGCAATATTCCAATTCTACGCTGAAAGCATCAACTTCATTACCTCCTTCTTCTGCATGGGTTAATTCATGCCTTAATGTTGCTTCGAGGGAATTTTTAGGCAGAGACCATCCTTTTCTTATATGCCCTCTCAATTCCGCATGTCTTCTTAAACTATAAAGATCTATGTTAATCGCTCCCCCCCTATCCCCGTATCTCATAGAAATGATTTCTTGACCCTTGCCATTAATTGAGGGGATACTAAATCCATTAAAATCTTCGTTCTTCTGTTCGGTAATATAAACTGTAGTGTTTCCAATTTGACTTACCTTCCCTATTTTCCCAGCATAAAAATGTTTGATGCCTTGTTCTGTATAACTAAAGTAAAGAACCTTGTGCCACCTATGTTCGATGCTCAGATTTTCTATATTTCGCTTTTTCATCAGCTTTGCTAATTTTACTTCTGCAAATTGCTTAGCTAATTCTTTAACACTGGATTTGGGATTTAATCTAAATTCGTCAGTAGCCATAGCATAATCTTTAGTTGCTTCAAATAGCTGATTATAATCTGCCTTTTTCTTATGTTGATATCCGGAGATTATTCCCGCAGTAGCTAATGAAGCAGCCAATGCTCCTCCAATCAACTTACTGATAAGTCTATTTAGCATCTTTTTTATAAGATTTCCAGATATTTAAACTTTATCATTTGTCACTACTTCTAAGAAACAAATAGGTCTAATAGTCAAATTTAAAATTAATTGAACTCATCACTGTCATCTCGACAATCTTTAAAAAAGCCAAGCATCCATCATGATTCAGCATCAATAAAAGCAGAACAACCAACATCACTCGAGTATCAAGAAATGCTATCCATCCGCTCGGGGCGTTCATTCTTCACTTTTTCCGAGCGAGTACACTCGGGGCGTAAAGAACCTACAGTTCTTCACACATCTCCCTTTACTAATTTTTCTCCAAATTTTACCACGAGAAGGGGGCGAGTTCTCCGTTAACAACAGAGAAAGTATTTAAGGAAAGTTATCCATTGTTGATTATGAAAAAGAGTTTTATCAGAGGGAATAGAAAAAAGATGGAATGGCTAACACGAAAAAACGGGATTGTTGTGATAATTCTGGGCATTGCGATATTCTTATTTAATTTTTTCACATTAACATGGTGGGGAATTGATATTGATATTCTTGGGGCGCTGATTTTTATTCTTGGCCTGGTCATTGCCATCGCCGGTGGAAATACGGTGAAACATTCATCTGGATTGCTGACACGAAGGACAGGAGTATTAACATGCATAACCGGAGTGTTGATAGTACTCCTAACAGGATATCTCCCTTTTATGAATGGAGACATCGGAGGAATATTTGGCACAATAGTTTTTCTTCTAGGCATAATCCTCATGGCCACTAGATGGAAATATTAAACATCATTATTTCTGAAGGGGGAGTTGAATTCTGACGATTTTTCAATAATCTTTAAATATCTCCTTTTCCATCGATATGATGTAAAAAGATGGTTGACAAAAGGTTTTTTGCAGTAGGATTACTTCTAGTTTTGGGTTTGTTTATTTTTTCCGAAGTGAACTTTACAGGATTTAATATTTTTTCAGGAGGAGGTATTGCATGCGGCCAGACATTGGATTCTCAAGGAGAGACCTATACCTTATCGGACAATATGGTCTCCAATGGGGATTGCCTTGCAATATCTGGAAATGATATAACACTTAACTGCAATGGCAATTCAATAACTGGGAATGGTTCGGGCAATGGGATTCTTCTTTCAGGCGTAACCAATGTGACAGTCAAAAACTGCATCATAAAAAACTTTTCAACAGGAATATATTTTGATAATTCTCATGATAGCATTATTTATGATAACACTCTGAGGGACATTGTCGGGATTACGGGAACTATGGGAAGTGACGGAACAGACGGAGGAGCTGGAACAGATGGGGGAGCCGGAGGAAACGGAATCGGAATATACTTATCATCATCAACGGGGAACAGTCTGTCATCGAATGTCCTTGAGAATATAGCTGGAGGAAATGGGGGAGATGGAGGAGACGGAGGGGCAGGAGGAGTCGGAGGAGATGGAGGAGATGGAGGAAACGGAGGAGCAGCAGGGCAAGGAATCGGAATATATCTATCATTATCTACAGGCAATAATTTTTCATTAAATGCCTTGAGTAACATAAATGAAGGAAACGGAGGGAACGGAGGAAACGGAGGAAACGGTTGGACTTCTACAGTCAGTGGCGTTAATGGTGGCGCTGGCGGAATGGGAGGTAATGGCGGCGCGGCGATGGTCACTGGTTTCGGCGGCCATGCAGGCAGGGGCGGAGACGGTGGCAGCGGCTACAATGGCAACGACGCCATTGGTGGGAAAGCTCCATCGGCGGCGCAGGCGGGAACACATGGAGGAGATGGTGGAAGAGGAGGAGATGGAGGTAGCGGTGGAACAAATGGAATCGGAGGAATGGGAGGAGACGCAGGCAGTGGCGGAGCTGGCGGCGCCGGAGGAAACGGACTTAGCGGTGTTATCATTTCTGCAATCAATCTCCATGGTGCGGCCGGTGGCAGTGGGGGCCATGCAGGTGGGCCGGGCAGAGGCGGTACTGGCGCAATTGCAGGTGCCAATGGGGCTTCCGGCAGTGCTGGCAACGGTGGAGACGGGGGAGACGGTGCCAATATTAGCGGTGCCAATAGCTACGGTGGCAACGGTGCAAACGGCGGAAGAGGTGGCGACGCGACTGTAGGAAGTGCGGGTGCTGGTGGAAAAGGTGGTAATGGTGGTTTCGGAGGTCCAGGTGGTTCCGGAGGCAACGGCGGAGTCGGAGGGGCTGGCGGCAGTGCGACCGAGGGAACTGCAGGCGCTGGAGGAGCTGGCGGCGATGGGGCCAATGGCGGAGCTGGCGGCGCCGGAGGAAACGGAGGAATGGGAGGAGCCGGAGGAAGATCTATGACTGGAACAAATGGGA
>Ga0247841_10004162_pt1 | contig 25310 bp, 30 predicted proteins | sample LaCruzMarch2015__2_FD_192410 | JGI IMG/M metagenome (GOLD analysis project Ga0247841, IMG submission 192410) | Freshwater microbial communities from meromictic Lake La Cruz, Castile-La Mancha, Spain - LaCruzMarch2015_18m | ecosystem: Environmental > Aquatic > Freshwater > Lake | place: Spain... | reverse complement strand
ATTGACTGATCTTGATGGGATAATGCAGCATGCCGCAAAACATCCATCATCCATTTTAATAGTTGAATCAAAAGACGTCGATAAAACGAGAGAACAACTTTCGCCCATTAGCAATGTATTCATCCTGGGAACATATAGCGGATTTAATTATTCCAAAGGGAAGCCTATCAATCTTTCAGTCCTAAAAAGTGATTGGATCAAAACAGATAAATCTAAATAAATGGGCAACCAAGACGCAGCTACAAGAAAAATACTATTCTCCTGCTTATTGGCTGGAATAATCATAGCGGTTGGCGATTTCAAGATCCTATCCTTCTTTAAATCGAATGCCTGGGTCCTTAAAGGAGACGTTTACTATCTTTTTAGGATTGGTGGAAGTATGTGGTCATGGTTATTGATTTCAATTTCAATAGCACTGGCATTTCCCCGGTCAGATTCTGCATCTCCTTTAAGACTTAGGGTTGAGAGAGGAAGCGTATCATTAAAAATGGCTGCCATATCGATCTGTCTTAGCGCCGGCCTAGGAGGGCTTATTGCAGAATTTTTGAAACTGATTATTCGCAGAGAGCGTCCGATTGATCAAGAAGTTTATGTATTCCGAGCCTTCTCCGAACGAGCCTGGTCAACAAGTGGACTAGGACTGCCGAGCTCACATGCCGCAGTTGCTTTTGGTGGAAGTCTCGCCTTGATAACAATCTTCCCAACCCTGCGATGGCCCGCACTGGGGATGGCGATTGGCTGCGGATTCACAAGAATCAGCAGCGGCGCCCATTACCCAACCGATGTAGCAGCTGGAGCCTTGGTCGGCTGCTTTGCTAACTATCTTGCAGGGCTTTGGCTAAGAAGAGAATCATGGAAGCACAATCGGACAAGCAAATAAAAGTGTTTTAAATCAATTAGAGATTCAATAGGTTACCTATCAGGATCGTGCAGCTTGCGAGCAATTACGCGGCATCTTTCGAGCTGATCCATTGAGAGCGCTTGGGATTGATAGCTTCGCGCGCAGTGGTAAATCTCGTTAATACCTGCTTCATACTGAATACTGCCCATAAGAGTGGCATTGAGTGCGCCCCCCGTAACGGATCCAATCACGAATGTGGCAAGCGCCAGCGAATTTGCTTGTTTCTCTTCCATGGGCAAATTGAATTCCTCAGACGCACTTACATAGCATCTAGTCATCCTCCAGCTACTCACTGCGCCGCTGTGCCACCCGCAGCCGGGCGCTACGGCTGCGCGGATTGGTTTCGGCCTCCGCGGGGCTGGCCTTAATCGCCTTGCGCGTTACCCGCTCCAGCCGAGCGTCGGCCAGAAAGGCCGTTTTCACCCGCCGATCTTCAAGGGAGTGGAAGCTGATCACAGCCAGCAGCCCGCCTGGCTCCAGCCAGTTGGGGGCGTTGTGCAACAGCTTGTCCAACACCCCCAACTCATCGTTTACGGCAATGCGCAGGGCCTGAAAGGTTCGTGTGGCTGGATGGATGCGGCCGCGGCGCGCCGCCGGTGGGTAGCAACCGGCCACCAGGTAGGCCAGCTCGGCGGTATGGCGCGGCTGTTCGGCATTCCCCCAGGGCCCCTGCTCCTTGATCCGCCGGGCGATACGGCGCGACAGCCGCTCCTCGCCGTAGCCATAGATCAGATCTGCCAGCTCGCTCTCGCCGGCACTATCAAGCAGCTCCCCAGCCGTTTGGCCGCGCTCCGGGTTCATGCGCATATCCAACGGCCCCTCGAGCCGGAAGCTGAAGCCCCGGGCCGCCACATCCAGCTGGGGACTGCTCACCCCCAGATCGGCCAGCACCGCTACGGCCGGCTCGGCAGGCATGTAATCGGCGAAGTTGGCGGCCACGATTGTGACCCGATCGCCAAATGGGGCGAGGCGCTCGGCGGCGGCGGCACGGGCGCTTGGGTCCTGGTCCAGCCCCACAAGTCGCAAGCCGGGATTGGCCTGCAGCAGCAGCTCGCTATGGCCGCCGCCGCCGAGGGTGCAGTCGATCAGCAGGCCTGCTGGCAGGCAAGCAAAGCCCGCCAGCACCGCCTCGGCCAGCACGGGCACATGTTCAAACAAGCCGCTGCCGGCGAGATCAGCCATGGCGATTCAGCGGCGGCGGCGGTGGGGAGAAGCCCAGCGGGCTAGCCGCTGGCCCAAACCATGGCGAAAGCGACCCCACCAGCTGGGCGCAGGGCGAAAGCGGCGGCAGAGCTCGGGCAGCTCCCGCTCCAGCTCCGGGTGACCAAGCACCTGGAGCAGGGTCTGCAACAGACCGAGTTCCGCCGCCTTTCCCTGGCCATCCGCCGCCGCAAACAGGCAGTAGCAGCGGGCAATGGCTAGCCGCTGGGCGGGATCTGCGACGGCGGCAAGGCTGGCGCTGATCCGCTTGGGATCGGGTAGGCCATGCAAATCCGCGCTCTGGCGCTGGACATCGCTGAGGCGCAGGCTCTTCATGCAGAAGTAAAAAAGCTCCCATTCCTCCTGGTCAAAATCGCCATCGGCCAGGCTGAGGGCCCGGGCGCCCTGCAGGATCGCCAACCCCACCTGGCTGCTCTCCTCCGAGGTGGGAAGCACTGCCGTGAGGCTGTCGATGAGCAGCTGGCGCTGGCGGGCCGCCCGGAGCTGGTGTGGAGCCAGCAGCCAGCGCGAGAGGGTTGCGGCTGCCGGTGCAGTGATCCTTCGCAAAGGCGCTGGCTGGTGCTGACCCATGGTTTACGCGGATACAACACTGCCCAATCAAGCTTAGAAGCCCTATCCGGGGGCGCTGGTGCGATCTTCGCCGTCAGAGATCCCCTAGCGGGCCCTTCCTTCCTAAGATCACCGCAAAGCGCTTAACCCCTCGGCCCCATGACGCAGCTGGAGACGCGCACGGAACCGATGGTGGTCAACTTCGGCCCCCACCACCCCTCGATGCACGGGGTATTGCGGCTGGTGGTGACCCTCGATGGCGAGGACGTGGTCGATTGCGAGCCGGTGGTCGGCTACCTCCACCGCGGCATGGAGAAGATTGCCGAAAACCGCACGAACGTGATGTTCGTGCCCTACGTGAGCCGCATGGACTATGCGGCCGGCATGTTTTACGAAGCGATTGTGGTGAACGCGCCGGAGCGGCTGGCCGATGTGCCCGTGCCCAAGCGCGCCAGCTACATCCGGGTACTGATGCTGGAGCTCAACCGCATCGCCAACCACCTGCTCTGGCTTGGCCCGTTCCTGGCGGACGTGGGCGCACAAACGCCATTTTTCTACATCTTCCGCGAGCGGGAGATGATCTACGACCTGTGGGAAGCGGCCACCGGTCAGCGGCTGATCAACAACAACTATTTCCGCATTGGCGGGGTGGCGGCTGATCTGCCCTACGGCTGGCTGGAAAAGTGCCTCGACTTCTGCGACTGGTTTGGTCCCAAGATCGACGAATATGAAAAGCTAATTACCAACAACCCAATCTTCCGTAAGCGAATTGAGAGTCTAGGTGTGATCAGTCGCGAGATGGCGATCAATTGGAGCCTGTCGGGCCCGATGCTGCGCGCCTCGGGCGTGCCCTGGGACCTGCGCAAGGTGGATCACTACGAGTGCTACGACGACTTCGACTGGGACGTGGTCTGCGAACAGGAGGGTGACTGCTACGCCCGCTACCGGGTGCGCGTCAAGGAAATGCGCGAATCCCTCAAGATTCTGCGCCAGGCCTGCGCCATGATTCCCGGAGGAGCCACCGAGCACCTGGAGGCCCGCCGCATGGCGGAGGGCAAGGGCAGCGAATATGCCGGCTTTGATTATCAATATGTGGCCAAGAAAGTGGCCCCAACCTTCAAGATTCCCGAAGGTGAGCTCTACACCCGCCTGGAATCGGGCAAGGGCGAAATCGGGGTGTACCTGCAGGGCAACAACGACGTCACCCCCTGGCGCTTCAAAATCCGCGCCGCCGACTTCAACAACCTGCAAATCCTGCCCCACATCCTCAAGGGGGCCAAGGTGGCCGACATCATGGCCATCCTCGGCTCCATCGACGTGATCATGGGATCGGTTGATCGCTGATTCCAGCAGCTGGCTGCTGCTATGCCGCACCGTGCGCTTCGGGGACACCGATGCCGCCGGGGTGATGCATTTCCACCAGCTACTGCGCTGGTGCCACGAGGCTTACGAAGAAAGCCTGGAGCGCTATGGCCTGCCTGCCGCTGAAATCTTTCCCACCCCGGGGCACATACCCGCCATTGCCCTGCCGCTAGTGCATTGCAGCGCCGACTTCCTTTCTCCCCTTGTCTGCGGCGCCCCCCTAGCAATCCAGCTGGAACCCCGGCGCCTGGATTCCGGCAGCTTTGAGATGCACTACAACTTCCGCAGCGGCGAGAGGGCCGCAGCCAAGGCACTCACCAGGCACCTGGCGATCGAGACGGCCAGTCGCCGGCGCTGCCCCTTGCCAGCTGGGCTGCAGCGCTGGCTGGAAGCATCGAGCCTGGGCCAGGGCATCCAGCCGCTTTAGGGCCGGCTGAACACGTAAAGCAGCGCCGCCAACTGCAGGGGCAGCAGGGCCGCCATCAGCGCCAGCGGATGCAAGCCGTCGTGGGGAATAGCTGCAGCCAGGCCAAAACTGAGGGCACCAGCTCCAGATAAAAGCAATAAAACCGGGGCCCGGGCTAAGAGCTTAGAACCAATCTTTTTGGCCATCAAGGTATTCGGCTTCAAATTCTGCATTGGATTTCGTCAAATAAATGACGCCCTCAATAATGCCAATGACCTGAAAAACAAAATAGCCCACCCCGCAGGTCAGAAGCGATACCACCAGCATGATTACCGCCGGCTTGGTGTAGCCAAGAATGAATTTGTGCACCCCAAAGGCGCCCAGAAAGATTCCGGTGAGACCCGCCGCCAGCTTCTTATTGCTGATTTCGGTCTCAGACAGGCTCGACATCGACTGACGCGGGAGAAACGACCTCAACAGCTTTTAGCTGATCAACCCAGGCCCGCCAATGATTTCGTTGCCATTTGCCCAGCTCCGCTGGCGCCAACTCGGGGCAGAGCAGCCACCGACCTGGCCGCTCGGCCGGTGGCCAGGAATCACAAATCGCCTGCAACGCCAACTGCAGCTCCTCCCAACCTTGCTGGGGCGAGTCTGGCCGCACCAGGGCCACCAGCCGCTGGCCCCAGTCGGGATCATCGATTGGCAGCAGCAAAAGCGCATGCAGTGGCAAGCCAGTGGCCTGGGCCAGCTGCGCCAGCCGCTGCTCAAGCACCTCTGGAAACACGGTTTCACCGCCGCTGTGAATGGCCCCATCAAGGCGTCCCAGCAGCTCCAGCCCCGTTGGGCCCAGCCGGCCGGCATCGCCACTGCGCCACCAGCCATCGGCAGTGCGCGGCAGGGGCTGGAGCCGGCCAGCCTCCAGCCAGCCCGGACTGAGCCGCTCACAGCGCACCTCAACGGCCTGCTCCGCCCCTAGCCGCAGCTCCACGTCCCCCAAGGGGGCGCCGCAACCCGAAGCTCCCGCCAGGAAAGCTTCGGGCGCCAGGGCACACACCATCGCGGCCGTTTCCGTGGCCCCGTAGCAAGGGGCCAGCCGCAACCCGGCCAGCCTGGCCCGCTCCGCCAGCGCCGGCGGCAACGGCGCCCCACCCACCCAGATCAGGGCCAAACGCTGCAACCAGGCCACGCCCTCGCCAGCAGCCAGCAGCCGCTGCAGCTGGGTAGGCACCAGGGAAAGCAAGGCCGGACGATGGGGATCCAGCGGGGCCGCCGCAGCCAACAGGGCCGGATCGCGCATCCAGGCCGGATCAAGACTCTGGTGGCCGGCGCCCCAGTGCTGGGCGCGCACCCAGGGCAGCAGCCCACTGACGTGATGCAAAGGCAGGGAGTTGAGGTGCAGGCAGCTCGCCGGATCCAGCCCCAACCCCTCCAGCCAGCGGCCAGTGGCCGACGCCGAAGCCTGCAGGTGGGCCAGGGGCTGCAGGCACCAGCGGCGACCGCCCGTGCTGCCGCCACTACCCAGCACCACCCCCGGCCCCCAACGCTCTTGCAGGGGGCCAAGGCCATCGGGCCCGATCGCCGCCGCCAAAGCCTGCTGGTCGCTGGCAGCCGGGCCCGCCAAGGCCGCCAGGCGGCCGGCATCCCAGAGCTTTTGCAACTGCTCAGGCGTCATTGCTGCTGATCTCGGCTGATTTGGGCGGCGGCAGCCCACACCGCTGCCGGATCGGCGCTGGCCAGGGCTCCGGGGGCTTGCCAACCCGGCGCCAAGCCCGGCGCCGCCGGCGTGGGGCCCTCGGACTGCAGGGCTGCCAGATGCTCTAGCCAGCGGCGGCCGATGCCGGTTTCAAAGGCTGTGCTGAGCATCAGCCGCGGCCTGCCCCGCTCCAGGGCCGCCAGCAGCACTCGAGGGTCCCCCTCCTGGCTGGGGCGGCGCACCTGCCAGCCCGGCCAACTGCAGCGCAGTCCCGGGTCGCACTGCAACGATTCATCCAGAGCCACGGGAACCTGGGCCGCCAGTGCCTCCAGGCCCGCCTGGTCGGCCGGGGCTAGGGGCTGCTCCAGCCACTGCAGCCGCGGCTCGCCCGCCAAACGCCCGGCCCAGGCCGACGCCGTGGCCCGGCTCCAGCCGCCATTGGCATCCAGGCGCAAGCGGGCGGTTGCTGGCAGGCGCTGCAGCAGCTGCTCCAGCAGCTCGCGCTCCAAGCCATCGGCGCAAACGGCCAGTTTCCACTTGAACACCGGAGCCGGCCCCAGCTCGGGCCCAAGCTGCTCCAAAACCTCGATGGCGGCTGGTCCTGCCGGCAGCAGCCGGGCCGCAGGGGGAGGCGGCAGCCAGCGGCGCTGCGGCAAGCCGGCCAGCTCGGCCAGGGCAGCCCCGAGGGCAAAGGCAAGGGTTGGGGGCAACTGGCCCGCCTGCAGCAACCTCTCGAGTTCGGCTGTCCCATAGCTGGCATCCAAAGCAGCGAGGGCCGCCGCCAGTGGCTCCAGCTGGCCATCGAGGGGCGCGGCCTCGCCCCAGCCCAGATCGCCCTGGGGGCTCTGCAAGCGCAACAGCCAGCCGCGCCGCTGCTGCACGGTGCCTGCAGCCGTAACCAGGGGCCGGGGCAGGGCGAAGCCGAAGGGCCGCCACTGCAACTGCAGCAGGCCCCCCTGGCTCATCCTGTGAAGCGCCCCAGGGCCAGGCCCAGGGCCAAACCCAAACCATTGAGCGCCTGAAAGCGCAGGGCCAGAAATTTGCTGCCGCTAATCCGCCCAGGCTCGCCATGGTGGTGCTGCAACAGGGCGATCAGCTGACGGGCCGGCGGCAGACCGATCACGCCGAGCAGGGCCGTGAGCGGCCACTGGCCCAGCAGCACCGGCGCCCACTGCAGGGCCAGGGTGCCCGCCACAAACCAGGGCACCAACGCTGCCGCCGTGCCCGTCCCCAGGTGCACCGCCGGCGATCGCTTGCCGTTAGCAGCGTCCTCCTCCACCTGGTGGAAATGGGAGCAGAACAGCACCAGGGTGGTGGCCAGGGCAGGGCCGCTGCCCAGCATCAGGGCCGTGCGCCAGGGCACCACGGCCCCAGGCGCCGCAGGGGCCAGAGCCAGCAGACCGGCGGCGGTGGCAAGGGGGCCGAAGGCCAGCCAGCACAGGGGTTCTCCCAGTCCCTGGTAGCCCAGGCGGAACGGAGGCCCCTGGTAGAGGTAACCCAGGCCGCAGCAGCCCAGCACCAGGGCCAGCACCGCCGGCGAGCTGCGCCAGGCCACCAGGGCCATCAGCGCCAGGCCCAACAGCAAACATCCATTGGCCAGCCAGGCCACCCGGTCACGCCGACCGGTGAGGTTGACCAGCGAATGGGGCTTGCCATGGGTGTCGACTCCGGTGTCGGCATCGAACACATCGTTGGCCAGGTTTTCCCAGGCCAGCAGCAGCACCGCCGCCAACAAGAACAGCAGCAGCTGCTCGAGCCGCACGGGCTCGGCCCGGCCAAAACGCCAGCCGGTGGCGAGCAGCACGGGCATCACCGCCACCGCGTACATGGGCCATTTGATCGCCGCCTTCCAGAGCCGACGACGGTCGGAGGAAGGGGCCCCATCGGGGGGAGCGCCGGGGTTGCTGGAGTAACGGCTTGCGACGACCTTGGGCTCAGTCATGGGGGCCGCAGGCGGCAGCCACTGCAGGGCCCATACATTTGAGCAGCTCTTCGTCGCGGCCCCGGCCCTTCCTGGTGCAGGCCCCTTCTTCCTTCACCGATTCAACGGGTGATTCATTCACCAGTTTGCTGGTCGCCGCCAACGAGCAGGCGCGCCAGCTGGAGGAGGAGGGCGTCCTCAGCCTGGCCCTACCCCTGGCCGGCGGAGACCCGATGCTGCTGCTGCCCCATCTGGAGCCCGGGGATGAAGCCCTGGCTCCAGGTGGCGACAGCTTCCGCTTCCTGTGGGACGGGGCACCGGGGCTCTGCATCGCCGCCGCCGGCCGCACCAACAGCCTCGAGCTCAGTGGTCCGCGCCGCTTTGAGCTGGCCCAGCGTTTTGCCAGCGCCTGCCTCAGCCGCCTAGCCACCCCGGAGAGCGGCCCGCCCCTGGCCCGGCCGCGGGTGCTGTTGGCCTTCGGTTTCTTTGAGGCGTCCCTGCTGCCGGGGCCTACCTCCATCCCTGGCGTACAGGCCGTGCTGCCCCGTTGGCAGCTGAGCCGCCAGGGCCAGCACTGCTGGCTGCGGCTGCAGCGCAGCCTCGGCGGTGGCGTGACGCCGCGCCAGCTAGCCGAAGAGCTGTGGGAGCAGGCCCGCCGGCTGGAGCGCCTGGTGCAACAAGACGGGCTGGAGCCGAGGGTTGTCAGTCGAATCGCCATCCACCGCAGTTCGCCATGGCGGGAGAGCTACCGCTCCGCGGTTGAGCGGGGCCTGGAATTGGTGGAGAGGGGCGAGCTGGAAAAAGTGGTGCTGGCCGTGCGCCAGGAGCTGCAGCTTGAGGCCGCGCCCCATCCCCTGGCCCTGCTGGCCCCCCTACGGCGCCACCAGAGCGGCAGCTGCCGCTTTCTGTGGCAGCAAGCCCGCGGGACTGCCCTGATCGGCGCCTCCCCCGAACGGTTGCTCACGGTGCGCCAGGGGCAACTGCGCAGTGATGCCCTAGCGGGCACCGCCCCAGCTGGAGAGCAGGCCGCAGGGCTGCTGCACTCCTGCAAAGATCGCCATGAGCATGAGCTTGTGGTGGACACGATCACCGCCCTACTCGCCAGAGCGGGCCTCAACCCGCGGCGACCACGCCATCCACACCTGGCCCGCCACGGCCAACTGGTGCATCTGCACACCCCGATCACGGCAGCCCTGGGCCAGAACCAGCCCCTGAGCATCGCCGCCGCCCTCCATCCCACCCCGGCTGTGGCGGGCCTGCCGCGGCGCGAGGCGATGGCCTGGCTGCGCAGCTTGGAGCCCTTCGAGCGCGGCCACTACGCCGCCCCAATCGGCTGGATCGACAGCGCCGGTGACGCCGACCTGCGGGTGGCGATCCGCAGCGGCACCCTGCGGGGCGACCGGCTTGAGCTCACCGCCGGTGCCGGCCTAGTGCGGGGTTCAACGGTGGAGCGGGAGCTGCAGGAGGTGGCCCTGAAACTGGGCGTACTGCAGCAGCAGCTCAGCTGCGCCACCGACCATCAAGCAGCCAGCAACCGCGCCATCGTCTGATCCGCCAGGGGAATCCCGGCCAGCCGCTCCACCTCGCGCACACCGGTGGGGCTGGTCACATTGATCTCGCTGAGGCGGCCGTCGATCACATCGATGCCCACAAAAAACAAACCTTCAGCCCGCAACGCTGGCGCCAACTCAGCGCAGATAGCCCTCTCCGCCGCCGTGAGCTCCGTTACCTCCGGAGCACCGCCCACGGCCAGGTTGCTGCGGAACTCGCCACCGGCGGGGATGCGATTCACCGCCCCGAGGGGTTCGCCATCCACCAGCAGGATGCGCTTATCACCAGCGCTCACCCCGGGCAGGAAGGCCTGCACCATCACCGGCAGCTGCTCCTGGCCAGTCACCAGCTCCAGCAGGGCCCGCAACCCCGGCGTTGCTGCAGAAGCAAACACCACCCCCTGGCCAGCCCGCCCCCCCAGGGGCTTGAGCACCACCTCGCCATGCTCGGCGGCGAAAGCGGCCAGCGCCGTCACCCTGCTAGCCACCAGGGTGGGTGCCATCAGCTGGCTCCAGCGCAGGGCACTGAGTTTTTCGTTCCAGGCTCGCAGCGAAGCGGGCCGGTTGAGCACCCGCACTCCCTGACGCTCCCCCAGCTCCAGCAGATGGGTGGCATAGAGATAGGCCTCATCGACCGGCGGGTCCTTGCGCATCCACACCCGCGGAAAGGCAGTGAGGGGCAGCAGCTGGGGATCGCCAAGTTCAAACCAGGGCTCGCAATTCACGGGGGTGGCCACCACCCAGGTGCCATGACCTTGCAGGGGAGCTCCTGGCGCTGGGGCGGCAGAAAGATCGGCGATGGTGCACACCCACACCTGCTCGCCGGCTCGCTGGGCTGCCTGCATCAGGGCAACGCTGGAATCTTTGGCTGGATTGAGCCGGGCGATCGGATCGATCACAAACAGTTGGGATGCCACCGCTCAGCTCGCCAGCAGAACGTCGAGCTGGCCGGAGCGCTCGAGGGCATGCAGATCGTCGCAACCACCCACGTGCTGGCCATTGATGAAGGTCTGGGGCACGCTGCGGCTCCCGCCGCTCTTAGCCGCCATCGCCGAGCGGGCCGACTCGTCGCCATCGATTGCAAATTCGGCGTAAGCCACTCCCTTGCGGTCGAGTAGGGCCTTGGCGCGCACACAGAAGGGACAGGCCCGCCAGGTGTAGATCTCAACGGTGGCGGCCATTTAGACGGCTCCGGTCAGGTTTTGTTGATCGTAGAAGCGGACCAGGGCGCACGGGCCCGGGAGCCTCGCAACTATATCGATTAGCTAAGCCAAGACTTAGCCAATCAACAAAACCGCTCCCCCAGCCCCGACCCCTCGCGGCGGAGCTGGCCGGCGCTGATACCGTCAAGCAACTATTCAGCTGCACCGGTGCTCGATCTCACCGACTTCAAGCGCGACCTCTCCGAGCTCACTGACCGCCTGGGCAACGCCCAGGACTGTCTTTGACGTACCGGCCCTGAAAGCCCGCCAACAGGATCTGGAGCAGCTGGCCTCCCAGGGCGACTTCTGGGACGACCAGAAGCAGGCCCAGGTCAAGATGCGCCAGCTCGACGAGGTGAAGGCCCAGCTTGAGCAATTGGCGAAATGGCAGGCCAGCGTCTCCGACGGGGAGGCCACCGTGGAGCTCTACGGCCTCGAGCCCGATGAAGATCTGCTGGTCGAATCGAACCAAGCCCTGCAGTCTCTCAAAGCCGACCTGGATCGCTGGGAGCTCGAGCGCCTGCTGAGCGGCCCCTACGACAAGGAGGGCGCCGTGATCAGCATCAACGCCGGTGCCGGCGGCACCGACGCCCAGGACTGGGCCCTGATGCTGATGCGCATGTACACCCGCTGGGCCGAAGACCACGGCATGAAGGTGAGTGTGGACGAGCTCAGCGAGGGGGAAGAAGCCGGCATTAAGAGCTGCACGATCGAGATCGAGGGCCGCTATGCCTACGGCTACCTGCGCAACGAGAAGGGCACCCACCGGCTGGTACGGATCTCGCCGTTCAACGCCAATGACAAACGCCAGACGAGCTTCGCCGGCGTGGAGGTGATGCCCCAGATCGATGAGGACGTGAAGCTCGACATCCCCGACAAGGACCTGGAGATCACCACCTCGCGCTCCGGCGGTGCTGGCGGCCAGAACGTCAACAAGGTGGAAACGGCCGTGCGCATCCTGCACATCCCCACCGGCCTGTTTGTGCGCTGCACCCAGGAGCGCTCCCAGCTGCAAAACAAAGAGAAGGCGATGGCTCTGCTCATGGCCAAGTTGCTGGTGATTGCCCAGGAGCAGCGGGCCTCCGAGATCGCCGACATCCGCGGCGACATTGTGGAAGCGGCCTGGGGCAACCAGATCCGCAACTACGTTTTTCACCCCTATCAAATGGTGAAAGATTTGCGCACCCAGCAGGAAACCACCGACGTGCAGGGCGTCATGGACGGCGATCTCGATCCCTTTATCCAGAGCCTGCTGCATGCGGGCGTCGAGCTAGCTGGAGGCGGCAGCGATGACTGATCCCCAGCCCAGCGAAAACCCCAGCTTCATCAAGCTGGCGATGCGCAACATGGTGCGCAAGGGCCGCCAAAGCCTGTTTCACTTCGGCCTCACCGCCCTCGGGCTCACGGGCTTCCTGGTGCTGATCGCCTGGCTCGGCCGCCCCCAACTACCCGGAGGCTGAGATGGCCACCTCGATCGATCTCGACCTGGCCTTTAGCGCTGATCCCGATCTGGCTGATCCCGATCTGGAAGTGGCCCCGCTGCTGTCAGATGCCGATCACTGGCAGACACGATTGAGCGCCTGGCTACACCAGCTGGCCCCGGAGCTTCCCGCCGCCCTGCAAGCGCCCGCCTACAGCCTGGGGCTGAGCCTGGTGACTGACGCCGAAATCGCCGAGCTCAATGCCGACTGGCGCCAGAAGGAAGGCCCAACCGACGTGCTGGCCTTCGCCGCCCAGGACGAAGCAACCGATGGCACCCCGCCAATGCCGGCATCCGGGGAGGCGGAGCCCCTGGAGCTGGGCGACATCGTCATCTCCATAGAAACGGCAGCCCGCCAGGCACCGGAGCATGGCCACGACCTGGAGCAGGAACTGCTGTTTCTGGCTAGCCATGGCCTGCTGCATCTGCTGGGCTGGGACCACCCAGACGAAGCCAGCCTCGCCGCCATGCTGGCGCGCCAGGAAAGGCTGGTTAAGGTGCCAGCGGAGCCATGATCAATCTGCGCCCCTTACCGACCCCAGAAACTCGTGGGCGCCGCCTCAGGGCCCGGGCCTGGACTGTGGCCAGTGACCTGCCGGCGAGTTTTCGTTATGCCGCCCAGGGCCTGGCCTATGGCTTTGCCAGCCAGCGCAACTTCCGCATCCATGTGATCACCGGAGCGGTGGTCTTTGGCCTGGGGCTGTGGCTGCAACTACCCACGGCCCAACTAGCCGTGCTGGTGCTCACCGTGGCGGCCGTGCTGGTGCTGGAGTTGCTCAACACCGCCACCGAAGCGGTGGTGGATCTGGCCATCGGCCGCCAGTTCCACCCCCTGGCCAAGATTGCCAAGGACTGCGCCGCGGCGGCGGTGCTGGTGGCGGCCCTGTCGTCACTGATGATCGCCCTGCTGCTGCTTGTGCCACCGCTGCTGAGCCGGCTGGGCCTTTGAATGGGGGCAGGCCAGGCGCGGCGATGCTTCTCGTTCTCGACAACTACGACAGCTTCACCTTCAACCTGGTGCAGTACCTAGGCGAGCTGGCCGCCGAGCACCCGATTGCCGCAGAGGTGCGGGTGGAGCGCAATGACGCCCTCAGCCTCGAGCAGATCCGAGCACTGGACCCCGCCGCGATCTTGATTTCACCGGGCCCCGGCGACCCCGACCAGTCGGGGGTGTGCCTTGAAGTCCTGCGGGAGCTCAGCCCCACCATCCCAACCCTGGGTGTTTGTCTGGGCCACCAGTCGATCGCCCAGGTGTACGGCGGCAAGGTGGTGCGCGCCAAGGAGCTGATGCACGGCAAGACCTCGCCGGTGCACCACAGCGGCCAAGGTGTGTTTGAGGGTCTGCCCAACCCGCTCACCGCCACCCGCTACCACAGCCTGATCGCCGAGCGCGAGACGCTGCCCGACTGCCTCGAAATCACCGCCTGGCTCGAGGACGGCACGGTCATGGGCCTGCGCCACCGCAATTTCCCCCACATTCAGGGGGTGCAGTTCCACCCCGAAAGCGTGCTCACCCAAGAGGGTCACGCCCTGCTGGCCAACTTCCTGCGCCAGGCCAGCCAGCCAGCCACAGCAAGTCAGTTGGGTTAGCTTCACAGCGATTGCCGCTTCTCCATGCGCCCGCTGCCCACCTTCGCTGCTCTCACCTTGAGTTCGCTCGGCCTGGGCGCCGCATTGCTGGCAACTGGCCCAGCCCTCGCAGGCAGCGGCGTCACGATCACCAGCTACGGCCACAGCGCCCTGTTGATCAGTGGTGGCGGGGCCAGCGTGCTGGTTAATCCCTTTAAGGCAGTGGCCTGTGCCGCCGGACTGGCCGAACCCCGGGTGAGTGCCACGGTGATCCTGGCCAGCAGCCGACTACTGGATGAGGGTGCCCCGGTGGCCAAGGGCAAGATGCTGGTGGATCCAGGCTCCTTCAAGGTGAGTGGCCTTTCAATCGAAGGCATCGCCGGCCCCCACGACCGTGTTGGTGGGCGCCGCTTCGGCCAATCCACCCTGTGGCGCTGGAAGCAGGGCGGCCTCGACATCGCCCACCTAGGAGGCACCGCGGCCCGGCTCAGCCCCGCCGACAAGGTGATGCTTGGTCGCCCAGACGTGCTGATCATCGGCGTTGGTGGCGGCGCCAAGGTATATACCGGTGCCGAAGCCGCCGAAGTGGTGCGCGAGCTCCAGCCCCGCCGCGTGATCCCGGTGCAATTTGTCAGCGGCAAAACCCCCAAGGACTGCGACCAAACCACGCTGCAACCTTTCCTTGATGCGATGGCCGGCACCCCGGTGAAGCGCCCCGGCCGCACCCTCAGCCTGCCGGGCAAGCTCGGCGATGGCATGGTGATCGAGGTGATGCGCTAAGCGGCCTGCAGATAGGCAGCCCAGAAACGCTGCATCTGCTCGGTGGTGCCGATGCTCACCCGCAAGGAGCCGTCGATCAGAGGTTTGGCAGCCATTGAGCGCACCAGGATGCCCGCCTGCCGCAGCCGCTGCTCCACCTCCTCAGCCGGGCGCTCGGGCCAGATCAGCAGGTAGTTGCCACCTGCTGCGTGATGCCGCACACCGGCCGCTTGCAACTGCTGCACCAGCCAGGTGCGGGCCCGCAGCACTTCGGCCACATAGCTATCCACATAGGCCTGGTCCGCCAAGGCCGCATGGGCTGCAGTCACGGCGAAGCTATTGATATCATAGGGCCCCGTGACGCGCCCGATGCGACCAATCACCGGCACCGCCCCAATGGCAAAACCGATGCGTAGACCAGCCAGGCCGGCGGTCTTCGCCAGGGAGCGCAGCACCAGCAGATTCGGTGTGGCAGTGAAATCGGCGGATGGCAGCACGCTGTCGCCAGTGAAGGCCTCATAGAGCTCATCCACCACCACCAAGGTGCCAGGCGCCGAGGCCGCCAGCTCCAGGATCAAATCCGGTGCTAGCCGGGTGCCGGTGGGGTTGTTTGGATTACAGATCAGCAGGATTCGGGGTTGCTGCCAGGCGGGAGTCCCATTCCCGAGCAGGGCCGCCCGCAGCTCCTCCAGGGGGAAGCCAAAATCAGGCAGCAGGTAGGGAATCGCCTCAATCGCCATGCCCTGCATCTGGGCGCAGGGGGTGTAGTAGCCGAAAGTGGGCGCGGTGGTCAGCAACGTGTCGCCCCGGTCGCCATAGGCATGAAAAATGGCATGAAGTGCCGCGTCTACGCCGTTGAAGAGGCCGATCTGCTCTGGGGTTAGCGGCTGGCCGAGGACTGTTGCAGCGAGATTGGCAACCACAGCCTCCCGCAAGCCGTCGTACTCGGGATAGACGGCGTACTGATCGGGGGGGATGGCGCGGATTGCCTCCACCACCTGCGGACTCGGCCCCACGGTGTTCTCGTTGAAGTCGAGCCGAAGTAGGCCCCGGCGGCCCTCAAGCGGAGCGCTGTAGGCCTGGAGGCTCTCAACCTCCGGGCGCGCCTGGGGAAGGCCTGGAATCAACATAGGACTACCCGTAGAATTATCACCATAAGCAATGGACTTTTGTCTCGGCAATCAAAACGCGATGACTTCGCAGCCTTCCTTGCCGGTCGCGTGGTCAAACTCGCGGCAAATGCAATGCGCCCCATTTTTTATGTACATTACTGGCTATTACCAAAACAACGCTTCCAACTCGCAAATAGCAGGGCCAAATCAGTCGACTCAGCACAGATAAACAATAGCAATCGCAGGCCAAATGCAGGCCTAGTCTCAAAAATAATCTGGCAAACTAACTACACCAATAAAGTTAGCCTACCCATTAAGGCTGCCTGGTGCTGGAATCGGCTTCTCTCTAGAAGCTACCAATACTTCTTCCACTCCACCGAAGATCGTCTTGCCTTTGTAGAGCAAAACTTTCCTGGCAAGCCCACAGAACTCTACAACCGGCTAACCATTGGGGCCGCCCAAGCCGACCTATGGCGCCTAATGGTGCTCTACAAGCACGGTGGCGTTTACATGGATATTGATTCTCACCTTGTCTGGCCGCTTAATCGCTTTATCGAAGATGGGACATCTGAAATATTTCTGCGCTACAAAAGCAAAGATGCTACCAACTACTTTATTGCAAGCGCACCCTCAAATCCCAATATCAAGGCATTATTAGATGAGGTGCTTTATCGAATCGAAAACTCACAAAGCAACAATGTCTACGAGATAACAGGCCCATCCGTCTTTCAAGATATTCTTGCAAACAAGAGTCACACTTGGCGCCTAGCTCAACATACCTGTTTGCAGGGAAACTTCTCAAACAAGTTTTTCCAATATCTTGACAAGCCGCAAGGATGCTGGACACAAGAGCAAAAACTTCGCCACGTTATTCAGGCCAAGCGAGGAAGCCCAGCAACAAGTTGAAAAGTATTCCACCTGTTTTCACTAAACAAACAGCTGCGGCCAGCCAAAACCTAAAGAGGCAAGATTTTGAATGACATTCAACCCGGAAGCACCCAACAACGCCTCCAGGGCAAGTCGGACTTCAAAGTTATCGACTGCTCAATTTTTTTTAACGAGCTTGACCTACTCAGGCTACGAATAAGAATTCTAGATGAATACGTAGACCACTTTGTAATAGTTGAAGCCAGGCAAACATTCACGGGCCTCCCCAAAAAGTGCATCTTAGATACAGAATGCGCCCACGACATTGCAAGCAATCCCAAGGTAACCATAAAAATAATTGACCTCCCCCATTGCTGCGACTCGGCATGGGAGAGGGAAAATTACCAACGCGAATCTATTTTCACTACGGCGCAGGCATTAGCCACCCATAGCCAAGATATTATTCTGCTATCAGACGTTGACGAAATACCTTCTCCCAGGGCAATTAGATGTGCAATTGAAGAAATTCAAAATAGCAGCGACAAGCTACTCGCAGTTTTCGAGCAAAGACTTTTTTACTTCCGTCTTAATTATGAGCTGATTTATTCTAAAAAATTACCTTGGCTTGGAACCACCGCAATCAAAGCCGGGCACAAAGTTAGCACTGCAAGCATGCGAATAACTGGCAGAAATCTGCAAGGGCGCAAGCATAGGCATCTATTTGATCACAGCTTGCTCAGGAAACGAATCACTAATGGCGGCTGGCACTTTTCATACTTAGGCAACGACAGCTCCTTGGCAAATAAATTCAAAAGCTTTTCTCATCAGGAAGCCAAAATACAAACAGCACGGCCCTCAAGTGTGCACGATTTAATTAAAAACAGATCCTCACTTTTTCGCAAAGAAGCACATCATGAAATCTGGGCCATTGTTCATGCTGACAGCCTTGATCTACCAAAAGATGTAATAAAGCATCCTGGCTTCCCATTGCTCTTTGCAGAAGTGCCTTGCACATCTCCATCTGAAATTATAAATGATTATATTTCAAAGAAGCCACTCATGCGGCTTAGAAAGTGGCTTTCAAGCATAGCCAAGCGCCAATAACTAAATTTATAGATTTAGCCTAGCCATCTATCATGCTACGCCAAAACAAGTACTATGATACTTCCGCCTGCCGAAGGGCTCTTGCATGCGTGCTTTGATTGAAATAGCTAAAATTCTTCCACCTTTAACGCAATTTTTTGACTCAAATAGAGTTATTCAATTTAAAGAAGTTGGCACAACTGGCTTCGGCGACCGCCTTCGCGGCATCTCACTATTAATGTTTTTATCGCGATTATACAAGGTTGATTGTTTTTACTACGAAGAGAAAAGTAGCGATGCATTCCCTTGGAGCATTACTGATTTAATTGAAATCGAAGGAATTCGCTTTATGCAGGGCGAGGACAGGATAGACGGCTCATATTTTCTCAAGGTTAATCATAATAGCGCCAAGGGAACAATCATTAAGAAATTTGGCTATGGGGGCATGAAAATGATAAAGCCAAAATCCCCTGTAGTGAAAACCAAAATTGATTCAATGCCCCTTGGTGCTCATTGCATTGGGGTACACATTAGAACGACCGACTCTATTCATACAAATCGTCTCGGTCACGCGCCAAAAGACGTAACAGGAAGAATGCTTAAAGCGATTAATAACTTATCCACGCTCAATGGCTGCAGCCATGCCTATCTTGCTTGCGATAGCCTAGAAGCAAGAAATACATGGAGCGATATAATCACGGCGAATACTGATCTACGGGTTATTCACAACTCCGCTTCATATAACAGTGACAGACTTCGCCAAACCAATTCAGACGACATGATTACTGATTTTTTTGCCCTCTCAAAATGCGGGTTTCTGTTGCGATCTGTACCATCTGAATTCTCACGATTTGCTGCGCTTACCGGTGGACTCAAAATGAAATACAATCAGCTGGAAGGCAAACTAGTTTAAATACTAGCAAGCACCGCACCAAATTTCACGTCCTGTCCATCAATTAACTTAGCCGCCCCAGATGCCAAAGCTTTGTCGAAAATAGGCTATGCATTCTTTGTTTGCTGCTTTTCGATCATGACCCTTGTAGACAAGATTTCGTAAAGCTGCGTGCTCAACTTCGTTCGAAGTTTGATTTACGACCGGCTTGGATTTAGCATTCAACCAAATTGGGATTCCTTGCATCTCTAGGCAACCAGAAAGCCATACATCGTCGACTGTCCATAAAATGTCTGGAATTTGCCAGGCAAAGTCATCAAAAAAATCAGGCTTTACCATTACCCCACCCCATCCCTCTAGAATATCAATATAGCCTGACTTAAGCCATTTCAACGATTTCCATCGCCCCAAACTCAGTATTCTTTGGACTCTGTACCTAAATCCCCTCCGCATCGGCTCTGCCTGTGGATAACGATATGAAATCCAGTGGCTATTATTAACGTAGTCCGGATGCGAAAGATAATTTCCTCGTTCACAGACTACGCAATCTGGTCGCTCTTTTGACGCATCCACAAACCTTTGTGCCCATTCACGATCATAGATCCTGTCATCATCACAGAAAAGTATATTGACATCTTGGCCTCGATATTCTCGACAAGCCGGTAAAATTTTTGTCGCAGGCCCAAGATCTTTATCAACTACGCGGAGACTTACACCCTTTGGCAGCCTAGGGAGATCCGATTCGGCATAGCTAAATCGCTTGTAACTCCGAGGTATATAGAGGTTGACTGCTGCCACCTCTGCCGTCTGGACAAGCAACGACCATAAGCATTCTTGCACATACTTAAACCTTGGCGGAATAGTTGTTAGCGAAATAATAAGCTTTGCCATTTCCCCAATCAGCTAACAAGCCAGACCGCCATGGCATCTATGTACTTTTCGAACAGGCTTTGCCTCTTCAGGCAAAGACTCCTGGCTCGGCACGATGGCGCCTCTTACATCAATTAACAGGCTGTGTGCCAGAACTTGATAGGCGGGCAGCCAACTAATTGGCCTTGAGCGAAACACAATTACTTGGGCAATCGGACGTAATTTTAAAAGCAGACTTGTTGAACGCACAAGCTCCATCACATCCGCTCCAAGGTGGGGATACCCAGCAGACCCAAGCCAAGGGAGAGGGTGTCGGTGGTGAGACGACACAGGGCCAAGCGGGAAGATCGGGCCGGCTCCTCGGCCTTGAGCACCGGCACCTGGTCGTAGAAGCGGTTGAAAACCTGGCTGAGCTCAAACAGGTAGTTGCAAAGCCGATTCGGCAACAACTCCTGCTCCACTTCAGCAATCACCCCATCAAACTTGAGCAGCTCCCGCACCAGCGCCCACTCCTGCGCTTCGCTGAAGGTGAGTGAAGCAACGGCGCTAGCCCCCAGATCGCCGCCCTTGCGGGCGATGCCGGCGATGCGCACCACCGCATAGAGCAGATAGGGCGCCGTGTTGCCCGTAAGTGCCAGAATCCGATCAAAACTGAACTGATAGTTGGTGATCCGATTGGTGCTGAGGTCGGCGTACTTCACCGCCGCCAAGCCCACGGAGGTCGCCACCTGCTGGATGAAGGCCTCGTCTTCGCTGCGCTGCTCATCGGCAAGGCGCTGACGCAGATCAGCCTCTGTGCGCTCCACCGCCTCATCGAGCAGGTCCTTGAGGCGAACCGTGTCGCCAGAGCGGGTCTTGAGCTTTTTGCCATCGTCGCCCTGTACCAAACCGAAGGGCACGTGCTCGACGCCGCAGTGGGAGGGAATCCAGCCCGCCCGCTGGGCCACCTGGAACACGCCAGCAAAATGGCTGGCCTGACCCGCATCGGTCACATAGATCACCCGGCTGGCACCATCACCGGCCGGCCCAGGGGCGAAGCGATAGCGAATCGCCGCCAGGTCGGTGGTGGCGTAGTTGAAGCCGCCATCGCTCTTCTGCACGATCAGCGGCAGGGGCTGGCCGTCCTTGCCACTCACCCCCTCAAGAAACACACAACCTGCGCCGGCATCGACCACCAGCAGCCCGGCAGCCCTGAGGTCGTCAACCACAGCCTGCAGATAGGGGTTGTAGAAGGATTCGCCGCGCTCGGTGAGACGGATGCCGAGCTGGTCGTAGATCTTCTGAAATTCGCGGCGGCTCTGGTCGCACAGCAATCCCCAGGCCTTAAGCGACACCGGATCGCCCCCTTGCAACTTCACCACCTCCTCCCGGGAGGTGTTTTGGAAGCTTTCGTCGTCGTCGAAGCGGGCCTTGGCCTGGCGATAGAAGGCCACCAGATCACCCAGATCCACCGCATCGGCCATGGTGAGAGCCTCTGGCGCCACCTGCTTCAAGTGGGTGATCAGCATCCCAAATTGGGTGCCCCAGTCGCCCACATGGTTGAGCCGCAGCAACGGGTGGCCGCGAAACTCCTGCACCCGCGCCAAAGCATCACCAATGATCGTGGAGCGCAGGTGCCCCACATGCATCTCCTTGGCGATGTTGGGGCTGGAGAAGTCCACAATCACCGGGGCTTGCAGCTCCACCTTTGGCACCCCCAGGCGCGGATCGCCAAGGCGGGCCTGCAGCTCCGCCGCCAGCAGCTCGGGCCGCAGGGTGAGGTTGATGAAGCCGGGCCCTGCAATCTGGGGCTCCAGGCAGAGCTCGGCAAAGGCGGGATCGGCCGTAAGTTGCGCCACGATCGCCGTGGCAATAGCCCGGGGCGGCTGGCCCAGAGGTTTGGCCAGGGGCAGGGCCCCATTGGCCTGGAAGTCACCGAATTCCGGCTTAGACGCTGGCGCTAGCTGGGGATCGAGGGGCTGGCCCGCCTCCGGGAAGGCTCGCTGCATCGCTGCCAGAAGCTGGCCCTGCAGGGCGTGGAGAACGGTCAGCATGGCAACGGTGGGCCGCAGTGGCGGCAAGCACTTGCTGTGATCATCCCTCTCCAGCCAGCTGCAGGTCTGCCTCCATTCCCTGCAGCACTACATCGGCCACCAGCTTGATGCGATAGCGGCAGGCCTGGGTTTCGGTGCAGTCGAAACTGCGGTGCTCCCAGTATTTGTTGCTGCCCGCACCACCCCCGCACAGCCCGAAGTACTCACACTCCTGGCGGCAGCGCTCCACACCGGAGCGAATTTCCTGCAGCACCCGCTGCAATTTGTCAGTGGCGGCGATGGCTTCCAGGCTGTCGTGCAACACATGACCAAAAGCAAAATCGCCGTATTCGGCGGTGGGCACCGAAAGCAACTCCGGATCAAAGGTCGACACATTGCCGCGGGCGTCCACATTGACGATCGCGAAGGGAGCATTCATGTCGGTTTGGGCCATGCGGGCATTGCTGCAGGCCAAGCTGACGATCCCGTCAAATTCCCGCAGGCGCAGGCTCCCTGGCTGCTCCATGCAGCGCTGCCAAAACCGCTCTAAAAACACCCGATAGCGCTGCTCCGCGCGGGGGGCCTTGAGGCTGGAGGCGGTGTTTTCACCTTCGGTTTCCTCCATGTTGAAGCCCACGCCGGTGATGCCGTGCTCGAGGAAGAAATCAAACAGGCCATCGGCATGGTCGAGGGCGTCGGCGGTGAGCACACAGATCACCTGAAAAGCAATCTGGCGCCGCACCAGCCAGTCGATCCCCCGCATCACCGCCCCATGGGTGGGCAAGCCGGTGCGGGTAACCCGGTGGGCGTCATGCAGGAAGGCAGGGCCATCCATGCTCACCCCCACGTGAATGTCATTGCGCTCAAAGCAGTCGCACCAAGCCCCATTGATCACGGTGGCATTGGTCTGCAGCGACTGGACGATCGTGTTGGCGGGCAGGCCGCGCCGCTCCAGCAGCTGGCGCAGGCGCGCACTGGCTTGGTCGTAGAAGGCAATTGGCGCCATAAGAGGTTCGCCCGCATGCCAGAGCAGGGTGAATTGCCCCTCGAAATAGGGGCTATCGAGCACCCGCTCCACCGCCACCTCCAGCAGCTCAAGTGAGAGCTGGGTGCGATCACCCCGATCGGGCAGATAGCAGTAGTCGCAATCGAGGTTGCAATAGGGGGTGGGTTGTACCACCAGCAGCCGCACGGGGCCGTAAGACTGACTTTCCACTTCAGCAGCCCGGGGAGCGATCAGCGCCAGTAGGGACCACCATTTAGGAAGCCCCCATTGCGGAAGCCGCCATTACGGAAGCCGCCGTTATAGAAGCCGCCATTGCGGAAGCCGCCGTTGTTGAAACCGCCGTTATAGAAGCCGCCGTTGCGAAAGCCGCCGTTGCCCCAGCCCAGGCCCGAGCCGTTGACGAACACATAGGACACGGCGTCATCGGGCAAGCCAGAGGCTTCGGTGCCATCGCGCTCCTGCACTGCCGCCGCAATTCGGCTCAGCCGCTCCTCAATGCTGAGGGAGGTTGGTTTAGCTGCGGTTTGGTCCTGGGCTGAAGGCTCATGCTGGGCGCTGGCCAAGGCCAGGGCCGCCGCCCCATCGAGGGGCAGGGAGGCCAGCAGCAACAGGCCGAAGAGATGGGAGCGGTTCAAGAACGCCATAACAACTGCGAAAAGGGTTTCAGCGAGGGGATCAGCGACCGGTCGAAGCAGCCTGACCTTCAAGAACGGGGCGAATCGTCTCAACCCCCAACAGCACAGCCTCAAAGCTGGCGCGGATCGCAGACTCGGGCAATCCCAGCGCACTCGCCGGACCGAGCCAGCGGTTCACGGCGGTCACCGTGTCTGGCTGGCCATCGAGATAGCCCTGGAGCAGCCGGGCAATCGCCAGATTGACCACGTTGCGGAAGGCCGAGTCGTTTTCGGCGAGCACACAGCTCACCGCATAGGCCTCGTAGGGCAAAGCCGGGCTGAGCTCTAAACCTGGCAGCCCCTGCTGGCGCACCAGCCCCGCCAACACGATCGTGTCGCCAATTACGCCTTCCACGGTGCCGGCCTGCATCGCGGCAACGGCAGCCTTGAGGCTGTCGAAGGCAACGGGCGTGGCCTTGGACTGCATGCCCCGCAGTTCGGTTTCACCCAGCGACTGGCGCACCACCCCAATCCGCCGTCCCGCCAGAGCGGCCGGACTGCCATCAAAACGCCCGGTGGGCGCCAGCAATCTCACGCCGGAAAGGCCGATCGGCAGGGAGAAATCCACCTGCATGTCCACCGCCCAGCTGAACGGCAGGCCACAGGCGAGATCCGCCTTGCCACTGGTGATGCTGTTCACCAGGCTGGCCGGATCGCTGATCGGAGCAAAGCGGACACTCACAGGACGGCCCACGGCCTGGCTGAGCTCAGCGGCAATGCGTTCAGCCACCAAGATGCCGTAGCCGGAGGGCTGGCCTTGGGGGCTCACCATCATTAGGGGTGGGACGTCGGCGAAACCACTCAGCACCAGCTGGCCGCTGCGCGCTGCCCGCTGCACCGCCCCCTCCAGCTGGGGCTTGGCCGGGAGTTTGGTTTGGGATTGGGCCTGGACCGCCGCCGGCATTGCGGCCATCAGCCCGAGAGCTCCCACGCCAGCAGCCAGCCGGCGACCAAGGCCAGCTAAGCGAGAGCTGCGCTTGGAAAAGCTGCGCTTTGGTGCTGCCACCCAACCTCGACATGAACTAACAGAAGTATGCAGAGGCTCGGCGCCACTGCCAACGCAGCTTTGCCAACTGGGCTCAAAAATCAAACCGCATGCTGAGATCAAGCCAGGCGCTGCGGGTGATCGGCGCGCTGGTGGAGATCAGGTCGATGCCGCTGCTGGCGTAGTCGCATAGCTGCTCGGGCTGCACGCCGGAGGCTTCCAGCACCAACCGGCGGCCGCCGGCCAAGCTGCGCAACTCGGGCACCAGCTGCCGCAACTGGGCCGGCAGGAATTCATCTAGCAGCACCCCATCGGCGCCCGCTTGCACCGCCGCTGCCGCCTCAGCCGCCGTTTCCGCCTCCACAATCACCCGGGCCGGCCAAGGAGCATGGGCCCGCACCGCCGCGATCGCCGCCTCCAAACCACCGGCCACCCCACACGCCCAAGCCAGGTGGTTCTCCTTGAGCATGGCGGCATCATCGAGGCCCTGGCGGTGGTTGCTGCCGCCCCCGCAGCGCACGGCGTACTTTTCAAGTCGGCGCAGGCCCGGCGTGGTTTTGCGGGTGTCGGCAAGGCGCACGCCCGTGCCCTCGAGCTCTGCCACCAGGGCGGCGGTGGCGGTGGCAATGCCGGAAAGACGCATCGCCAAGTTGAGGGCCGTGCGCTCGCCGGCCACCAGGGCAGCTGCCCCACCCTCCAGCTCCAGCAGGCGCTGGCCTGCCACCACCGGCTCACCATCAGCCACCAGCAACTGCAGCCGCAGCGCCGGATCCAGCAAGCGGAACAGCGGCTCCACCAGCACCCCGCCGCAAAACACCCCTGGCGCCTTGGCCAGCCAGTGAGCCCGGCCATGACGACCAGCCAGGGCCGCAGCCGTGAGATCGCCGCGGCCAATATCTTCTGCCAGCCAGGCGCGCAGCTGCGGCTCTAGCTCGGGGGTAAAAGGCAGATGGGCAGCAGGCATTACCCCTCCGGGGCATGACGATCTAATGATGCGAGGTCATAGGCCAGCCGGATACGCCAACGGTTGCCAAATCCGCGCCCACGTATTTACTAAAGCCAGATCCAACGTGCTCCCCCCTTGATCCGCCCCAACCTGCGCAACCTTGCCCCCCTTACTGCCGTTGCGCTGCTGAGCCTGGCGGGATCCGGCACCACCGCCGCCATGGCCCAAACCAAGGCCGCCCTGACACAAC
>Ga0247841_10004161_pt1 | contig 25312 bp, 24 predicted proteins | sample LaCruzMarch2015__2_FD_192410 | JGI IMG/M metagenome (GOLD analysis project Ga0247841, IMG submission 192410) | Freshwater microbial communities from meromictic Lake La Cruz, Castile-La Mancha, Spain - LaCruzMarch2015_18m | ecosystem: Environmental > Aquatic > Freshwater > Lake | place: Spain... | reverse complement strand
CCGACAGGAAAGAAGTTTCTAGCGTTGGAAGCCCAAATAGCTTTTCTAGCTACTATAAGAAGGGCAATGCCTTAAGAAAGAATGGACAGATTAACGAAGCTATCGTGCAGTACAATAAAGCGTTGGAATTAAATATAGACAATAAATCCTTAATTCATCTATCCCTGGGACAGGCGCATATGTGGGGGAAGAATTATGATCAAGCTATTATTGAGTTAAATGAGTCTGTAAAATTGGAAGCGCAAAATGCCTTTGCATATTCTTTACGTGGTTATTTATATATGGTTAAAGGCGCTTTCCAGGAAGCGATTTCAGATTTGAATAAAGGTATTGATATTTTAAAGAATCCGCCTGAGAACAAAGATTTTCTATTTGGTGATAAAAAAAATCTAATGGTAAGGCTAAGCGATGCTTATGTCTATCGAGGCGAATGTCTTTTTATGATGGATAAACCTGCGGAAGCATTGAATGATTTCAATGAAGCAATAGTTGTTAATCCCAACAATCCTTCTGCTTATTTAGCGAGACATCAAATTTACAAAAAGAACGGTCTTTCGGATAAGGCTGATTTAGATATGCAAGAATATAGCACTATACATAGTCAAAGCGAATCCAAATTACTTTTAGAGAGACTTATTAAATAATCTTTATTAAAATATATTCCTGCTTTTAATTAATCAGTAATATTGCCATACACATTAATAAGGCGTCTTCAGAGATCACGTTTATAGATTATTTTATAATTTTTAAGTCCTAGATTTCTGATAAATATATCCTGCAGGTACAATTCTACTAAAAGCAGTAGTATTCTAAATTGCCTTAATATATAAAGTGGAGTATATTTCAATTTTAGTATCATGATGATATGCTTTGCTTGTAGATAAAACTTTAAATAAGCTATATTTTGCCAATAGCTTAACTCTTCTTTGGACAAATTAGTATGTTTTGGACTCCAATAATCTAAAGTGTTATTTTTTCCTTTATAATTTTCCAGCCATAAATCCATCTTTAGAACCTTATTATTATTATTCAAAATTTCAGTATGCGGTATAGGAAATGATATTAAGAATTGAGCAAAATGCAGAGGGATGGAGCATGCCAGATCAATCGTTTCCTTGATACTCTTTTTTGTCTCATTGTTATTTCCAATCATAAAATATCCAAACGTCACAATTTTCTTTCTAGCCGTCAGCTCGATAGTATTTTTGATTTGAGATATTGTTATTTTTCGATTCATGTTATTTAATATTTGCTGGTTGCCTGATTCGATGCCGTAATGTATTTTAATACAGCCTGATTTAGACATGATATCGAGAAGTTCATTATCAACAAGGTCTGGCCGTGTTCTGGCGACCCATTTTATATCTATTTTATTATTTATTATACTTTGGCATAAAGCGATAGTTTTTTTTCTATCGATTGTAAATGTAGGATCAAGAAAAAATATTTCATTAATTCCAAATCTATTTTTACAGTCTTTAATTTCTTCTATTACGCTATTTGTGCTTCTATGTTCATAGGGCGTACTTTTTTCTTGGCAGTAAGTGCATTCATAAGGGCATCCCAAGCTTGCTAAAACAGTTGTAAATTTATCTTTTGTAGTCAGTGATGTCGTATATATTCTATTATCTACCAGTTCTCTTGCCGGGAATGGTAAGGTGTTTATATCATAGGGCGGCTCAGGATCCGTTTTAACCCAGCCGTTATTATTCCTAAAAATTATCCCGGGAATATTACTGTAACTTTTATTATTTTCAATCGCATCGATAAGCAGGCCGATGGTATGGAAGCCTTTTCCGGTAAGCGCGAAGTCGACATGAGCGTTATTTATGCTTTCTATTGGATAAAGCCTGGGAAAGTGTCCTCTGCAAATCAGCTTTTTCCCCAATTCATTTTTTATAGTCCGTAAAAGCTCAAAATCACGCTTAGGATTGAAAATATTCACAGATGCGCATATAATATCGGTTCTAAAATCTTTGGAAATTCTTATTACTGTTTTTAAACTATATCTTGATAATTCTGCGTCTATAAGTTTAATGTTATGTTTTTTCTGTTTTAACAATGCACCATAGTATAAAAGCCCAAGAGGGGGATAGCGGGTTAACCACTGGTTATAGAGAAATGCGGATACACAACCACAAGGGTCAGCTGTTTTGCTTAATTTATAGTTTACAGGGAGCCTTAGTAATAGTATATTCATAGTTGCATTTTGAATAATGTTTATAATGCTTAAATTATAGTATTAATAGGTAAAAAGCACAAGGCTATAAATATTTTGAGTGCCTCGGAAAAGAACAATGTAGAGAGATCTATCTACATTTCTGCGGCAGGTAAGCTGTTAAATTTGATAAGATATCTGTTCTAGGGATTTGATTCTCGATCAATCCATCAAAGAGATGATTTTTGGCGATAAGAAATCAATAAGGGCCTGGTCTCCGGCATCTGTACGGTGGGTTAGGTCACGATAGTGCAAATCGTCTTTCGGCACAATTCTAGAAATATCTATAAAAGAAACGTTATTTTTTTCCGCCACATCTTTAATAATCAGATTATATTCATTTATGACTTTTAGCACACCCTGAGGCGTAAAATGAGAAAAATATAGCTTATAAAAATATTCCATTTTATTCTTATCGCTGTTATTAAAATCATTCACGGCAACTCCGGAATTTAAAAGCACGATTTTGATATTCATACCTTTAGCTATGAGCACTAGGGCTTCTAATTTTATTTTGAATGCGTCAAGGCCTTCTTGAACAGGTTCATTTATCTTTCCTTTGAGTATTTTTGAATTAATTATATCCGAAAGGATCAATATACCGCTTTGGAAAGGCATCAGATATTTTAACTGTTCCATCATATAGTAAGACGTTTTTTTATAGTTAGCCAAATAAAAAGGCAAAATATCGGCTTCTATATCATCAATATTATGGTCGATGATCAGCATATCGGGTTTTAGCTCACGCCAACAGAGCGAGAAATTCATAAATGAATTTAATATTGTTGCTCCGGAAATAGAGCCGTTAACAACTTCAATTTGTTTGTCTTGGATAGTTTCACTAAGTTTTTTCTCAAGCAAAGCAGGATAGTTGATTGAAGTCGAGCTTCCCAGGCAAATTATCCTGTAGGAAGACTGGTTTTTGCTAAGGGGTATTTCTTTAGATAACATCCCCAAAGAATTTGTCCGGAAATTAAAAGTTTTAAGTTTAATATCAAAATTGGGTATATAAAACCTTCTATTATAGAAGTCGGTTACAGTTACCCGGTTAACCCTTTTCTTTGATAAACGGTTTTTAAAAGAAGTATACTCTTTTACGTATTCCATGATTCCGCCGTTAAATGCGTAATATTTACGATTTTGATACGCCAGGGTAAAGTTATAAAAGAATAAAAATGTTCTCGCTGATAGTTCAAGAATCAGTATAATTGCTACAAAAAAGAATAATTTTTTCATCAGTATGTCCTTCTACTAATTTGTTCTGTTTAATTTAAATAATTCTTCAGATATTAGATCTGCCGATTTACGCCCGAAGTAGCCGTCTATTAAATACCAGTTTTGCAGGTCAGGGTTTTTTTCTTGCGCCGCAATATATTCTTTAACAGAAAAATAGGATTTATCGCAAGGAATGATATTTTTAGTATAGATAAAAGGCACGCCTTCATTCTTAAAAAAAGGCTGCAAGTTTGGCCATTGATCAGCTTCTAAAACAACGAATATTTTTCCTCCCCAGGATTTAACCATGCTATTGAATTTTTTAAATAAAAGAATGTATTTATTAAACGCTATCGTAGAAAGGTTGTTTTTATCAGGGTTATTTTGAATATTGATATAGATATTGTAACCTGTTTGTTTTATAAATCTGGATTTGATTATTCTCCACCTGGATTGCATCCGCGTACGCATTTTATCCCGCATGGTTTTCTGCCTGAGCATTTCCCAAATATCGCTGTTAGTGACAACCAGTATTACCGAATTAGGTTTAAATTTATTTCCTTTTTTCTGTATGTAGGAGTATTCGTCGGTTAAGGTGTAACCGGGCATCCCGGCGTTTAGCACAACAAACGCTCCCTTACCATAAGTATCGCTTAGTTTGATATCCAGGCGTTCAGATATTGTTTCGCCGGAATTAAGCCCGTTTCCGAACGCGTATCCATCACCGAGTATTATAATTATCTTCGAATTATTTTTTATTTCGACCTCCGGGCCGCGAAATCCAAGTTTATTTACATGAAAAGAATAGGTATATGGCGGTATTTTCTCAGGATGCGGGAACGTGGCAAGATTGACTTTGAAAATTTTGCACGGCCAAAGGTCGCCAGGGCGGTTATCGGAGAACTCGATAGGCATGTTTGTTACGATTTTGGGGAGATATATTATGAATATTGTTGTCGCTAGGGCGATAATAGCTAAGGCTAAAAAGAGAAATTTTTTTAGGGATAACATTTTTTTATTTTTCCAGTTCAAATTTATACGAACGAACCACAAAATAATCAGCGATGGAGAGGTATGAAAGATGTTTTAATGATAATATCACGGCACAAAAATAACACAAGTAATTAAAACACTTTTTTCTGACGGCATTGTTTGATCCGGTGCCCGAGGATACTAATAATATCCCGGTATAAATAAAGATGTACAATTTAAATAAAGTATACTAAAATATTAAAAAAGAGGGTCCTATGAAATTCTTAAAAAACCTAAGAAATAAAGAAATTAAAGAGATAAAAAGCAGATTTGAGCTCATAGGTTTTCTCTTTTTGAGGATCAGGGAGAAGAGAAAATGGTGGTTGCTTCCTATAATTTTATTACTTGCCATCTTCAGCCTGTTTATAAATATTTTTAATAATCAATCAATTTTGCCTGCTATTTATACATTTTTTTAGATGGCAAAAATCAAGTTATTCTTGTTCGTTATTTTTTCATTAATACTCTTCTTAATATCAATTGAAATAGCTTGCCGCTTGTTGGTGCCATCCTCAAAATTAGAAAAACTTGATTCTATTCTCAACATTCTTTGTCAGGATCAGATTTTGATCTGGCGACAGAGGCCTAATATAAGATGCATTTTTCAGGGGGTTCCGGTAACAACTAATTCGCTGGGCCTTAGGAATGCTGAAAATGAGAAAATTAAACCGGAAATATACCGCATAATTTGTTTGGGTGATTCGTCGACTTTCGGTTGGGGAGTGCCCTTGCAAAGCACCTACCCGTTTTTATGCCAGCGGAATCTTAGCGAAAGAAACATTGAGGTGATTAATTCCGGGGAAATCGGTTTTTCAACTTATCAGGGATTGTTGTTTTTAAAGAATTATTTATTGAAATATAAGCCGGATTTAATTGTTGTTAATTTTTTGCTTAACGACATTGACCGGTATAGGTTTTATAAGACCAGAAACTTAAGTGATTCAGAATTATTGTCAAGCAATGATCATTCTCTGTTTAACTTTAGCGGCATAATGGTAAAAATCAGGACATTTACGCTTTTGAAGCGTTGGGCAAGTCTTTTGATAAATAAAAACAACAGGCTTAGCGCGGCGGCTTTAAAAAAGCAATATAATTTGGCGAAGGTCAGGGTTAATCTTAGTGAATTCAGGAATAATCTTGAAGAAATACTGCGTATTTGCAGGAGCAACAACGTTGAGGTGATTTTGGTAAAGCCTCCCGCTAATCTTTCTCTGCCGGGTTTATCTGATTACGAGAAAAAATATTTAAATAGCGGGCAAAACTTAAGCAAAATGTATTACCAGCTTGGCTGCAACAGTGAATCCGGTGCTGATTTTGCGGCTGCGCGTGATTATTTTAAGAAGGCACGGGATTATCAGGTGATTGACTGTTTATTGGATGCGGAAAAATATCAACGTGTGATAGAAGATATCGCTGTAAACAATGGTATTTCTTTGTTGGATATCCCTAAAATTTTTGCAAATGTGCCTGATCGCGAAAGTTTATTCAATGGACGTTATGATTCTATACATCCCAGCGTTCTGGGGCATAAATTAATAGCTGAAGGGTTGTCCGGGATTATTAGCAATTATTTGGATACAAAGGAGAGAAAGCGGGCAAATTTTAATGACTAAATATGTGAAATTTTTTATCGCTATTATCATTTGCACTATAGCCTTATTTCTGCCTTACAGATTAAGGGTATTATTTTCTGAATTGTTAGGGTGGATTCTTAATTCTCTGTATAAAATTTACATAAAAACAATTAATTATACAATTAATTGTTTAGCTCAAGATGAATGAGAAAAAAACAATAGCCATATTATATTCAGGGGGGACCGATTCAGTATGCGCTTCGGCTATTATGGCTGAAACCTTTGAGATCGTGCACCTTTTAACTTTTTACAGATTAGGTTTCTTCGAGATAAATAATTCTGATAAGAATGTCGGACGGCTAAATAGCGTATTATCCCCAACGGTATTTATTCATAAAAAAATTAATATTGAGCGCCTGGCGCGGCATCTGACGCATGATAAATTTATGAGAGATATATTGAAATATGGTTTTTTTACATTATCGAACTGCCTGGTCTGCGGATTAATTAATCATTTGGGGGCGTTAGTGTATTGCCTGAACAATAAGATTACTAATATTGCGGATGGTAGTACACGGGACTGGTCATTCTTTCCTTCTCATATGGAAAAAGTCATCGGGGAAATAAAAACTATGTATTCAAGGTTTGGTATAATTTATCACACACCTGTTTATGATTTCTCTCCTGCAGTTCCGGTCAGCTTTATGGATAAAATTTATAATTCCGATAATAAAAAGGCAGCAACAAATATGAATACTACGGGAGAGTATTTGCATAGGATTGGAATATTTGATTCTCCTGATTTGAAGGGAACTGCATTTGATCATCAGATGCAGCCCAGATGTTTTCAATTTATTTTGCATCATATATTCATATTCTGGTATTTTATGTTCCGCCATAATTACGCGGATTTCGAAAGAGTAACGCTAAAATTTACCTGGCAGAAAATATCCGATTTTTCCGCTATGATCGAGAAAAATCCCGAAAAGATAAAAAAATTATTGGGGAAGGAAATAAATTAAGCAATGGCAAGTAACAGGGTTCACTTAAAATCAATACTAGTTGTTTTATTTGGATTAGTATTGTTTATTGGAGCAATTTTCGTCTTAAATATAAATACTGTTTAATTATGTGTTTAAGGGAACCTTCAAAATAGGAGTTGTTATTTCAACAACATGTCCACTAAATAGGTGAAATATATATGATTTTATTAAGGCGGAAATTTTTTGTACTGTTATTTAGTTTACTCTTACTTTTAATTTCGCTTGAAATTGGATTACGGATAGGGGGAATCATATTTTTGTCTTTACAGGAGTATAAAAATCTAAAAGTAATGCGGCAGAAGGATTTAATTCGGATATTATGCCTGGGTGAATCAACAACTGCCAGTGGGGGTGATTACTCTTATCCCAGTCAATTAGAAAAAATATTAAACGAAAAGATGCCGGGATTAAAGTTTATTGTTATTAACAAGGGCATACCCGCAGTAAATACTTCATATATTGTCGAGCATTTAATCGAAAATCTCAACCGGTATAATCCTGATATCGTAGTTACAATGATGGGCTGTAATGATGAAGGAGTAAGATATTATCAGGATATACCCGAGTCTAATAGCTGGCTATTTAGGCATTGCCGGGTATATAGGTTCAGCCGGCTCATATATGCACATATTTTAAAAAAGATAAAGAAAGAGGACATATATGGATTAAATAGATTAGATTTAGGCAAAAAAGCTAAACTAAAAGATACAAGAACTATTGCTGAAAAAACAAATCTTTCAAATAATGGGCTCATAGAGAAAGTCACAGAATTAAACTCTAAAGACGATAAGAATAGCCCCGGATTAGAAAGTTCTTACTCAATTCACAGCAAGTCTGCTGAAATTGAAGATTCTTTCAAGAAAGCTATAAACTTAAACCCTAAAAACGATAATGCCTATGTTGGATTAGGATGGTTTTACCGTTATCAAGGTAAATATATTCAGGCAGAACGTTTATTTAAGTTGGCCCTTAAATTAAATCCGCGAAGCGATGAGGCTTGTATCGGTTTAGGGTGGGTATATAGAGATAAAAAGAATCTTCTCCAAGCGAGAAAATATTATAAAAAAGCAATTGAATTGAATCCAAGAAACGATATGGCTTATGTTTTTCTGGGTTGGTCATATAGAAAGCAGAGTGATTTTAATTCTGCCGAAATACTGTTTAAAAAAGCCATACAGCTAAATCCTAATAACTTGTTTGCATATTTTGAATTGAGTTGGTTGTATAGAGTCCAAGGCAAATTTATCCAGGCTGAAGAATTATTAAGAAAGGGGTTAGAGATTAATCCAAAAGAAACTATTTTATGGGGAGCTTTAGCTTCTTTATATCAAGAGACTCTAAGGTATCAGGAAGCCCGGAGTTATTATACACGATACGCTGAATATAGAAAAAGGTTAATGGATTTATCTGTCAGCTATAATTACATAAGGTTAAAAGACATCTTGGATAGCAGGGGCATTAGGCTTGTTGCGGTACAGTATCCTGTAAGAAGTGTGCTTGAATTGAAGAATATACTTCGGGAAGCAAAAGGGGTTATCTTTGTAGATAATGAGATAATATTTAAAGAAGCTATAAAAAACGGTGGTTATTCTGAATATTTTACGGATATGTTTGGAGGGGTTTTTGGCCACTGCACTCCAAAAGGGAATAGGCTCTTAGCTGATAATATCGCAAATCAAATAATTAAAGGAATTGTTCAAGGAAATTACCGAAAGGTTGTTACGGAGAAGGCTATTTAATGAATAAAATATTTGGATCGAAACAGGTGGTTTTTTTTACGCTGTTATTGGTAATAGTTTCTTTATTTACGTTAATTTGTAGTTATCTATTTATATTAAAAAATAATGGTCAAGATAAGGTATATGCTTTAGGGTCTTGGCCATTTGGGCCGACCAATGCTGTAGCGGTAAAAGGCAATTTTTGTTATGTGGGTTACGGAGGTTTTATTTCAGTATGGGATATCTCTGATGTTGTTAAACCTCAGAAAGTTACCAGTATAGCTACGGATGGTATTATTATGCATTATTTGGTTATAAAGGGTAATTTTCTTTATGCATCTGCCGGAAATGACGGAGTTATAATTTTTGATATATCAAACTCTAAATATCCTCAAAAATTAGTTTCTATACCTTCCAGAGATTGGACGATTTCGGTATCAGTATCAGGAAAATATTTATATATGTGTGATGATGATGCTGGTTTACGTATATTTGATATTTCTAATATAAATAAGTTGCAGGAAATCTACTGTTTTTCTAAAGTTAAAGTTTGGAATGTCAGCATCGCAAATCAATACGCTTATCTTGCCTGCGGTTCGGCCGGGATCTATGTCTTAGATATCTCTAATCCTTCACTGCCTAAGGAAATAACCCATTTTGATATGAATAATGCAATGGCTAAGGTAGAATGTATAGTTATTAAAAACAACTACGCTTATCTTGCCTGCGGTTCAGCCGGGATCTATGTTTTAGATGTATCTATCCCATTAAAACCTAAAGAGATTTCACATTTCGATACTTTTATTAATACACGGAAAATCATAATTAAAGATAATTATATTTATGCTGCTTGTAGTTCTCATTTTGATAGCAATATGGAAGCCTGGAATATTTTTATACCTTTGAAAATACCTGATGAACCAAATAATAAGGCGGGTATGTATATTTTAGATATCACAAATCCTTATCGACTTAAGGAAATAGCTCATTTTACTGTTAGCAATAGGACAGAAGATATTTATATTCAAGATAATTATATTTACACTGCTAATGATTCAGCCGGTATCTCTGTTTTAGATATCTCTAATCCACTGCAACCTAGAGAGATTAGCCGGTTTTCCATTGTGGATAGGGTTAATGGCCTTGCAATCCAAAACAACTACGCTTATCTTGCCTGCGGTTCAGCCGGGATCTATGTCTTAGATATCTCTAATCCTTCACTGCCTAAGGAAATAACCCATTTTAATACAGTGGATAGGGCTGAGCGCATCTTTATTCAAAATAACCATGCTTATGTTAGTTGTGGCTCTACGGTTATTTATGTTTTAGATATCTCTAATCCGTTGCAAATTAGAGAGATTAGCCGGTTTTCCCTAAAGGATCAAATTAAAGATGTTTTTATCCAAAACAACTACGCTTATCTTGCCTGCGGTTCAGCCGGGATCTATGTCTTAGATATCTCTAATCCTTCATCGCCTAAAGAAGTCTTGAAATTTATTATTGGAGATCAAAAACAATCCATATTCATTTATGGTAATAAGTTATATTTAGGCGCTAAGGATTATTTGTATTGTTTTGATGATTTTAAGCACGGAAATTCGTTTAGTTCCAGAAGAGTATGTTATAAATTACTTGATAATATTAGAAAGATTTATTTAAAGAAAAATGGAGATAAAATTAATATATATATAGCGAATGAATCTGCAGGGCTTAGGATATTGCAGACAAGAAGCCCTGATTAATCTTTTAACGCTATCGGAAAATAAAAAATATGAAGTATAGGAAAATAACTAAAAAAGTTTTTATCAGTGCCCTTTTAATAGTATTGGGTATTCATATAAGTATTTATAGCGCGTAGTGTTTTTAAAAAGCTTGCAAATATTGTTTGGACATGTAAGATATTAGCAAAAGATTTATGTTTTAACTGGTTTAATAGTAAATAGATAGGAGGGGTAAATGTTAGGGCATATATACAATATCTTGAAGCAGGCATTTCCTTGGTTATTCACCGCTTTTATTCTACTTTTTAGTATTTTTATTGTTTATTACCTTACGGTTGAAAGAAAAAAGAAGCACGAATATATTAATGAGAATCTTGCTCATAAGAGGGAACTGGTTAAGTTATTAAGGGAAATAAGGGATTATTTGAAGAAGTAATCTCTTGCGTAATTTTTAAATACAGCTTTAATGTTTGGTATTAAAATTAGGCAAAACAATTAAATTCGAGAACCCGTTTTATTAATATAAAACAATATGAATGATAGCCGGGCAAACATAAAAAAAATACCAATTGTATTTATTGGCCAATGTAAAAATGGATCCAATTCAATGACCGATTTTCTAATCCGCCAAAAAGGATTTGTTGGGGGGGAGAATGTCAAGGCATCCTGCCGTGAAAGAATTGAAAAAAAAGGCTATTATTCTAATTGGGATAATGAAAATGTCGTTGATGCTAAATATCTAATTGATAAGTCGCTTGTTATTCCTGACCAGGAGTATTACAAAGGAAAAGGTGATATTAGAAAGAATAAATTAATCTATATTTTACGTAATCCGTACCTGGGTATAAAATCACATTTTTTAGTGGCGCTACGGGGTGAAAATTGCTACAGTAATTTTATATGCAGCTTACCCCGCGAATATCTGGGCGAAAAAGATATATTAAAACTTAGTTTTAAGCAAGTATGTTTAATTATGGAGCGGAATTATTTAAAAATATCGCACACTCTTGTCGTGCCCAAGATAGCACAAATTTTCTTTTTAAAAAATATTTTTTTCACGACATTAGAAAGCTTAATGAAAAACGACAAAGAACTTAAAAGATTAGAGGGGTTATTAGGGGTAAAATTTTCGGCATATTCCTTTCCTCATAAAAACAAAACTGTAGATAAATATAAATTAGAGCACAACCTTTATAAAGCCGGGAGAGCGGTTTTTGATAAATATTGCGAACGTATTTTTAAGAGGTATATAATTAAGGCAGACTGGGAAAATCTTTCAAAGTATTTTAAAAGGGACCTTGTAAAAGAATACAATATCCATTAGGAAGGATCGATGAAGCGTTCACAAGTTTTTACCATTTTGCAGGCTGATAGGGAGAAGTTAATAAATCAGAAAGCTTTTATTATTTGGTTTACCGGATTAAGCGGAAGCGGGAAGACGACGCTTGCCAATAATCTTGAAACAGAACTACACCGGTTAAAATATTTAACCTATATTTTAGATGGAGATCGGCTTCGCCAAACTCTAAATAAAGAACTATTGTACGCCCCCCAAGATCGTTTGGAAAATATTAGTAGAAATGGACAAATCGCCAAAATGCTTGTAGACGCCGGATTAATCACTATCTGTGCATTTATGTCTGGTATTGAAAAAGGTAGAAAAAGGGTTAAGTCTTTGTTTGCTGCCGGTGAATTTGTGGAAGTATTCCTGGATTGCCCCATAACTATTTGTCAACAAAGAGACCCCAAGGGTTTATACAAAAAGGCGAGTATTGGTAAGATTAAAGATTTGATAGGTTTTGATATTCCCTATGAACAGCCAGATCATCCAGATATTGTTTTGAATACCTCAAAGCTGTCCCCTCAGGAATGTATTCGAACAATTATGCAATATCTAATCAGAAAAAAATACTTAAAGTCACGCTATAAGTAGATAAAATAGATATAAAATAGCTATGATTTTTAATGAAGAAAAATACGAGAATGGTATTATTGTTGGTCGGTTCCAGCCGTTTCATTTAGAGCATTTACGTTTTGCAGTTGCTGCTGCATCGAAGGTAAGCCATCTTTGGGTTGGGATAACTTGCCCGTTTGGCAATTATATTCAGGAAACCGGTGGTGTTCGAACTACTGTTAGTGCCAATCCTTTACCTTACTGGTTACGTTTTAAATGTGTTGAGACCGCATTATTACATGATGCTGGCATTTCGAGGGATAAGTTTTCTATTTTGCCGGCTCCTTTAGTTTCAGAAATCCTTGAGCAACTCGTGCCTAAAGGGACAGTTTTTTTAACGACTATCGTCGATGAGAGGAGTGTTCAGAAAGAAGGATTGTTTTTTAACGCAGGATTCAAAGTGATAAGGATAGATTTTGAATACAGGCCAATCTCGGGTACTCTGATCCGTGAAAAAATAAGAAAGGGTGATGAAGGTTGGAAAGAATTTGTTCCCAGGAGTATCTTAGAAAATTACGCCTCTTCCATTGATGCGTATGTGCGTATCGAGGCCGCTCATCAATTTTAACCATTTTATATCATTCTGATAATGAGAAGCAATAAATCTGATTTAGCAAATTTAATACATGGACTTTCTACGGTCAGTATAGGCGCAAAGCCGTTAGTTGGAAATTTGTCATTATTTAAAAGTATAGCTGTGGTTGGTTCGAGTTGTTCTGGTAAGACAACTTTGATAAACGAGATAAAAAAGTTTACATTGTGTAGAACAACAAAAGTGGTGGTGCCTTTAAGATATATAACGCGGCCAAAGAGGAAAAATGATATTCCTGATGAAAATATTTATATATCAAGGAAGGAATTTTTAAAAAAAGTGAAAAGCTCCCAGATTTATTTTCGCTGGAAGAAGAAATTGGATTCTACAAGGGAGGAGATGTTCGGGTTTAAACCTGTTATTGCCGGGACAATGCCTGTTTATTCCGGGAACAACGGTTTACTTTATAATAATGATACTGTATATCCCCGGGGAATATTAGATACTATAATATTCGTAGGAATATATGCGCCGGATAAGGTGAGAAAAAAAAGGCTTTTTATGCGAAGCCCTGATTTAATACAAGATAATCCTGAAGAATCGCGGTATCGTTTAGGAGATAGCTCAGAGAAAATAATTAAACATGTACATTTTGTCATTAATAATTACGATTCATACTTGTTCAATTCAGGCCATGATATTGTAGAATTAGTGAAGAGACTTAAGAAATGTTTGATATTAAGAGTGACCTAGTACTCTTAAACGGTGCCAGTATTTATGTTATAGGCAAACTTTTGAATTAATATTGGAAGCCAGGAATATAATTAAGTATTATAGTTTATTTTTATATTAGCATGGAAGATAGATTAAATAGATTAGTAAGTGTTATTATTGTAAATGGCGGGGTAAAGGAATATTTATTAGATTGTCTTAAATCCGTAAAAGACCAAAGCTATTCTTACATACAAACAATCGTGATTGATAATTCTCTAAAGCCGCAATTTAGCGAAGATATGCGTCAGAATTTTCCTTGGGCGCAATTCTATTCCGAATCAACTAATTTATTTTATTCAAATTCCTTAAATAAAGGTATTAAATTAAGCCAGGGCGATTTCATACTTTGTCTTAATGATGATGTAGTTTTAGAAAAGAATTTTATCCAAGAAAGTTTAAAGATATTTCAGGAAAGAGATGATGTAGGCATGGTAAGTGGAAAGATTTTGCGAAAGGATAAATTGACCTTAGATAGCACAGGATTATTCTTAAGTGTTTGGCGTACGGCTAAAGAGAGGGGTTATGGAAAGCCGGATCGCGCTCAATATGAAAAAGGCGGTTTTGTATTTGGTGTAAGCGGTGCAGTAGCCTTTTATCGTAAAGATATGTTAGAAAACATAAAAGAAAAAGATAACTATTTTGATCCTGATTTCCGTATGTTTTATGAAGATTTAGATGTTTCCTGGAGGGCTAATAAATATGGCTGGAAAGCTTATTATGTTCCAAGCGCTATCGCGTATCATGTGCGCGGAGGTTCATTTCGTCCTGATGCTGGTATAGGTAAAGCTATTGCGCGTAAGTACTTAAACGATGAATTGCATTGCGATTTAGTCAAGAATCGTTATTTGACAATGTTAAAGAATGAAACATTTGTTAGTTTTATTCTGCATCTAATCCCTATAGCGTTTTATGATTTATGTGCTTGGATTTATATTTTGTTTTTCCGGCCAAAAGTAGCAAAGATATTCATTTCTAAAGCAGGATATTTATTTAGAAAAAAGAAAATGTCCGGATCTTGATTAATTTCTTTATTAAACTTACTTCAATAAGGAAGAAGCCCCTTTCGTATTGACATCTCTTACGTTGTTAGGTAAAATTATAAAATAATGCATTTAATCTTTCTAGCATTAATATTTATTCGTCCTTTTATTTCATCGTTAGCTTTCCCTTACGCAAATACGATGTATTCTTATATCCTAATGTTGTTCTTAGGGGTATATCTTATACGTTACGGCATCGAGCGTGGAAGAGTTGAGCCCTTAAAACTCGCATTAATTATATTTTGTATAACGCTGATTATTTCCGTTTTCTTTTCGCAGGACAGGCTAAATACCTTCAAGGAGCTTTATAAATATATCACCGGCATACTTCTTTTAATTGTTTCTGCTTCCGCTTTAAGAGAAACTAAGCTAAAGATCATCAATATTATTATATTCGCAGGCCTCATCATCAGCCTGCTTGCGATTTATCAGTATTTTTTTGGATTCCGGCATGTTTTAGAATATATGCGCCATAATAATATTAACTCTGATTTCGCCCTTGATTATCTAAAGCGTAATCGGGTATTCTTTCCTTTTGTTACTGCGGACATATTAGGAGGTTATCTGATTATGATACTTGCACTTGTGTTGATAGATAAGAAATACCGTTGGTTTATCTTTCCCATATTATGCGCATTATTGTTAACAAAATCATTAGGGGCTCTTTTGAGCTTATTTTTAGGGCTGGTTATCTATTTCTGTTTACAGGATGCAGTAAAAAGAAAGAAGGTTGCTTTTTTCTTAGGGTTATCGGCGTTATCAATAGTTTTAGTTTTTGTTATAAGGCAACTAACATCAAAAGAACATACTCAGCCTGTATTTTCTATTCTTACGCGGATGAGCTATTGGCAAGGTGCATTGTGTGTAATTAAGGCTCATCCTATTGCAGGCGTGGGTTTGGGTAATTTTGGCCTCGCCGCAAGCCGCTATGCGCACAATTCATATCTTCAAATCTGGGCAGAGGCAGGAGTATTGGGAATTATTGGTTTTTCAGCTGTTATTTTTACTATAATGAAAATAGGATACGCAAGAATTAAGCAAGCAAAAGACAGTACTATTCTTAAAGGGTTAATGGTGGCACTGATTATGCTATTATTTCACAATCTCATAGATTTTACCCTTTTTCTTCCGGAAGTATTTTTTATATGGTGGGTAATTGCTGGCCTGGTAATATCAGTCTGAAAAAAACTTCAAGAATTGTGCGTAAAAACATCCTGGGTTTTTTATTGCTATAGGTTTATATTATTATATAATATGCGTAAGATCAACATTCTCTATATTATTACAAAGCTGGAACTGGGTGGCGCCCAAAAACACCTGCTTAGCCTAATTTCGCATTTAGATAAGTCCCAATATAATATTTATCTTTTTACGGCAAGAAAAGGCTTATTAATGGAAGTTGCGCTGTCTTTAAGCGGCATAAGACTAATTGAGTCAAAGTTTTTAAAGCGTCCGGTAAATTTCATAAATGACTTTTTGGCTTTCACCGAGATTTGCTCTTTTATTAAAAAAAATAGTATCGACATAGTCCATACTCACGGCTCAAAGGCCGGTATCTTGGGCCGTTTTGCGGCTAAGTGTACCGGAGTAAAAGTTGTGCTTCATACTGTTCATGGCTGGTCTTTTAACGATTATCAGGCATTTTTTTTAAGGCTATTATTTGTCTGGCTGGAGAGGCTTTGCGCAAGATTTTCCGATAGAATAATAGTAGTCTGTGAATATGATAAGAAAAAAGGCTTAACTAGAAGAATAGGTAGTAATTCCAAATATTGTATTATCCATTACGGCATTAATCACCTAGAGTTTAGAAGTAAAGATATAAACCTAAGGAGGGAGCTAGGTATAGATAATAATGATTTAGTGGTTGGAATGATAGCGTGTTTTAAACCCCAAAAATCCCCGCTTGATTTTATAGAGGTGGCGCGCCTTGTAAGCAGAATAGTCCCTAAATCCAAATTTTTGTTGATCGGCGACGGCGTTCTACGTAGAAAAATAGAGGCACAAATTGTTAAATTAGGCTTAGCGAAAAACGTTATCCTGACCGGTTGGAGAAGTGACATTCCAAGGGTGCTTTCTTCTATAGATGTATTTGTACTTACGTCTTTATGGGAGGGGGTTCCAATCTCGGTTTTAGAAGCAATGGCTGCATCCAAGCCGGTAGTGGTTACGGATACAGGAGGCATTGAAGAAGTAATTACAGATGGGGTAAATGGGTATCTTGTTTCTACAAAGAATGTTATTAGCCTTAGTGAAAAAATAATCGTATTATTAGGCAATGAAAAACTAAGAGAGCAAATAGGTCAGAATGCACGAAGATCTTTGGATAGCAGGTTTAGCCTGGAGAATATGGTAAAGAATACTTCGGAGCTATACGGGGTGATTTTAAACGGGAAAGGAATGGGTAAATATGGGCAGTAATTATTTTATTATTTTTATGGGGGGATTAATATTTAGTTCGTTACTTATATTGTTGTTAAGAAAAATATCTTTAAAGTTTAAAATATTGTTTTCACGAGGGATGCCGTTAGTAGGAGGCTTGGGCATTGGCGCATCTTTTATTCTTTGCTACGGTTTGTTTATCGCTGGCAGCTTACCCAAAGAGATGTTTGGAATTATTATCTCTTCATGCGTAATTCTTATTTTTGGAGCGGTCGATGATTGGCGCGAGATGTCTATTATGGCTAAGTTTTTAGTGCAGCTTATAGCCGCAAGCCTGCTTATCCTTTTTGGAGTGAAAACACAGATTGTTTATATTGGGAATTTAATGAATATATTAGTGACCTTAATTTGGATTATAGGAATAACGAATGCTTTTAATCTTTTGGATATAATAGATGGGTTAGCCGCAGGCGTGGCCCTGATTTCGGCATCAGCTCTTTTTTTAATCGCTTTTTTTAATAATGACGCCAATAGCTTAGTTTTTTTATCGGCGTTAATAGGTTCTATTTTAGGATTTTTAATTTATAATTTGCCTCCTGCGAAGGCCTATCTTGGAAACTGCGGTAGTCATTTCTTAGGTTTTATCATGGCGACAGTAGCTTTAATCATCAGCTACGCTCCACTTGAGAGAAAAATTGCACTTCTTAGTCCTTTGTTAGTTTTAGGTTTTGCTATTTTTGATACCGTATTTCTTATTTTAATCAGAATTAGAAATAAAAAGATCCCATTTAAGAAAAGTAAAGATCACCTCGCTTTAAGATTTTTGGCGATAGGATATTCAAATAGGAAAGCATTGGTTTTGATGCTGTTATTATCTCTTATGTTTTCTACCTGTGGAGTACTTATTAGCCGGTTATCAAATGTTTGGGGAGCGGGTATTTTTTCTTTTGTGGTCTTGGTCGGTTTGGTAATTGCGGTCAAAATGGACAAAGTGAATGTCGATGGCTAAGAAGAGGATTCTTATTTTAGGAGAAGTAAGCATAGATAATGAAATCGCATACTCAATATCTCTGGTTTAATACGGAAAACAAGCAAGAGTTTATTAACATTACCCCTCAGGTCGAAGAAGCGGTAAAGAAAAGCGGCATTGAGGAAGGCTTCTGCCTGGTTAACGCCATGCATATCACCAGTTCGATTTTTATTAATGATGATGAAAGAGGATTACATGAAGATTTTTCTCTTTGGCTTGAGAGGCTGGTTCCATTTGGCAAAGATAAATATAAACATAATTTAACTGGTGAGGATAATGCGGATGCGTATCTTAAGCGTACAGTTATGGGCAGAGAAGTGGTAGTGGCTGTAACTGAAGGTAAGTTACATTTTGGTCCGTGGGAGCAGATTTTTTATGGTGAGTTTGACGGTCAAAGAAAAAAGAGGGTATTAATTAAAATTATCGGAGATTAGCGGGTTTTGCCAATGACTGTTTTTTGTCGGTAATTGCCTCCAAGGGGTTAGTCATCGGCTCTCGTTAACAAGTGTAATTCTAGTTAATATGAGGAGTTGTATGAAAATAAAAAATACGGAAATTAAGGTGGTGATGGGTGATATTACCGAATTACGAGCAGATGCTATTGTAAATGCTGCTAATAATAAATTGTTGATGGGTGGGGGAGTGGCGGGAGCAATTAAACGTAAGGGTGGCAAGATTATTGAGGAAGAAGCGGTAAAGAAAGGGCCGATAGAAATTGGTCAGGCAATTCAAACAGGTGCTGGTGAGTTGGCCGCAAAATATATAATTCATGCTGCGACTATGGGGATGAATTTCAAGACAGATGAAATAATGATTCGCAATGCTTGCAAAAATTCTCTAAGGTTAGCGGTAGGGCTAAAAATTAATTCTATTGTCTTTCCGGCTTTAGGCTGTGGCACAGGAGGTTTCGGGCTTTTAGCCTCCGCAAAGATTATGGCGCAGGAAGTATTAAAACACCTGCGTCAGGATGAGAGTACTTCTTTAAAAGAAATTATCTTTTGTCTTTATAACCTGGAGGCATTTACAGTTTTTAAGAAAGGCGTGCTAGGTTACCTGGAGTACGTGACTACAAAATTATCCGGCGGGCCTTATGTGACGGTAGACGCGATTATTGAAATGCCTGAAGGTATTGTGATTATTAAACGCAGCAACCCGCCTTTTGGCTGGGCATTGCCCGGAGGTTTTGTAGATAACGCTGAAAGCTTAGAAGATGCGGTAATTCGAGAGGCCAAGGAGGAAACGGATTTAGATTTAATTCAGCTAAAGCAGTTTCATACTTATTCAGATCCTGCGCGTGATCCCCGATTTCACACTATCGGAACAGTTTTTATCGCTAAGGCTAAAGGAATCCCTAAGGCTGGAGATGATGCAGCGGACATTAAAGTGATTAAAGTAAGTCAAATCGAAAAGCTGGAATTTGCTTTTGACCATAAAAAAATCCTTCAAGATTACCTCAATTTAAAATAAAGGGGATGGTTCTCTTCTTCATAAAACTGCTTAAGAGAATCGTCCCCTTTATTTACTTTATTTAGCCTTCGCGTAGCTGTTTCTCGGCGTCAACAATATCGCGGTTAATTACACGGATGGTTTCTTTGATTTTGTCTTTTAGCAGATAAGAAGCCACAGGGGCTTGGCTGATTTCTCTTAAGACCTGCACGCTCATTCTGAAATAGCGCACTACTTCGCCTTCATCACAATCTGTAAATTGTAAGGTCTTATCGAAATTTGTCCCGCGCAGCCAGGCTTCCATGCTGGAGCAAAGATGAAAATAAGGCAGCTTACTAAAAGGATAAATTTTATAGCGGCGTTCTTTATTCTTGATTCGATCATAGGTTTCTTCGCAGGTTCTTTTTAAGTGTCCGGTGGATTTTGAGATGCCCGTGGGCATGCGTTGGTTTTTACGCGGCTCAAAGACAACGGAAGCGGCGACTACCCCTAACCCAAATTCATCCAGTTGTTCTAAGATGTTGTCTGCATATAATTCTGCCAGTACCAGTTCATAGCCATAAATAGTTTTGGCAAATTTTCCTTTATCCGTGAGTTTTCCATCGTGAATATACCCTAAGTCTTTAAGTAGCCTGAGTTTTGCATCTAAAAGGTTTAAGGCTTGTTTCTGCTCATTTTTTCGTGATTGATAATAATGTAAAGAGAGAGGGTAAATTTTAAACAGTTCATCCTGGTATTTTTCGTAAAGATTAAGGATCGTGGCGTAGGAGGTATTTAACTGGCTTTTTACTTCTTCGGGGTTGCCAAAAATAATCCTGTGCACCTCTTCAAAATTTATCCTTTGCGGGTTAATTCGCGTATAGACAAAGCCCTCTTTGTCTATACCGCGGCGGCCGGCGCGCCCGGCCATTTGGAAGAAATCACGCGTTTTTAAATTGCGCACGTAGGTGCCGTAAAATTTACGCAGACCGTCAAACATTACCGAACGGCTGGGCATATTTATTCCTAAGGCAAAGGTTTCGGTGGTAAAAATAACTTTAAGCAGGCGGCTGGTAAACAGGCGTTCAATTACTTCTTTTAAGGTGGGCAACATTCCGGCATGATGGTAGGCAATGCCGCGTTGTACTAACGGATAAAGCAGTTGTGCTGAACGTTCGTTTTTTAAATTAAATCTCTCTAGTAAATCTTCATACATTTGGGTGATGGCGCGGGTTTCTTTGGCGTCGAGAAATTTGAATCCGTATAAATCAAAAGCTAGCTCTTCGGCACGCTTACGGGAAAAAACAAAATAAATTGCCGGTAGGCCTTCTTTTTCCTGAACATAGCTAATTAGTGATTGCAGGCGGTTGGGTTTGCTGGAGCGCAAGCGTTTAAGCTGCTCGAGTTTATCCATAACTTCGTTGGCGCATTGGAAACTAAAATGTAACGGTACTGGCCGCTGATCTTCAATGACTACTTTTACAGTTTTGTTATGGATAGATTCGATCCAGGCGGCAAATTGTTTGATATTTGGAATCGTTGCCGATAATCCTAAAAGATTCATGTGTTTGGGCAGAAAGATTAATGATTCCTCCCAGACCGTACCGCGTTCGGGGTTATCAATGTAGTGGATTTCATCAAAGATGATCCAGGAGTATTTGTCCAGGCTGGCTGGCTCATCCAGGATTTTGTTGCGGAAGATCTCGGTAGTCATAATTAAAACCGGAGCTTGCGGATTAATTGAAACGTCTCCGGTAAGAATTCCGATATTATCCTGGAATTGGTCTTTAAAGTCGCGAAACTTTTGATTGGAGAGGGCTTTAATGGGCGCAGTGTAGATTACTCCTAAATTGTTGCGGATAGCGCCGCTGATAATGTATTCGGCAATCGCAGTTTTTCCGGCTCCAGTGGGAGCTGAGACAATCACCGAATGGCCCTGATTAATATGGTCAATTGCTTCTTGTTGAAAGCGGTCGTAAATCATGATTCTTATTATAAGCGAAAATTTAGTAATCGCAATATAATAATCTTTTTGATTTAATATTTACAAGCGTCTGCCTTGTCTTGGTTCTCGCAGGGACGCTTTCCTACGCCTAGAGGGCGTAGGATTGACGACTCGGGTCGGCTGCGTCGCTCTGCCGAGACATTTATTAGAGGCAACCATGCCCGCTCCTTGCCTCCACGCCCTGCTCGAATCCAAGCCAAGTCATCCGCTATTGGTATATTCATTTATAAGATTTCCGGCTTTTGTTGGAGGCACAATTAGAAGATTTTCGGCATCTCGCTTTGCTCGAGTGTGCAAGGAGTTACGACGAACGGAGGACCCTCATTTTAGCGTAAGTAAGTTCGGGAGTGAGTCGTAAGCCGCCGCACACGGCGAAAATCTTCGTGCCGAAGCAAAAGACGGAAATCAAATGCGTAAAATGATTGATTTATCTAATAAAAATAATATAATGAGTAATGGGATATGAAGTCGCTCTTAAGAAAGCTTGGGAAGATTTAGTTAACCTTAAGGCGCCCAAGAATTTATCAGTGAAGTTTTTGGCGGATGAGTATAGTGTGGATACCGCAGCTGAAAAAAATTATTCTTTGTCGTGTAATGCGCCGACAAAGGATTTTGTGAGTATTCTGATTTTGCATTATTTGGCAGGAAAGCTAAAAGGTTTGCCGGCGTTAAGCAATCAGTGGCTTACCTTTAGAGAACTCCCGGGGGGCCAGGGCTATTACGATGCTTTTTATAAGCGTTCAATTGAACCAATAATTCGCAAATACGGTAATGACCCGGATGCTATCAAAGAAATTTTAAGTAGATTGCCGGGAAAGCTTTCAGAGGGTGGGGATATAAGTATTATTATTGAGGTTTTTGCAAATGTCCCGGTGTTGATTAAATTGTGGAAACCGGATGCGGAATTTGGCCCGGATGCCAATATTTATTTTGATTCCAGTATAAAAAACATTTTTTGTACTGAGGATATTGCGGTGTTAGCACAGATTGTTGCCAGTCAATTATAGCATTCGGCTTTAAAGGATAAACTGGTGTACGCTTTCTACTCTAACACCCAAACCAAATTGATGGTTTGGTGTGCGCTTTCTGCGTTAACACCCAAACCAAATTGATGGTTTGGTGTGCGCTTTCTGCGCAAGGAGAAAAATGAATAAAAAAACCATTTCTTTATTAATTATTGGAGTTTTAACTTTAACCGGGTATCTTTTTGGTGGAGATCTGGATCCGCGTTTTCATTCTAAGGAAGAAGTTAAATGGCAAATACCATTTGGTAGAAGTTTTGATTATAGCAATATTCTAGTTACCCGGGCAGTAGACGGAGATACGTTGGTTTTAGAAAATAATGAACGGGTGCGCTTAATTGGCATTGATACCCCGGAGATGCATGAATCGGATAAGCTTAATCGCGATGCCCAGCGTTCAGGCCAGGATGTTGCGACAATTAAACAATTAGGCAGGCAATCTTATGAATTTACAAAAAAACTTGTCGAAGGTAAACGCGTAAGATTGGAATTTGATGTAGAAAGATATGATAAATATAAAAGAATTCTGGCCTATGTTTATTTACTCGATGGGACATTTTTGAATGCAGAAATTGTCCAACAGGGATATGCGTCGCTGATGACCTATCCGCCGAATGTAAAATATGCGGATGAGTTTTTAAAATTGTATCGTGAAGCGAGAGAAAATAAAAGAGGATTATGGGAGTAAATTCTAAACACGAAATCCTAAACTCTAAACAAGCCCGATATCCGAAATTCAAAAGTTGTCTAAAATAATTTTAATTTCGAGTTTAGAGTTTCCGGTTTGTTTAGGATTTCGAGTTTAGTGTTTAGAATTTAATACTGGAGGCGCTCATGTTAAGGTTTTTAACTGCAGGGGAATCACACGGAAAAGGAATAGTTGCTATTTTAGAAGGGTTTCCCGCCGGGCTGAAAGTGGATCTGGCAGCTATAAATAAAGAATTAAAACGCAGGCAGTTTGGGTTCGGCCGCGGCAGGCGTATGCGGATAGAGAATGACCGGGTAGAGATTGTCTCCGGATTAAAGAATAATCTTACGCTTGGCAGCCCGATTACTTTGTTGGTTAAGAATAAAGACGCAAGTATTGAAAAACTGCATAAGGTTATGGCTGCCCGTCCGGGGCATGCGGATTTAGCGGGGTTATTAAAATATGGTTTCACGGATATTCGGGAAGTATTAGAACGCGCTTCAGCGCGCAGCACGGCAGCCACGGTGGCCTTGGGAGCTTTGTGTAAGAGGCTTTTGGATGAATTTGGAATTGTAATTACTAGTAATGTTCTATCAGTTGGTGGTGAGTCTACTAAACAGGGAATAATTTCCAAAATAACTGAAGCGACTAAAAATAAAGATACCGTAGGGGGAGTTTTTGTAGTAGTGGCCGCCAACGTTCCCGTGGGGCTGGGAAGCTATGTACAGGCTGATCGCCGCCTGGATAGCCGCCTGGCTGCCGGGATTATCTCTATTCCGGGGATTAAATCTTTTGAGATTGGTTTGGGGTCCGGGTTTGCAGTGAGTTTTGGTTCACAGGTGCATGACGCGATTTACTATTCCAAGTCCAAGGGTTATTTTCGTCTGACTAATAATGCCGGCGGTATCGAAGGCGGGATATCTAATGGGCAAGAGATTGTTTTGCGGGCTTGTATGAAACCGATCTCAACACTCATGCATCCGTTGGATTCAGTGCATATTCATACTAAGAAATCCGCTAAGGCTGCGGTTGAGCGTTCAGATATATGTGTAGTTGAGTCTGCCGGGGTAGTGGCTGAATCGGCATGTGCTTTGGTTTTAGCGGATGCTTTTCTGGAGAAATTTGGCTCGGATTCACTGAGCGATATTAAAAATTCCTACACTAGTTATATGAAACGAATAGCGCATGCATAATCTTGATTACCATAATGTTAAGGTTGAAAGATTAAAAAATTCGAATCAGATAATTTTGAAAGGCGAAATTACCAATGATTCCGGTAAGCCTTATAATGTGGTGGCGGTGCGTGTTATTCTTTTTATTAAGAATGCTATAACCGTTAATGAGGTGTTTTTGGTTAATGATTTGCGTGAAGGCGCAACTAAGGCTTTTGAAAGGCATGTCTATGATCTGCTGCCTGATCAGTCGACCGATGATATAACTCGCTATGAATTGTTTACTGAAAATTGCTATTGATGCATTCTGTGGCATTCAGGCTCCGTCCTTTAGGGGGGAGAAAGAATATACCGTTGTTAGTATTAATCTTAAGCTTTTCGACTTCGTTTCAGGGTGGTTCGAAGGATGGATAGCTTGTCGAATCACAAACCCTAAGGTTTTAACCTGGGGGTTCGTAGGATTAATTTGTTAAAATATTGCGTGAGAAAAAATCATTCTCTTCGTCTATTTTAATAGAAGGGGGTGATTAAGGATGGAAGAGAATACAATCAGCGTCAGCCGTATCTATAAGCTGGATACCGATTCTAAGCTTAAGGCTTTTGCGGATGTTTCATTTTCGGGAGTTGTGATTAAAGGTTTTAGCGTAGTAGATGGCTCAAAAGGATTATTTGTGAGTATGCCGCGCCATCAAGGTAAGGATGGTAAATGGTATGACACGGTAACTCCAACGACTAAAGAGCTAAAACAGCAGTTAGCAGAAGTTGTTTTG
>Ga0247841_10004160_pt1 | contig 25318 bp, 27 predicted proteins | sample LaCruzMarch2015__2_FD_192410 | JGI IMG/M metagenome (GOLD analysis project Ga0247841, IMG submission 192410) | Freshwater microbial communities from meromictic Lake La Cruz, Castile-La Mancha, Spain - LaCruzMarch2015_18m | ecosystem: Environmental > Aquatic > Freshwater > Lake | place: Spain... | reverse complement strand
TAAGCATGAGTCTCATGACCAAACCAAGCGATACCATCAGCCACAAGGCCAACGTCTAGGCGGTAGTTACCGGCAGGCAGACCACTATTGCCAACTGTAAACGTGAATGATCCCGTTGCTCCGGGGGCTACAGATGCTTCGTTGAGTATGGCTGGGCGATCACTAGTTGGCCAGCCTATTGGTAGAGCATAGCTAGGGCGAAAACCATAGTTTTGATCTACCAAACCCAGATTAACCACACCTCTTGTCCATGTGGCTGAACCAGTGTTTCGATAAGTGATGGTCATAGTAGCAGAGTCACCAACATTCAGCGTCGGGTACGAAGATTGGGTGACCCAAACGGCGGAATAATCAGGTACTTGAAACTTGTATGTATTATAAAAAAGATTCCAAAAATTATAGTTGCCATTGTAAACGTGGGGAGTATATCGATATAAGGAGGCGGTAGATCGATTTGAGAAAGTTCCAGTATCTCCATCGAAATTAAAAGACTGACCGACTTGATAATCCGCAAACCCTCGGCCTAAAGCTCTTTCATAATTGTACCTGAACTGCCATGCCGCATTTTCTACCTGCTTGGTGAAGCCGGTGTAATTAGGATTGCAACCACCAGCATCTGGGCAAGCATAACCCATCGCTTTAGACAGGGCATTATCATCTCTTGAAGTTTTAGAGATAAGACTCTGCTCTTTCTGCAAAGTTGCCAGAAGCACACCGGCAGAAACCGTGCCTGTGCCCTCATCAATCGTGATGCCGCTTATCGAACCGGCCGCTTCGTACCTTCCACGTGCAGCATCGTAAATTATCTGAGCCGCAGAACGCCCATTTTCGCTGAAGTCCTTCAGGTAACTATTTTTTGAGACCAAAAACCTCTGAACTGCTGCAGTATCCATAGAATTAATCGCGATAAAATTGACGTCCGAAATTAAGACGCTTGGATTAAAATCGGCCGCCTTTGCATCCCTTGGAGCGAAGCCAATACAAGCCATCGCTACTATCAGAACTACAAGAAAGATTCCCTTTCTGTTCATCCGCTTCATTATAACACGAAGATCAAGTCCTAGAAATTGATTTGTAGCCCCTTATCGTTCAGATTTGGATCCGCCGCCAGCGCTGCCAGGGGCGATCCAGGCTGAAAAGTAAATCTAAACTGCTGTGTCGCCAAATCAAGCATGGTCTGCCAATCATCTTTGAGCTCAGCTTGCACCCACTGAGGTATAATCATCGTTATTGGAATCGCCCGCTCATTGCCAGTGTTGACCGTATCTTTGTCGCAGTTTGCATCGTCAATTTTCATAATTTCGTACATCAACTGCGCAGTTTTATAGATTCCGGCCCTCTGAATCTTTGAGGGCAACTCCTCGTACAGGAAAAATCTTCCATTCTGAACTGAGCTAGGATTGAGCCTATTAAGCATGTCTGTTTTTACATCTGGATTTATAATGTCAATCGTCCCAACTGGCGGGGTAGAGCTGGTCGGATAATAATCAACTGCGCAAATCACCTGACAGTTGCCCTTATCGTAGTCTTTTAGGTCAACTTTTTGCCCAGCAAGCAATGAAATCGTCATTTGATCGAAGACTCTCGGAAAAGGGCACTCGAAAGTATATACCGCCGCTGGTCGGGGCTCAATTGTGCACTTTACCTCGTCGGCCGAGGTTATGCGCACCCCTGTTCCTCTGTACAACGTAGAGACCGATTGTTGCTTGCCAGGAAATGTAATTAGGTCCGACATTTCGGGTGAATCGACCGATATCGTTAGCTTTTCGTGTGTCCCGTTCCACACACAAAGCGGATCTCCTGTCTTTGCAGTGTACGTTAAGACCCTAATCAATCTTTTGTCGAATTTCACCAGCGAGTCGTCTATTCTGGGGGATTTGCCCCCCGCCCACGTAAAGGGGGCTCCCTTGCGCTGATCACTACTAAAAAGTTTAGGATCAAAATCTTTCCATTTCGCCTCGTTCGCCAGGACCGGCTGAAGTGAAGTTGTCCCGTTGTAACCTAGGGTCTGTATGACACCGACAAGAAACATCACACCAGACACAATAAATAAACCCAAAACTATAGGCCACCTCAGGCTCAAGTAGAGTTTTCTTAAAATCCCACCCTTTTCTATTGCCCCTCCTTAAAGACCAAGCTCCTTAATGCAATCCTTAACTTCGTCTTTAATATCGTCTCGCTTTAATGCAAGCTTTATGGTCGCCTTAACATAACCAGCTACCTCACCAGCATCCAACCTCTCCCCTTCATACTCATAGGCGTAAAATTTGTGCGTGCTGAGCATCTCTTTTATCGCATCTGTAAGCTGAATTTCATTGCCTGCCCCTCTTTGAGTATTTTCAAGAGTTGCAAAGATCTCACTTGGCAAAACATACCTTCCCATGACAGCCAGATTTGATGGAGCATTTTCTGGACCCGGTTTTTCTACTATATCGACTATCCTGTGCAGCTTAGGGTTATCGGTGGGCTCGACTTTCACTATCCCATATCTTTTTTGCCCAATAGCGTCAGTTTGTTGCACCGCGATGATTCCCCCATCAACTTCCTCGTTTGCATCGATCATTTGCTTAAGACATGGTGTTTCACAATCCATAACATCATCAGGTAGCAATACCGCAAAATAAGGCTCCGAGATCAGCTCTTTTGCCATTAAAACTGCGTGGCCAAGCCCAAGGGGCGGCTGCTGCTGTCTAACATAGACAAACTTTCCGAGAGTGCTTGTCGCTTTAACTTTTTCAAGAAGCTCAGTCTTACCCTTCTCCTCCAAAACTCTCTCTAGCTCCGAGGCAGCATCAAAGTGGTTTTCTATCGAGTGCTTGCCTTGGGCTGTAACAAAAATCATTTCCTTTACACCAGAGGAAGCAACCTCTTCTACAGCATACTGAATGATAGGCTTATCAAGTAACGGCAACATCTCCTTGGGCTGCGCCTTTGTTGCTGGTAAAAATCTTGTGCCAAGTCCCGCTACTGGAAAAACTGCTTTCTTAATTTTCATAATATTGTCCTTTCAATTAGCCAGATTTTACACTTTTTGTCGATATGAAACAACGTTTTTATGGATTATTTTTAAAACCTCTTTTTGTTTTGCCATTTCAAACACCGATAATTCCTCGCTCCTGCGGCTCGGATTATCTACATACTCGGCAAATTTCCAGCCCGAAGTAGGGCTGGACCAAGCAAATTTGCCTGCGTAAGTTGCTTGAGAACGGCAAAACGTAGTGCTTAAAATATCTCAGGCACATTGCCTCTTAAGAACATACGCAGACCGATTTGCATGGTTTATCATTCAGTAGAATGATAAAAATCGGTCGAGTACCGAGTGAGCGGAACCGCTGGTGAAGCGAGCGCTTCTTAAAGGTAATGTGCCAAAAATGGTTTTGTGAAAAAAATTACTTAAAAAACAAAAAGACCATTGCTGGCCTAATTGTTTCTAGCTAAAAGCTAAACTACGTAACCTTCAAAATCCTTGTCTTCGCCTTCTCTTGTTTGGGAATTGTAATGGTCAAAATTCCGTCTTTGAGATTGGCCTGCGCCTTGTCCGCGTCAACCGGAATTGGCAATACGTACGAGCGAGAAAAAGACCCCCAGTAACACTCCTGGCAAAAATAATCAGCCTCTGTATTCGTGACCTCTTGATGTCTCTGACCTTTAACGGTAACCACTTCGTCAGTGATAGAAATTTCTAGGTCCTGCGGTTTTACCCCAGCAATCGGTGCTTTAACGATCACATACTCATTTGTTTGGTATGCATCGATCGCAAGCTGCCCCTCATACTCTTCAAGCCAGCCCTCATCTTCAAGACGAGTTCTTTCCTTTGCCAAGTGCCCCTCCTTCGCCTTTACATTAACATTCTAGCAGACAATTTTAATGCTTTGCAAGCCCCGTTAGAAGCATAGTTATCCGACAAACAGGGACCGACTGCACAAACCTGTTTACACCGTCAACAAAATAAGCGTAGTTTTTGGCGAAAGCATTTTGCTTTCTGTTTCTAACGGGGCAAGCCCCGAGCTTCAGGTAACAGTTCAAGCACATTTACCACGCTCAACTTATCTTGAAAACAATCTTTTTAATCAACTTCTGACCAATTCGTTCATTTAGCGCAGTGATAATTTGGTTTTCACGTAATTTTATCAAATGCGCCTTCGCTGCCGAGGCGACAGATATCTTTAAAACGCCGTCACAGAAGCTGATTGAGACAAACTCATCTCTCCCCAGCTCATCTGCAACGGCACATACGCGGGCAGAATGAGCGGCCTTTAAGAGGCCTTTTTTGGCTAGGTTTCTGTTGAGAATACTTTTAATGTCTTCCTGTGGATTCATGTTGTCTTAATGCTTGTTGTTAATACTTATCAAAGTTCAAAATTCAATTTACATTTAATTAATCAATTTAACAATTTTCAAAAAGATCAATTGATAAGTATTTATGATGTTATAGCTTTATTATATGCGCTTTTTTCATCAAGCCGTGTGGAATAACTTTTTCATCGGTAACCGATATTAGAACCTGTTTCGCAGTTGAAAGATTTAGTACCTTTGCCACTGATTCTCGACGTATCTGATCTAACTCGGAAAAAACGTCGTCTAAAATTATTATTGGATCGATCCGATGCTCCACTAGATATTCACGACTCAACGCCTTATATGCAACCGCGGCCAATCTTTGCTCCCCCCGCGAAGCCCCTTCGCGCATTGGCTGGTGCGAAAACATAAAGGCAAAATCATCTCTGTGAGGCCCAACTGACGTTGACCCAGATTGCGCATCGCTGTCGGTCTTGGCCGAAAGAACTTCGATAAATCTATCATAGTCACAGCTGGGGATATATTTCAGCTTCAGCTCGCGATCCTTATTGGACAGATCCTTAAAAACGACGTTAATTCTTTTGTTGTAAAAATCAATTAACTCTCGCCTCTTGTTGTAAATTTCTTGCGCGTAACTCGCCAATTTTCCATCCCAGAATTCAAGCTCGGCCAATTTAGCATTTCCAGTATTTAATCGTCTCAAAAGCATATTCCGTTCTTTGAGCACACGTCTAAAATTCAACATATTAGCCACAAATCTATGTTCAATCTCAAGAATCATCATATCGAGCTCTCGGCGGCGCAACGCTGGCGAACCGCCCACAATATCGACAGTTTCCGGATTAAAAAATATCTGGGGCTGTAGGCCTATCAAGTTTGAAACAGGAACTTTTCTGCCGTCGATCTCAACAACCTTGTCTTTTGCTGCGAGACCTATCGAAGCTCCGGTCGTCTCTAGGTCTAAGAAATCCGCCTCGATTCGACCAACTTCTTCACTAGCACGCACAACCGAATAGTCATGATCAACACTCAAATATTTACCGAAAGCGAATAACCCAACCGACTCAAGTAAGGTCGTTTTCCCCGAGCCATTATTCCCAACAATTAGATTAATCCCCTGCTCAAACTCAAATGTTGAGTCAGTAAACGTTCGGATGTTCTTGAGTCGAATTTTTTTAATCATAGTTCAGTTTATTTACTTCATAAATACCCAAATACCCAAACCAGAATGACGAAAAAATTTATTAAATAACTAAATCCGAATTTAAGACATTTTGATTTGAGATTTTTTTCTGATTTCTGGCTTCAGGTTTCTGTTTTAAAACCGACTTAGTCATTTCTCAATGGCATAACAATGTAACGGAAAGAACCATCGTTTTTATCAAATATCATGCCCGGATTCAGCGGTCCAGAGAGCGCAAATATCATCTCGTCCGAGTTCATCACGTTGAGAGCATCAAGAATATATTTAGCATTAAAAGCAACAGTTAACGCCGAGCCTTTCGTTGTAGCCTTGACGTGGTTTTCTGCGTCGCCAATCTGCGATGAAATTGCCGAGATCACTAGGCCAGACTCTGAGGCGGCGACCTTGATATTCCCCCCCGCATCGCGCGCAAAAACATTTGCCATTTTTATCGCCTCTTGGAACTCCGCTTTTGAAAGATCAGCCTCTAGAACAAACTCCTTTGGAATGATCTGCTCGTAGTCTGGAAATGCACCATCGATTTGTCTAGAGAGAAATTCGGTATCGGAAAACCTAAATTGAACCTGATTTTCACCGCTTGAAATTTCCACGATCGATTCATCGGCCGGCAAAATTCTTGCAACCTCCGAAAGTGTGCGCGCCGGTACCACAACATCGAGCTGTGAAATTGGTGCGTTTAGCTTAATTCTTTTTTCAGCCAGACGATAACTGTCGGTTGCAACAAGCACCAAATCGCTACCAATAATTCTAAATAAGATTCCAGCAAGGACAGGGCGAGTCTCATCAAGCGCAGCTGCAATAATCACTGAAAATATGGCGTTCTTTAGCTCTATAGCCTTCATCTTGGTTACCTTATCTGATTTAACCTGAGGAATTATAGGAAATTCCTCCGCCGAGATGCCCTTTATTGTTGCGTGATGACGGGAGCCTTTGATATTTAAATCAGCCCCGGAGCTTACCAACTCCAAAGTGTCGTCTGTAGTGGTTGTAACATAGTCGATCAAGGTGCGTGCAGGCACAGTTATCGCACCGTCCTCATCGATCTTGGCCCCTATCCATTCGGAACATGCGGCCTCTAGATCGGTCGCCACCAATTTCAGCCTGCCCCTATCGGTCATTAACATTATATTAGATAAAACCGGTAGAGACGCTCTCTGTTTGACCATTCTGCCGATCATGCCCAGTGACTTTGAAAGGTTATCTCGCTTAATACTTACCTTCATGCTGTACTCCTTTTTATGCAGAGTTTTCCACAGATTATGTATTCCCCCTGTGGATAACTTGTGGATAAATAGCCGTTTTTGGTTAATTTGTGGTTAATTTGTATCACGTTTCCCGTTTGTTACAAAGTTATCCACATACTTATCCACAGGCTGATGAGATATAATCCCACATTTCCACAGTCTTACTACTGCTGGTTTTTAAATTACTATATTTAGTTATTAGTTGATAACACAATCTCTCTAATTTGTTCAACTTGATGTTTGACTTTGGAATCAATCTTTATAAGTTCAGAGATCTTCTTTTCTGCATGCATAATAGTTGTATGATCTTTTCCACCCATGATCTTACCTATTTCAGGCAATGATTTATTGGTTTGTTCTCTAATGAGATAAATAGCAATCTGGCGTGGCTCAACGAGCTCTTTCTTCCTCTTCCCGCTAAGTATCTCCTCTTTAGTTATTGAAAAATGCTTACAAACGGCGGTAATGATGTCTGCAGTATCAACTTTCTTGTTTGTTGAGCTGATCATATCCTTGAGAACGCTCTCGGCAGTTGCGACAGTAGGGGATGCGCCGTTAAATTGGCAGAAGACAGCGAGTCTATTGAGTGCACCTTCAAGTTCGCGAACATTTGAGTGGATGTTGCGAGCTAAATAGGTGATTACCTCATCGGGCAGGGCAAATGACTTTTCTCGGCATTTTTCGCTTAAAATCGCCATTCTGGTTTCGAAGTTTGGAGGTTGGATATCGACAACCATTCCGCCGCCAAAACGAGACATCAAACGTCCCTCGAGAGCGGGGATTGCTTGGGGAGTTTTATCGGCGGTCAGTATTATCTGACGTGATTGTTGTTGAAGGGAGTTAAAAGTGTGAAAGAATTCTTCTTGTGAGCCTTCTTTAGATGAGAGGAACTGAATGTCGTCGACGATTAAAACATCGACTTCGCGGTAGTTCTTCTTGAACTCGGACATTTTGCGAGAGGCGATTGAGCTAATAAAATCATTTGTGAATGTTTCGCACGATACATAGGTTATCTTAGCTTTAGGGTTCGCTAACCTAATCTCGTGACCGACGGCTTGCGCCAAATGGGTTTTGCCCAAACCAACGCCGCCATAAATGAAGAAGGGGTTGTGCTTTTTACCCGGTTTTTCAGCTACTTCTCGGGCAACGGCAAAGGCCATGGCGTTGTTTCCAGATACCACAAACTTGTCGAAGGTGTATTGATCATTAAAGTTAGAAAGGGGAGTCGTAACTTTTTCTTCTGGCTCTTCTATTTCCATCGCTCGTATCTCCAGAGGTATTCTGTCTAATCCTTCGGAGTGTCGTATCTCAAATATGACAGACTCGGTTTCAGGGCTAGATTTGCGGATGCTCTCGAGAATTTGATCCTTGTGCTTGGTTTTGAGCCAGTCGCGCGAAAAAGTGTTCTTGCAGATTACGACCGCTGTATCTCCTTTGATCTCGAGTTGTGTACCATTGAACCACGTCAAAAACTGCATCTTTGGCAGAATAACTTCCATCTCTCCCAGTACTACTTGCCAGATCTTGTCGGCTGTAGGCACAAACCCCCTTAATTATTCGATAAAATTGTCATTGCGAGGAGCCTGCGACGAAGCAATCTAATGTGTAGCCACCGTCTTTGGATTTGTGATAATTTGTGGCTTTGAAAAAGTTATCCACAGGCAACTTGATAGTAGATCGGTATTGCTACTGTCGTCAAGGGCCTGTGGATAAGTACCATTTTAAACCTGTTAATTGAATTGTTAGGTAAAGTTTTATATGCCTTTGTTCGTTCGATGTTCGTCCGGCCTGTGGATAACTTGTGGATAACTGTGGATAACTTTTAACGCTCTTCGAGCGCAATTTAAAATTTAAAATTTCAAATTTAAAAATCAATTTTCAATCAATCACAATGATCAAATTTTCAAAGTATTGAACGCACGAAAGTATAAGAGTACAAAAATATTAGCAGTATTGACAATCGGGTGGACTACAATATAGCCGAAACCGATCAGGAGGCAGGCAATGATGAGCAGGGCGACGTTCGAGGCGATAATCGCGGTAGTCAAGTTCGGGGTGTGGCCATGGGGAGAGCGTGACGAGGTGAGTTGGACTGAGCTGTGCGACTATCAACCGACGGCTGACGACCCCAATGCGCATCTCAACGGTGCTGGGGTTATCATGTTCTGGCTCTGCCAGCGACTGACCTACGTCGGTTTCTGGCAGCTGTGGGCGGTTCTCGGTTCGATGGCGGCCAAGAGGGCTGCGGACCGCATTGTCGAGCTTGAGCAACGCGAAGCTTGTCCGGACGAGCTGCGCGCCGTCGTTGCCAAGAACTTCGCTGGAGCGCTTGGCGAGATGGATGAGTTCGTAAGGGCATACTCCGTGAATCTTCAGGGCAGTGGTCGTGGAGTGTTCGAAGACTCCTTCCGAGGGGCAATGGATCTGATGCGTGGTTGGGCGCGGGTTCTCGAGATGTTTCGCCAAGCTGATGAGCTGGCGCTGCAGATCGTCAACGATCGCGGATCCGACTTCTTCGAGCAGTACATGGCGCAGCTCGAGAAGATGCTCTCCGGTGTCACCGAGCTGCGCCAGCTTGAAGATGTCCGGTAGTCCACCTTCCGTAGCGCGAGCTACACCGGGGCCCCTAACACGGGCCCCTGACGTTTTTAAAACACTTTTCATTTTCTATGTGGTTTGGTAATCTGTGACCAGTTCGATCCACTCTTCGCGACGGAGGGCACACGATGGCTAAGGCGACGGGCAAAACCGGTGGCACCAGCAAGAAGGCGGGTGCGAGTGGCAAGAAGCCCAAGGGAACCGGGCAATTCTGCAGCAAGTGCATGTCCGAGCTGGCCCAGACCCCACGGGGCCTCCAGTGTACCAACACCCAGACCTGTGGCAGGCTCGTTGATGACAGGGTGCTCCGTGCCGAAATGCGGGGCATTCCCGCCAACACTGGCCAAAAAAGGTCGGGTGCCGGCAAAAGCAGCGGTCCTTAGCGAAGAAGTTCACCGGTGGCGTCTCGAATCGGCATTGCCGAAATCGAGACGCCACCACGACCATTAATCTACTTATTTTTTTACATTTTTTAGACATTTTAAATTTGACTTTGACCTTGATTTTAAATTGAAAATTTTAAATTTTAAATTACTTCCCCTCCCTTGTAATTTTGTATCAAAACGGGTATTATCCTCTTGTTATGAAACGAACATATCAACCATCCAAAAGAAAGAGAATCAAGACTCACGGATTTAGAGCCAGACTTAACAGTTTGACCGGTCTTTTGATTTTAAAGCGACGCCGAGCCAAGGGCAGAAAACGCTTGACGATTGCTATCGCCAAATAAATGATCAAAGCTCAAAATCGCCTTCAAGACAAGAGGGCGGTTAACAAGGTTTTACAAAGAGGTTTCAAAGTTGCGGGAACCTATTTTACTGTACGAATTTTGAAAATAGGAGACCAACCAATTAAGCTAACAGTAGTCGTTGGTAAAAAAGTTTCTAAAAAAGCAGTTATAAGAAATAAGATTAAACGAAGAGTCCGCGAAGCTTTTATGCCATACTTAGAGGCCAGAAGGGGAGTTTCGCTAGTGATTTTCCCAAGAATGCAATCAATTGATGCCAGTTTTGAAACGCTTAAGAACGAAGCCAAAATATGTTTAGAAACCAGGTAGTAGAAATTTGACAATGCTGCGCATTTTCGAGACCGTCCAGAACCGTTCAAATTTATAATCTATTTTTGTAACCAATTTAATCACGAGTTATGTCAGATGAGAAAAGTCAAATTTTCACTACCTGGAAAAGCTGCAGTCTTTTTAATCAGAATCTATCAAAACACGCTGAGCTTAGATCACGGCCCTTTAAAGGCGCTTTACCCAAACGGATATTGCAGGTATTATCCAAGCTGTAGTGAATACGCTGCACAGGCTATTGAAAAAAATGGAATAATTGTTGGGTCCGGCCTGGGTGTTTGGCGAATCCTACGCTGCAATCCTTGGTCAAAGGGCGGCAATGATCCAGCACCAGAAATCAAATCAAAAACCAGAGGTCCAAAATCAAAATTACAAATCAAAGTTCAAAATTAAAAGAGGCGAATTGCCAGAATTTCAGACCGTAATTTATGAGATCTGAGATCTGCATTTTGAGACAACATCATGACAGCATTTTTTTATAACCTAGTAGTTGCGGTTACCTCAATTGTCCCTGGGCATTATGTCTGGGTTTCGGTCGTAGTTATCACAATTCTTTTGAGACTTCTTTTTGTGAAGTCGACTTATGGGATGCTGAAAACCCAGCACAAGCAGAAGGGTTTGCAGGGAGAGCTAGCCAAGATCAAAGAAGCACACAAAGCGGACCCCAAGGCTCAGCAGCAGGCGACGATGGACCTCTACAAGAGAGAGGGTGTAAACCCACTCGGCTCTTGCCTGCCGATGATCGTGCAGATCGTTCTGCTGATCGGCTTTTACTCAGTATTCACCAAGATCGGAATTGGCGGAGATGTTAAGTCGGATCTACTTTATTCTTTCGTGCCGCATTTATCGTCCATGAACTCCTATTTCTTCGGTATTGATCTGGCTCTAAAAGTCTCAGAGCTTGCTAAGTTAGGTGGAGCTATCGGAATAGTCGCTTATCTTTTTCCATTGCTCACTGGCGGTTCCCAGCTATGGCTCAGTATATTGACCAAGGCAATGCAGCCGAAACCAGTTGCTGGTAAGGCACCTGATTTTGCATCAGCGATGAATACTCAGATGATGTATATTTTCCCGATCATGACTGCCTATATCTCCTACACCTTGCCTGCAGCGCTGTCGATCTATTGGATTACCCAAACGGTCTTCATGGCAATACAGCAGCAGATGATTATGAAAAAGCTGAAGGAAGAAGAGGTAGTCACAGAAGAGGTTGCAGAAGTCTTGGGCGCTAAGAAACTCGAGACATACAATAAAGGCGGAGTAGTTGTTACGGTGAAAGAGAAGAAGTAGAGCCGCACAAAGAATAAGGAATTAGGAATAATGAGAAAAAACGGCCTAAGAGGTCGTTTTTTCGCTTTGGTCAAAGACCAGGCCCCTCGCTTGTGTCTCAAACCGCGTTGGCGGGACGCTTAGCGTCTCAATCGCCACGCTAAGCGTGGCGGGACGTACTGGTCTAGAACCCTCCTATTAACTCAACGATTTTATTATTTCTTATTTCCAATGCCAGGGGCATGGTGTATGATTTCTTCTTTAGTTAAGAGTCCAGCCTTGTGCCCGAGTAGGAGTTTGCGTACATCTACCACGATCGATAGCGGATTGTTGGTTTCATCTGGATTTCTCATAGCAATTCCTAAGGTTTTATAAATATCTGTTGGTAACCACATTCCTAGCTCCCACGATAGCATGTTAGCTTTGCGGTAATCATTCTCAGAACTGGTCTCTTTTAAGTTTCGTGCTAAAGCCATGTATTCAGCAACCTTTGCCGCCTGTTCTCGAATTTTAATTTCCCATTGAATAGATGCCTTTAATCTTTCGCTGATTAGCAGTGATATTAAAAATTGTAATGCACTCATGAGTATTACGAAAACGCTAATTTCAAATGTTCCAAGTTGAATAATCATAATTATCCTTAATTATTGGCGGAGAGGGTGGGATTCGAACCCACGGACCCCTTGCGGAGTCACCAGTTTTCGAAACTGGCGCACTAGACCGGGCTATGCGACCTCTCCAAATCCACACAATATTACTTTTTTTACCCTAAAAAATCAATCGTCTAATCGAAAAGGCGACATCCGTCGCCTTTTCTCTAAACTTTTTCCTAAATGCTCCGTACCTTATTCTATTTCTTTGCTCTGTCTAGTAGGTCTCTGTAAACTGCCACTTCGGCCATAAGGATTGTGGGGTAGGCGAAAAAGAATCCGACTCCAAGCGCTATAAAACCTATGATCGCGGCTACAGCTTTGGGGAATTCAAACGCGAATAACTGCCATCTTTGCCCTTTTGTGATCCTGGAGCTCTCAACCAGTGCTTCCCAAGCTCCCATTTTCTTGTCGACTATGAGATAGCTATACATCCTATAGCGGATTCCCCAGATAATACCTGGGAAGACTAGTAGTAATAATCCAGCAAATACGACCAAGCCATAAAGAATCGAGGCCAGCAGGTAGTTGGCAAATATATCCCAGTTCTTAAACAGCTCGCCATAGGTCGCTTTTTTGCCGTCGAGTAGATTTAGGGAAACCTTGAGAACCCCGATTTGCAGGATAACCATTGCTATTAGATAAATGATCGATGTGATCATGGTTAATGCGATAGCCCAGTCCTCGGTATTGTTTGCTAATGCGCTGTTTGACCCCCCAAGCAATCCGCCTACTGCGCCGATGATTATTATAAGGACGACAAAAAACCAAAAATTTTTAAGCATTGTTTTCCATCCGTAGGAAAACACTTCGTCGATTGAAAAACTTCCTTTCATACATCCCCCAAATTTACTTATTTTAAAACTATCTTACTCCTGTTGGATTTTATTTCAATATATCTGTTCGTGCATTGACAAATCACCGACTTTCTAGTAAGCTATCAAGCATCGTGGGCGTAGATGAAGAACCTTAGGAGGACAAGCAGATCATGCCCGACAAACTGACGTTGCAGGAGATCGCGAAGTTGCCGATCAGGGATGCGCTCTTGCATCTCGCGCTGATGGAGGACGATGGTGCCGAGTCAGGCGAAAGTGGAATGCCCGGCGTCGCGGATCTCGTCACGACCGTGATGGGTACACGTGCGATTGAGCCGTCGCTCATTCCCGCAGCCTGTCTGATGATCAACTAGCGGACTTCGTCCGCGCCGACTTACCACGGCTCTTGCGTCCCTGCGGGGATGTGAGAGCCGTTTCGCTTTTCTGCTAAAATATACTTGTCGAATTATTAGATTTTACATTTAAGTTATAAGTTATTTTATGTCCGACATTGATACAGCGTTACATATATTTTCTCGGGAAGAAGAAGAGCAGATGGCCCAAAAAGCCGCCCAGAAAGCCAATCTTCCCTATATTGGGCTGGTTAATTACCCGTTTACCCCAGACGTTCTTTCTGTGATTCCCAAGGAGATAGTCAGCAAAATTCGAACTGTCGCATTTTATAAATTAAACAACGAAATAAAGGTTGCAACCGACTCTCCCAAAGATCCAAATATCATACCGGCGCTCAAAGAATTATCAGCCGCATTAAACGTAAAATTTTTTTTATACTATTGTTCAAAATCGAGCATCGACTACGCGATCGCACAGCTTGAGTTCCTCAAAGAGAAGCCTAAAGATATGAGCAAGCACGTAGTCTCGGATGAGTACATAAAAAGCAAATTTGGTGGCGCTGCTGACCTTAAAACGATAGGCAGACGTATCGTCGAGACCTCGACAAGTGAAATATTGGACATAGTTTTCGCCGGTGCGATTCATCTAGGCGCATCAGATATTCATATAGAGCCGATCGAAGACGGAGCGAGGCTCAGATATAGGATTGACGGCATCCTACAGGATATCGCTACGCTGCCCGCCGAGACCTATAAGGCAGTTAAAAATAGAATCAAATATCTATCTGCCTTGAAAATGAATATTGCAGATGAGCCCCAAGATGGCAGGTTTGATATTGAGATCGGAAAGCTGGCGATTGACGTCAGGGTTTCACTTATGCCAAGCGCTTATGGCGAAGTTATCGTAACGCGTCTTCTGAATCCGACTGGTTCGCTGATCTCGCTTGAAGAGCTTGGTTTCAACGCAAGGGCGCTTAAGGATATTGAAGAAGCTATCTCAAAGCCAAATGGCGCAATATTTAATACAGGGCCTACCGGTTCTGGTAAAACCACGACCCTATATGCAGTTTTACAAAAATTAAATAAACCCGAAGTAAAGATTATTACACTGGAAGATCCAATCGAATATCGTATCGAGGGCATCGATCAGTCGCAAATGAATATAGAAGCCGGCTATGATTTTGCTTCTGGATTAAAGCATGCGCTGCGCCAAGATCCCGATGTGATTATGGTTGGAGAAATTCGAGACAAGGAAACGGCTGAAACTGCGCTGCAGGCCTCACTTACTGGCCACCTCGTTTTAACTACTTTGCACACTAACTCCGCTCCCTCTACAATTCCTAGGATGATCGATATCGGTGTGCGACCGTTCTTGCTGTCTGGTTCGATCAACCTGATTATTGCGCAACGTTTAGTGCGTAAGGTTTGCCAGAGCTGTAAAGGCTCCGCCCGTAGGGCTACGCCCGGAGAGGGAACGGGGACGAATTGCGACGTATGTAAGGGGACAGGGTTTAAGGGGCGAATTGCAATTATAGAAACGCTCAAGATCTCCCCTGCGATTGAAAAATTAATTGCAGCACAAGCAACAGTTTCCGATTTTGAGAGAGTTGCCAGAGAACAGGGGATGATCACAATGTTTACGGATGGCATGGAAAAGGTGAAGCTTGGCCTAACGACAGAAGAAGAGGTCCGTCGAGTCGCTACAGAATAATGTCATTGCGAGGAACGAAGTCTTGCGAAGGTGGAGGGCAATCTGGCCCTTGGATTGACGCCCTAGGCGGGCTCGCAATGACAACTTAAAGCCAAACAAAAAAGCTCTTCGACTTTGCTCAGAGCTTTTTTGTTTAATCGTTTTTTAATTAGGAGAGCTGTCCGGATCCGGCATTTGATGCAGCGTTGTAGATTAAGAATGCAGCAAGAATTATAATGATACCGATTATTGCGTTCGTGATTGTGACTCTGCCTTTGCTTGCTCGATCTGCATCGCCTCCAGCCATGATGTACTGAATACCGCCGTAGATGAGGTAGAGGACGGCGATAATTGATACGATGATTAAGACGACATCAACCATGTTTCCAAGGAACGCTCTCACTCCACTATTGCCGTCAGCTGGTACAAGTGCTGGAACCGAATTGGCATCAAAATCTACCGCTCTTGCGACTCCGGTTGACATAACAAGGGCTAAAATCGAGAACGACAACCCCGACAAAAAAGTATTGATTTTCTTCATTCATCCTCCCAGGTAGTGAAAATTTGACTATTTTCACAAATTTTTAATTATCTTGCAACGTCATTGTAACAAATCTTGGCGAATCATGTTTGGCCAGACCCAAAAGCTCTTGTGCTTTTGTCAAATTTCTACTACCTGGCCTCCCTTGGATTTGTTTTTCTAAATTAATTTTGAAGTATATTTGCAAACTTGTCAAATCGCTATCTTATAAATCAAGTCTCCGTTGCTTGCATATAACGTGTTATCGACGAACGAGATAGCAGAAAAATTGTACTGTTCGACAGACTCGTCTTTACTTGAAATTACATTTTTTACTTCGCCTGTATTGGATATAAACCCGATTCCGTTTTGTGACGCACGCTCAGTCGCTATTCCGCCTGGATGAGTCAGAAAATAAAATCCGTCGTTGGTTGCTGTGAGAGTAGATGGATCTATGTCAACGATTTTTGCTTTGAGTTGTCCAGATGTATCTATTAAATTGCCATAGATCTGATTCTCGTTTTGAGAGGCCGAAAGTGCAGCAGTGCTGTTTGCGGCTAGTCCGGCAGCTGAAATTATATCTTGGCTGAATTTGACGGTATTATTTTCAACTAATCTTAATTTACCCGAATAGTCTTCTCCGTTGTATGGGCCTACTAGGAAATAGTTCTGAGTGCTTGTTGGAGCGACAAACATGTTGTTGCCCTCTGCGTCATTAATTGTCAGAGCCGTAGTGCCGTCAGAATTTAAAATCAATTGGCCGGTAGCCGTCATAATAACATAGAGGTTTTGATTGCTCGAGATTGATCCAGTCGGGACGTAATCCAGTGTCTTAATCGCTTGGTTAGGGCTGTAGAGATAAAGCAAATTTTTTTCTGGTGTGAAATATTCAACGATGCAAGTTTCGCTGGTTGACACTATTTTTGCTGCCTCGATGACGTCTGTAGGCCTGAAGACAGTCTGGGTTTTTTGATCCGTATTTGTAAAAAACTTTAACGAAAAATCTTCGGCCAGATAACAAATTCCATCTTTGGTAGCTCCAAACCCCCATTTTTCTATCCCAGAGTCACCTAGGACTTTGGTAAGGTTATTCGGTTCGGCCACTGCGGTTTGGTTTGAAATTGCAACGGGCTCGTAAGGCGATTTCTGAGATTGTTGCTTCTTGGTTGTGGTGAAGTAAATTACAGCAAGGATAATAATTATAATTACTAGACCTATTGTGAGGATTCGGCTTTTTGTCATATTAATCCCAACACTTTCTTCATATTTGCCCATAAACTTTTCTGATATGCACCCTCGCTACCCTTGCTGTTGGGGTCACCATGTACAGTTTGGCCATTCACTGCTAGTTCAAAGTGGATATGGTCCCACTTAAACCCTGTGCAAAGGGTGCCAATTTTTTCTCCTGCACTTACACGGCCCGTCTTGCTTGCATTAGTGTGAACATAGTCGGCCACCACCTTTCCATCGGAAGATGTGAGTCTAATGCCCCAGAGTGATGAGCTGCCGCCGGCCCTACCGTAATATCTCTTTGTCGCTGTCCCTGCGAAGGCCGCGTAGACGTTACCGTCTGTTCCAAGATCGATGGCATCTCCATTAGCGGGGTTACTCCAGCCGTTGATTGAGCTATGGGAAAATCTAAAGCCTGTAAAGCAAGGCGTCCTGCCGTGGCAGCTTTTGAAGCTTGGGACGGTCTTCGCGCCGCCTGGGCTTGTTGTCGTGCCGAGTCCTGGGGCAGTACTGTATGCACCAGCGCTGGTAGCGCAATTGCCTGTATGAGTGACTCTATTTGTCTGAATATAAAGGCCGGGGGTAAAATAGCTGCTGTATAGGTCATCTATCTTAACTCCGTTGTAATCAGCATATAGACTGCCTTGCGGGTGCGCAGTGAAAGGCGGTTGGGATGTCGGATTGCCTGTACTTTTTGAGTCCCTATTAATATCTTTATCCGATGTGGTTGAATGTATAATCTTGCCGTTACCAAGATATATACCGACATGGCCTATCGTATTGGGACATTTCTCTTTATCCGGACATTCTCCCGCGGTGCCAAAGAATACCAAGTCTCCAGGCCTGAGGTCTTCGAGCTTTGGCATATCTGCGACCGTTCTCAGTTTCGCTCCTCCGCTTGGCAGTGTAAATTTTTTAATATCAATCTTGTGAATCACTTGTCCGGCCCCTGCTTGCGCTCGAGATAGTACAGTCGAGCTAATATCAATATTTGCTCCAGCTGCCTTTGCTTTTCTCAAAACATAATCAACAAATCCGGAACAGTTAAAACCTGGAGAGGGCTGCATGCCACCGGCGACATACTTGTATTTAGTCTTACCGTCTGCCGCAGGTCCAAATTTCATTGCCTCGTCTACGATAGCCTTTTCTGCGGATTCGTCATATGTGCATTGACCAGCGGCCGCTGCTTGTTCGGCCGCTGCTTGACTAAGTTGCTCTTGGTACGCCTGTGCAATCTGTGCCTGATAATCTGTTCCAAAAGAAGGTCCTGCTGGAGGTGCGGTTTCTGGGCATTTTGGGTCTTTGGCTGGGCTTGATGTCGGACTTGCTGTTGGTGTTGGAGTTGGAGTTGGGGTTGCGGTTTCGGCTAGTGTAGTGTTTGCCCCAAAAGAGATGACAAAAAATGCGATTGTGCAGATAAAGATCAGTTTCAGGTAGTGATTTGGATTCATAGTTGCTATAAAATTATCCTAAATACATTGCCTTGGTCCGCATAGTCAATCTCGGAATCAGTTACGGCAAGGATACGGTCAATCCTAAATTCTTGCAAGAAGCTGGGGTATTGGTCTGGCAGGATGATTTCAGATTGACTGGTGTCCTGATCTATCTTGATTAGCTTGTCGTTTGCTTCGTTTGAGTATGATGCAGCTAAAAACACATTGTCGCTTGAATCAACGAAGATGTTTTTAATATTATAACTTATCAGTAGGTTTCGAACTTTCTTGAGTGAGCCATCTAACAGCTCTATGTCTTTGGCGTTAAGCACTGCCAAAGTTTTTGAATTGTTGGCCAAAATCAAATTATTGCCAGCCGATACCTTGGTCTGAGAGCTATTGAGGAGGTAGGTACCATCGGAACTGGCGATTATGACTTGTTTGATAAATACTGTAGCTTGGACGCCTACTGGATTGATTCTAAGGTTGGCATAGTCAGAAAGCTTCGAGTTTTCGAGTATGCTCACTTTGAGTGTGTCTGAACCAGAGAAAATATAGGTTTTGTCAGCGAATATTGCCCCGACTGGTTTATCGAGATCAACTATATAGCTTTCGGAATTAGCTAGGATTATATGAACAATTTTGTTTGCACTGCCGTACTCAACAATTGCTTCTGATAGGCTATCGTTAAATGTCGCAAATGTTGCGTCTTCATCTAAAAGTGAGTCAGGAAGCTCGAAAGCTGATTGTTGCCCCGAGACCATATCGATAGTGTATATTGTCTGGTCGTTGCCTAGGAAGGCCAACTTGCCATCGACAACCTTTTCAAACCGAGAGATTACATGGTCTGGTAGTTTAGCAGATTCAATTTTTTGAGGTTTGATCTTTGGTATGTCATTTACAGACTGGTCAAATTCCTTTTGGGCCGTTGTATCAGGCACTGGCGACGTGGTCGGAAAAGATGTCTTTTTAGAGGAGACGAGTACAAAGGTCAATCCTGCAATAATGATGACTGCGACAATAATCAAGACTTTATTTTTTACTGACAATTGTACCTCCCGAACGCTGCTCGCGTCTTATATACATAGCTTACTGCTTCTGGCTTCAGGCTTGAATCTGGTTTGAGTGCATTGCCCGGCCCGGCAACATATGAGAGTGCCGATCTTCTCATCTCGGCGTCTGTTGGGTTTTTTGAGCCTACATTCGCAGTGTTTTTAATATAGTGAGCCCCCGCGTAAATAGCATCATATAGATTCTGTACATCTTTCTTGCCGTCTCCGTTGCCATCCTGAGCGTGTCCCGGCCAAGTCCCCGGCATAAACTGCATCGGCCCTAGTGCGCCTGCCGTTGATGTTCCCCAGGATCTGGTCATTGACGGCCAACTTGATGATCCGCCCACAGAAATTCTTCCTAATCGCCCAGATGCAATTCCATTTTCTGCGGCGAATATCGAGGCGATCCAGGCCGGATTGACGCCGAATTTATGACCAGCAGCGGCGAAGATTTTAGCATAACCCTCGGGCACTCCTTTGCCGCCGATGCAGATTCCCGTGGTGGATGGCGATTGGTTGGATGGATTCGTAGCCCCCGTGCCGCCACTGGCGGCTTGGGTAGTCGGACAAACATAAGCAGTTTCTTTGGAGTAATGATCCCATGAACTTTGGGAGGTAGCATTATATTTGCTATTGCTCCAATACCAAGTGGGGTTGGCGGGCGAAAAAACATAACCGATAGAACTGTGCCATCTATCTTTTTTGGTTCCACTGACATGACTCGAAGAAAAGGCAGCCATATTTTCTTGAACACCAAGATAAATTGCATACTTGATGTCATACGAGGCTGCTACACGTTTATTTTTAGAATTAAACTTATCATTAGTCAGGGACATAATATCGAGCGCTGCAGCGCTGCTGCTTGTTGCAAATGTGTAGCTCGGACGGAGCTTGTCATCAAAAAGTTGAAAAGCCGATGATTCGTGCATCTGGTACGACAGAATCGCTTGCTGGGCATCGGCAACTGTTGAGCCATATTTATTTGGTAATGTCGCAAATTGCCTTGCCACTTCGGCGCGGATCATATTTTCGACTTCGCTTTTTGAGAATCGCTTAATCATTGAAGGGTCAATTTTTAAGGTTTGAACGGCGTAATTTTTTGCTTCATCGGTCTGTGTATATTTAGCACCTGGGTCAGCTCCACCTCCAGAGGAGTAAAGAGCGAGCTTACTTGTATCAAAGCCACATTCGTCGGAGTTTGATACCGGTTGTATATCAAAACAGTCAAGCCTTATCCTATCGTTTAACCACATGCCAACCATTTGCGATGATCCGCCACCAAGACATGGTCCCGCCACAGTTGCACCAGTGTTGAAATGCGTAGTAAAGAATTTCTCGTCAGGAGGATTTTTAGATAGTGCGGCCCTTAGTGTCGTCTTGTCCGATGGTTCAAATAAGCCATTTCCGTTTTTTTGTGCTTTGGCTTCGGCCTCTTCCTTTGAATCAGCTTGTACTTGATCGCGAACTATAAGGTTAGTTTTGCCATCTAGCAGCTTGTCTTGGCGAGGTCTCCCGTCGTTTAGGATTTCCTGAGGCTCTTGTTCTAGATAATTTGATACACACCAGAGCTTACCGTCGTATACCAGCTTTGATTGCTCTCCGGTTGGCTGCATGAATCCTAGTCCCGCCACAGCCAAAAGCGCCGTTGCTAAAAGCGTTCCGGCCAGCACTCCCGTGGACATTGTTACTTGATTCTTGGCCATTATTAAATATTAATTAAGGTTGATCGAGAACGTCAGACATATCGGATCCCGGACGAGCAGTCACGACATTTACGGACGTTTTAAAGATTGTGTAAGCGCTAATAATAATGAGAATTCCGATTATGGATCCGATGATCATTTTCTTTGCTTTCTCGGCCTTTTCAGTGTCTCCGCCGGCAGTCATATAGCTGATTCCGGCGTATATAAGGGTCAGCACGGCTATTATCGAAACGGCATAAGCCAATGTAACTAGAATGTTGTAATACAAAGTATTTAGAGTGGTTGTGTTTGCACAGACAATACCAATACAATCTCTGTCCTTGATCGGACTAGTATTGATTGGATTTCTGGTGGCGATGGCCGTAAGTAGCGTTTGATAATCGATCATGGTTGCGGATTGCTATTAGTTGGCGCTACAAGTTCGGTTCGTCCTTGGTCTGAGATGATGATATTTTGTACATAGGCCGAGATGCTAAAAGCGAGCAGGGTGATGATAAATCCGACAATCGCAAAAGTTATACTTTTTTTAGCCTGAGTCGCCCTGTTTTCGTCTCCATAAGCCGTAAAATACAAAAATGCACCATAAAACGTGAACAACAGTGTTGCCAAAATTGCCACCCCGATTATTAACGGAAAAATTCTCGTTCCCAGCCATGAGGAAACAGCGTCATAAATTGCTGTCGGCAGTCTGTTAGAATCCGAAGTCGTCGCCACATTTGATTGCAGTTTCGTTGAAAGCTCTTCTAAACCAAGTCCAAGTCCAGCCATTAGAATGGTGCGTTCGAGCCGCTAAGCGCGCCCGAACCAGTTATTTTTACAATTACTTGCATGACGATTAATATCACCGCGATTGCCAATATTCCGGTAAAAACCCAATATATATTTTTCTTGGCTGACTCCATTTTGGTCGGATCGCCAAGAGCCATGACGTAAAGAAACCCACTATAAATTATGGCCAAAAACGCCATTGCCCCGAGAATGTATGGTATTCTGGCCAGAATGCTATCAACAAGCGTGAAAACATCACCAGTTTGCGCAACAGTTCTATCGTTTACTCTCAGTAATTCTTCGGCCGTCTCAGCATAGGCTGGTGTTCCTGATATGAAATATATAATTTTTTCGATCATGCAATCACCTGCCGGACGATTAGGTATGCGCAAAGAAGTAGGATCTCTCCAGTTATCGCACCGATAATCAGCTCCTTACCTTTCTGGATCTTACTCGGTTCGCCGCCGGAGGTTGAGTAGGCAATCCCTCCGATAATTATCACAATTCCGGCAATTACTGAGCCAAGAGGAAGAAGTAAGTTGTTGTACCAATTGCCAACCAACTTATATAGCTCAACTACATCAGCATCAACATCTGCTGCTCGAGCGATAAGTGGTAGGCATAGAGCTGTTATCCCTAAAATATACTTGGATTTTTTTAGCATCAGTTTCCTGCCCCATCGGTTATGGCCCATTTCGATTTGCTGGCTTGCAGGATTGTTGTCGTGTCTGCGGCTGCTTTATCAAGGCCATCCTTGAGGCTCTTGCGGCCGTTGATGGTGTCATCGATAAGGGTGATGAATATTTCATCTACTTGCATTGCTTTGTGACCCTTGTACCAGACGTCAGCAAAAGTTTTTTGCGTATCAAATGCGGGGAATTTCGACTTGCCCGTAACATCTTTGAGTGGCGAAGAAAGTTTCATGGCCGAAAGGTAAGCGCTTGAGCCTTGTTTTGAGCCAAGGTAAGAAATAAAGTCCCACGCAGCGGCTTGTTTTTTGGCATCGCCCTTTGCCGAGGGAGCAGCCTCGACCTTCATTTTAGCTAGAGTTTTTAGTGTGTTTGCCGAGGTCGGGCTATTGGGGTCGCTGACCTGCGGAAGGGCGGCGACATTAATTTGCTGTTTGATCGAGGGTGTTTCGGAGACCATAAATCGGTAGACATTTTGATAGTTGACCATCATCGCTAACTGTCCCTGCATGAAAGCATCGACATTGTTTGGCATTTTATCGTTCCATGTATAAATTGGGTCATTGGGGTTGGCAAACCTCTCGTAAAACTTCAGAGCTGCTTCGCCTGGGTTAGTACTCGCGGCGGCACCGCTTTCTGATTGATTAAATGTAGCTGCGTCTAGGTTGTCGTTTGTCATTTGTGCCTGAGTCTGCAACATCAGGGCCTGCAATATATCGTATGATCTTTCGACATTAGCGGCAGTGCCAAGGCTAATGCCCGCCGAGGTAATATCCGCACCATTTTTGACGGTCAGGTATGGCAGGATCTGCACCAGATCCGTCCATGTTTGCGGTGGCGCCTGTATTTTCTTGGTTATAAGATTTATCTCTTCTCTGCTCATATTTTTTGTTTGAGAATTAGAAGTGGCAAGCGAATCGGCAGCTTTTTGTATCAATGATTTGTTGATGTAAAGTGCGAGATTATCGACCGCTAGGGGGAGTCCATATAATTTTGTTTTAGCGTTGGAATCTCTAAAAAGCACTGTTTTGGCTACTGATGGCTCGTAAAGAGCCTCAACGTATCCATCGGAAGTTTTACCTAGTTTGTTTGCCTTGGTTGCTTTGGCTTCAAAGAGGCCATCGGGAGCTGCAGTGAGTTGAGGTACGAATCGAGGTAAGTCTTGTCCGTCGACTGAAATTACATCCGGAGCGTTTGGAACCGATTGGTTGGCTGCAAGAGCATCTAGAACTTCCTGTTCGTATGTTCTGGAGTCCTTCATGACGACTTCGACTTTGATCTTCGGTGCTGTAGTTTGAGATGCGTTATATGCGTTTACAATCGCTTTGAGCGTTGCTTCGGGCGCGTCGTCGTTTGATCTCCACCAGTAAATTGTAGTAGCCGTAGCAGTAGTTGAGGGCGACTTAGACGAACATCCGGTTACCGCAAAAACGGTAGCCGTTGATAACACTACAATTAAAAACTTTTTAAAGCCCTTCAATTGGCCCCTCCCAGGTAGTGAAAATTTTACTTTTTTCTACCTTTTCCTTTGTTAGCACATGTTCTCCATAACTGATCATTTTTCCCTCTTTGAAAAACCAATCAGTATCTGAAAAAAATGCGAAGCATGTAAAATTTCTAATACTTGGCCTCCTATTTTTGCTGATAACTCGAAAATGCTAACGGTGCAAACTCAATACCTATGTTGTCTTGGAAGTAAATAACGCCCTGTGCAACCGCCACTTTTTGCGCGGTTTCAAGTCCCTTTATCTCAGCATAATCTATTGAAGTCAGGGTGTCAAAGTTGACCTCGATAGGTCTAGCTCCCGAGACGATCACTAGTTTATTGTTGGCGGTGAAGCTTATGAGCTCTGGCTTGGTTTTAAATTCTGTCTTTTCCACTTTACCGTCTTTAACGCGATAGAGATTGCCTAGATCATCTATAAGCGCGGCGTATTGTCCTTGAGGTCCCCATTTTCCAAAGATAAATTTTGCATCTTTGGATATTGTCGAATATTCTCTGGTTGTTAGGTCGATTATGCCGGCTTCTCCGCCTGTAAGTAATACCTGTTTGTCATTTTCACTCCAGTCGAGATATAGACTAGAAAAATTATCAGGATCAAGTGTTGCCAAAATATCCGCTTGACTGTGGGCTCTGTTGGCCAGATATAACCGCCATCCCGAATCGGTCTTTAAATCATAAATTATCTCAGAATTTTCTTCTGGAAAATAATCGCTTTTGGTCGCATTCCACGTCACCGAGCTGATTTGATCGATTGAAGGAGGTAGTTTGGCAATATTCTGGTTTATAACATCGGTTTTGGCGAACTCAACCACCTTAAGGGCCTCGATGTCTTTTAGCAAAGCAAACTGGCCGTTGTTTGAAATAAATAGATCGGTTACGTTTGTGAAAGCATTATTGGATAGTGGAATTGGTGCGGCATTGACATCAGATATTTTTTTAGAGAAGAGCTGTCCATTGGATGCTACAAACACTATGTAGTTGCCGTCTTTGGTGATGGCGGGTAGATAGCCTTTCTCACCCAGCAGTGTCGCAGTCTTTGCTGGTTCGAATTTAAAATCCAGATTCACTGTCTCATCAACCTTAAAAATGCGTGAGTCAGTGTACGTGATATAGCCATTTTTACTAATCTCGATTGTGTGCTTGCCAGGCATAAGATTGAAGGTGCCGGGTTTGACATCTTTACCGTCCAGAACCACTTTATCGGGAGCGGGGCTAGTATTAA
>Ga0247841_10004156_pt1 | contig 25333 bp, 16 predicted proteins | sample LaCruzMarch2015__2_FD_192410 | JGI IMG/M metagenome (GOLD analysis project Ga0247841, IMG submission 192410) | Freshwater microbial communities from meromictic Lake La Cruz, Castile-La Mancha, Spain - LaCruzMarch2015_18m | ecosystem: Environmental > Aquatic > Freshwater > Lake | place: Spain... | reverse complement strand
CGGTGTTGCCTTTCCTTTAAGACGGAAGAATATACCCCCCGATACGAGAAAAAGGCTGAACAGTAAAGAAATAAAGCTGACATATTCTTCAATCGTCAGTAGAACTTTCCCCGGATTCGGCTTAACAAAAAAGTAATAAACGAGTACAATCGCCGCCAGACCAAAAGAAATGTATGGATACTTTTTCTCCCACCATTCGCCCTTCACGAGCGGCAGAACAGATATAGACAACAGCAGAGCAATAAACGGCAGAATAATAATCAGTTCAGGGTTCAAGTGCGAATTTATCTTTACTTAGGATTCCCGTCCGGAGTTTCAACGGGGTCTTTAATTACGGGGTCTTCTCCCTGATTAATTTTCTGCTCCTGAATCATTCTCATTTTCACGTTATCAAAATTCATTAAAATTTTTCTTACGCTCCTTTCGGATACTCTGAGGAAGGTATTAGGCTGAACACCGATCCATACAATAAATACGAGTATCGGAAGTATTGACGCAAGCTCCATACCAGATATATCTTTCAACGATTTATTCTCCTCCTTTTCAACCGGACCGAGCATAAGGCGCTGATACAGCCACAACAGATAAACAGCGGAGAATATTACTGCGCTTGAAGATATTACCGCAAACCACATTGAATTCAGATTAAGAGAATTAAATGCTCCGATAAGGATTAAGAACTCACCAATGAAACCGTTAAGTCCCGGTAAACCGATAGATGACAATGAAACTAACAAAAATATCCCCGCGAATACGGGCATAAGTTTGCCTATACCCCCGTATTCGGCAATCTCTTTCGTATGCCGGCGTTCATAAAGCATACCGACTATAAGGAAGAGCGCGCCTGTTGAAAGTCCGTGGTTTATCATCTGAATAACCGCGCCCTGGACTGATTCCTGAGTCAGCGCAAAAATACCCAGTACGATGAATCCAAGGTGACTAACCGAAGAGTACGCTACGAGTTTCTTCATGTCTTTTTGTACAATCGAAAGCAGAGCACCATAGACGATACCGATAACGGCAAGAACGGCAATAACCGGAGTTAGTTTTATAAACGCAGAGGGAAAAAGTCCGAGAGAGAACCTCAGTAAACCGTAAGTTCCCATTTTAAGAAGAAGAGCCGCGAGTATGACCGAGCCGGCAGTAGGCGCCTGCACGTGCGCATCGGGCAGCCATGTATGGAACGGAAAGAGCGGCACTTTAATAAGAAATCCGACCGTGAATAAAATAAACAGATATATCTGCTTCTCAGGAGGAAGAAACGAAGAAACAGTAACCAGTTTTGTAATATCGAGTGTAAACGTTCCCAGATAAGGAACTGAAATAAAGCCGAGCCATATAATTCCAATGAGCAGAAGTACACTGCCGAACATAGTAAACAGGAAAAACTTAACGGTTGCATATATACGGTTCTCTCCGCCCCAGACGCCGATGAGGAAGTACATCGGTATAAGTATAAACTCCCAGAAAACATAGAACAGCATAAGGTCGAGGGCGCAGAAAACGCCGATTAAAGCGCCTTCAAGGATGGTAATAAGAAAATAAAATTCTTTTAATCTTTCCCTGATTGTATTCCATGAAGCGAGTATAGAAAGCGGCATTATGAAGGTCGTAAGCATAATCAGCAGAAGCGACACTCCGTCAATTCCGACGAAATAATAAGCGTTCATTCCGCTTATCCACAGATTTTTCTGCACGAACTGATATTCTTCATTATCGGGATTATATGATAAGAACAGCGCAACGGACAGAGCAAATACGGCAAGCGAAACACCGAGAGCGTAAGACTTAATAAATTTCACGCTTTCTTTTTTAAACAGCAGAATCGGCAGTGACAGCAGAATCGGCGCAAAAATCAGCAATGTTAATATATTTCCCGTCAATTTAAATTCTATTATTTATAAAATTTGTAACTACTCAGTATAAATATTATAAAGGTTGCCACAGATGACCAGCAAGCGGGTACCCCGCAGATTATAAAATTATTATTTTTGTTATTAGTGATTTTCGCCTAAAATATGATGAACTTCCATTCATATCCCTAAAATAGTTCTTCTAATTTAATAACTTTCTTTTTGTATTGAATATTATTTTTGAATATTTCATTAGCTAAATCTGTGAATCTGTGGCTATTTATTTTGATGCTGATTAGTTACGAAAAAAAATATCAGCCTTTCATCCTCAAACCTTTTTCCTCGTTTATGAATATCCATCCTACAATTTTTCCGATATTAATATCTTCATAATTATCCCAGTAATCGTGATTGAACGATTCACGCGAACTGAAAGAGGAATCGAAATTCTTTTCGGTTGTCTTCATAATATTAACAAATCTATGTTTCCACGATTTCCAGTTTGCTTCGCGCAGGTCAACCCATCCGTCATGCGCCCATTTTTCGGCGTTCGCCGATGTTACTTTGATTTCTTCGCCCTGCTCGATAGCGGGGATAATAACATCTTTTCCGCGCAGGATTTTCTTTCCGTCCGGGAAGAGTATCGGAAGACCGAGTGAAATTATTTCGCTTCTGAGTTTCGCATCTTTTGCAAGCAGTGTAAATATTTTCGCCGTAATATTTTTCGTACTATCTTTTATGAAATTATTGAAGTTTTTATAGCAAAGTTTAATCAGATGCGCTTCGTAAAGCAGTTTTGAAAGTTTGGGGGGTCCGAGCATTTCAAATGCTATTGACCAGGTTTTATTTTTCAGTTCAAGCTCTTTAATCTTGGCAACGGCTGAATGCTGAAGGAATCCGGCGCGGTAAGACGGTTCCATAGCGGAAGAATCGAGAGCGCTTATGACGTCATTTCCTGTATTCCCGCCTATCAGCTCGCGGTAAATATTTTCTGCAATTTCCTCGGGAGTTACGAACTCCATCTGACCGTTAGTAGTGATAGCTTCAAATTCGCCGCGCGAAAATATTCCGTTTTCGCCCGTGTCTATATAAACTGTTTTAAGAGTGCCGCGTTTTTTGCGTTTCTTTTTTTCGTCTAATTTAAAAGTACCGCCGAGGTTAACGGCGTCGGACATGCTGTAATCGAACAATTCAATCGGTTTGCTTTTTTTTCTGATTTCTCCGTAAGTGATTTTTTTCCAGGCAATCGAAGCGGTCGGCTTCACTTCCTTAATCATCGGACCTTTCGGAGTGCGCGCCATAAGAAAAAGAAGCAGAGTCTGCGCGCCTGCAATGGATGATTTGCTCAGCAGTACCCGGGACGGTTTTTCCTCGCTGTGAGTGAAAGGTATGTTCAGCCCCATTCCGCCGGTTCCGCTGGTTCCGACTTTGAAGTAATACTTCGTATCGAACTTGATCATCGAATTATATAACAGCTGAACGTGCCTTATGAGCTGAGGGATATAAGACGAGCACATCATCTTTTCTACAGACTCAAGCAATTCATCGTAATCCCTGTTTTTTTTGTTGTCTGTGATTTTCAGAATATCACTGTAAGACTTATATATGTTCTGATAAGCGATTGCAGTTGCAGTGTTTATACAGTCAATGATAATATCAGGCTTAAACTCCGAAAGAAGACAGTAGATTGATGATTCCCTGAGCATTTTAGGACTGAGTTCATCAACTGTATCTCCGATTACTTTTCTTCTGTGTTTGGAATTGTTAAGATAAACCGAGCGGTCAACATCCTTGAATTCACGGCGGACAAATATATTGCCCCACCACGGAATAAATAAATTCTTTTTCTTCAACTCCTTATTTAACTTCTGACATATATCTATTGCTTCCTGTTTCTGAAGCGATGTAAGAATAACCTGTCCGGGTTTTCCCTCTGCAATCCTTCTCGCGATTGCGGAGCCGACAAGCCCCCAGCCGCCTAAAATTAGAATCTTTTTGTTTTGTATATCCATTCTGTATATGGTTTAAATTGGTGATGTGTTATATGTAAGTATTTCTTTTTAATGATAGTTGTTTACATGTACAGATAAGGTTTCCAGTCATCCACAACATCTCCGACGTAATTCTTAATAAACGTAATATGAGACGGTCTTTTTGGTGTTGCGTGCAGCTGCATTTTAGCTTCCTCAGGATCACGGTTGCCTTTTTTATTATTGCACTTTATGCAAGCTGTCACTAGGTTTTCCCATGTTTCTTCTCCGCCCCTGGATTTCGGGATCACATGATCAACCGTGAGATTAACAGTCGAGCCGCAATATAAACAGCGGTGGTTATCCCTCCGGAGTATATTTTTTCTTGAAAGTATAATTTTTTTATACGGCACTCTGACAAAAACCGAGAGCCTCACTATGCTCGGACAAATAAGACTTGTACGCACCGTATTTATCCTTCTTCCGTTATTAGCGCTGACAATTTCAGCCTTACCGAGAAATGCGAGTATTATTGCGCGTTTGACATTGGTTATAGTAATCGGCTCATAGTTCTGGTTCAGAACCAATACTTTACCGTTAAGGTAATTAACTCTGCGATAAAAACTATTTGTAACCTGATGTTCGTGGAAGATACCCCCCTTTATTTAGAATATCGGTAAAATTAAACATTTATGTGGGAATAATCAATTTAAAAGGTTTGACAAAGGATAAATAAAATTGTAACGACTCAGCAACAATGATCCTGAGATAAATTCAAGACAAGATTTAGACACGAATTAACACGAATTAAAGAAAGTACTTTCCCTCGTATAAGAGCAAAATAAGTTACACAGAGGTCACGGACCTGCCTGCCGCAGGCAGGGAAGACGCAGAGTTACGCAGAGAAAATCTTGTCTTGAAATAAATCAATACAAGATTTAGAATAAGAGCGGAAAAGCAAAAACCACTTAACACTGCCGATTTAGGTAGTGATTAAATCATTATTGCCGAGTAGTTACAAATATTCTAACGAAGGACTCTGAGAACCTTGCTGAAGAATTCCACATCCGACTCAAGGTCTTCAATTGACTTATTATTCACTATAACAAAATCAGACTTTTCAATCTTCAGTTTTTCATCAAGCTGAAAGCGCATTATGTTTTCTACTTCTTTTCTGTTGGCGCCGTCGCGCAGCATTATTCTCTGCAGACGGTTTTTCTTATTGGAGTAAACCATTATAACATAATCGAGATATTTCCAGAAAGCCGTATCGAAGACCAGCGCAGACTCGATGATAACAACACGCTGTCTGCTGTTTTTAATACTGCCCAGAATATGCTTAATCACAACGGGATGGACAATATCGTTAATTTTTTTAAAATTCTTTTTATTGGCAAAAACCAGCTCCCGCAGTTTTGTTAAACTGATAACACCCTGATAGTTAAGTATTCCTTTCCCGAACGCTTTCACAACGGTTGAGGAGAGTTTTTTATCTTTTTTATACAGTTCTTTCGCGAGCGAGTCGGCGAAAATCACCATATAGCCCTTTTTAGAGAGCATTCTGCATACTTCGGACTTACCGGAGCCTATTCCGCCGGTAATACCGATAAGCACCTTACCTTTGACTTTATTTCCCATATAAAATTAGTTCATTTTAGTAATCGGATATATTAAATAATTTATTTCGCATAAGCAACAGATCTTCTTTCCCTGATTACATTAATCTTAATTTGTCCCGGGTATTCCATTTCCTCCTGAATTTTATGCGCGATATCATCGGCGAGCTGGTCCTGTAATACATCGTTTATTTTATCATGCTCGACGATTACGCGTACTTCTCTGCCAGCCTGAATTGCATAAGTTTTTGAAACCCCTTCGAAAGATGTAGCTATTGATTCAAGTTTTTCAAGACGTTTCGAATACGCTTCGACTGATTCGCGTCTTGCGCCGGGTCTTGCGCCGCTGATGGCATCAGCCGCCTGAACGAGAACGGATATCGGATGCTCCATGGGAATTTCGTCGTGATGCGAGCCGACTGCATTGCAAACAATTGCATGCTCTTTACAGCGCTTCGTAATTTCATATCCGAGCAGAGCGTGAGGTCCTTCTATACTCCTGTCAATGGTTTTCCCTATATCGTGAAAGAGTCCTGCGCGGCGCGCCATCTGAGGGTCAAGCCCGAGTTCCGCCGCCATAATTCCCGCTATATGCGCCACTTCGATGGAATGGTTCAGCACGTTTTGCCCGTAGCTTGAACGGTATTTCATCCTGCCGATAAGAGTAACAATATCGCGGTTAACTCCCTGTACGCTCATATCCATCAAAGTTTGCTCTCCTACCCGTATTATTTCCTCACTTAGTTCCTTTTCGACTTTTATAACAATTTCCTCTATACGCGCCGGGTGAATACGTCCGTCTGCAATAAGCCTTTCCATAGCCACACGCGCCACTTCGCGCCTGAACGGGTCAAATCCCGAAATAATAATTGCTTCCGGCGTATCATCAACTATAATATCAATACCGGTTGCGGCTTCAAAAGCGCGGATATTACGCCCTTCTTTGCCGATAATCCTCCCTTTAAGCTCGTCTGACTGAATCTGAAGCACGCTCACAGTCGTTTCAACCGAATGGTCAACAGCAGAACGCTGAATTGCCTGTATAACAATATTCTTGGAAATTTTATTTGCTTCCTGTTTCGTCTGATCCCTGACCTCCTGCAGTTTCAGCGCAGATTCCTGCTTCACCTGATTTAACAGGTTTTCGAACAATACTTTCTTTGCATCTTCTTCGCTCAGTCCCGATATTCTGTGCAATTTTTCCTTTTGCGCAATAATCAGAGTCTGGCATTCATCTTCGAGCTTATCAACAATCTGCTTTTTTTCGGTGAATTCTTTTGTCTTTGCAATGTATTCATCATGAGCTTTCTGAGCATTTTTTTCCTTATTCAGAAGTTCCGCACGGATTTTCTCCGCAGATTCCTTATCGGAACGCGTTCGTTTTTCAACTTCGATTATCTCTTTTTCGCGGGCGCGGGTATCTTCGTCATACTTCTGCTTGCGTTTGTAAAATTCATCTTTTACTTCGAGTAATTTCTCTTTTTTAAGGTTTTGAGCGAATTTTTCCGAATCAATTTTGTGAATTTTTGCGCGCCTTTCGGCTTCGGAAATAAGTTCTGCGGATTTTTGTTTTGCATCCGCAACAATTTTTACGGCAACATTTTCCGCACCGTCAATTTTTGATTTATTGATTTTAGTATGTATATACCAGCCCAGAAAGAATGTAATAAGGCACATTCCCACGAGCAGAGGCAGTAATAAGTATAATTCTAATTCCGGCATCGTATTTTAATTTGTTTTTCAAATAACATTGTGTAAATATATTTTATTTAATTATAAAAAATTCAATTCAGCATATAAAAAAACCGCACAAACCGGCATCAAAGGTTATATAGGAACCTTTGTAGCAAACAGTGGGCGGAGCCAAAGTGTCACGGTCTTCCAATGCCGTCCGTTATCCGCTAAAAAAGCGGCGGGCGGATTCCGGCGAGCCGGAATTCAGGGCCTGACCTAGCACTTGAGAGAGCTTACCTCCCAGCTTTATATAAATTTGATGGTTCTATATAATGTTCGATTATGGCTGGTTGTGCGGTTTAAACCAATATATATAAAAGAACGGGCTTATAGAATTCTGTCTATAAGCTTCGATATTTCTTCAATTTTATCTGCGTTATTTTTCATACTCTCATAAAACTCTTTTTCTAAAGCCGAGCGCGCATCCTTTTCACGGAAATATGACTCGGATATGTTGAGAGCCGAAACTACGGCAATAGATTCCACGGATGTATTGGGTGACTGAAAACTGATACGCTGCATTATCTGGTCAACATATCTCGCGAATCTTTCCACTTCAGCCGGGTTTTCCCCCAGCAGATTATAGTCACCGTTAAATATTTTTACCTTAATTCCGGTGTTTTTCATTTACGTTTTTAATTTTGAATAAATACCAGCCATAAAAAAAAAATTAATCTTCTGTTTCCTGAGCCTGTCCTTCATACTGCTCGAGGTGAACATCTATTCTCGATATAAGTTCTTTAAGTCTAGATTTTACAAATTCTTTATCCTTAACGGATGTTTTATTATTTTCAGTGTTTATTAACATCGTTTTTAATTCTGAAATTTCCCTGTCTTTGAATACCGAATCCGAATTGACCTTATTCATCTGAAGTTTAAGGTCTGTTATCTTATTCGTTAACTCTTTAATACTTTCTTTAAGCCTGTCATTTTCTCCCGTTGTCTGCGCGAACTTATCAATCAGCACTTTAACTTTAGTATGCAAATTATCAAGGTAAGTACTTAAAACCCCCTGTAATTTCAATAAATCTTCCCGCGATATTTCAGGCTTGTTATTATCCATATATCAGTTTATTAATTCCTTAAAACCGCTCCGAGCTTGTTATTAAGCGCTTTAAATATTTTTTCTACCTGTTTACTCACTTCATCGTCCGTCAGAGTTTTCTCATTCGACGAAAATTCCAGCGTAAATGTAATGCTTCTTTTATCATTACCCAGCTTTTCATCCGTATAAACATCAAAAAGTTCAATCTCCTTCAGCATACTGCCGCCGCCGGTCCGGATAACATCATATATTTCGCTGTAGTGAATACTTTTGCCAGCCACAACCGCTATATCACGCTTAACGGCAGGATATCTCCGAATTTCGGCATATTTAACATCTTTTGTAATATACTCAGAGAGCTTATCCATATTAACTTCAACGGCATACACGCCCGTTTCAATTCCGAGTGAATCGAGTAATTCGCGATTCACATTGTATATTCTGCCTATAATTTCGCTGTTATTTCCGCTGCCCAGGCAAATATCAAAAAAGCCTTCATTGCTATTATAATAAATAAATTTATAAGTTTCAAGTTTCAATTTCGAGAGGTACATTATTAATTCTCCCTTTATATCAAAGAAATCGTAGTACTTATCATTTTCATTATAAGAGTAAAGGTCGGCAAGTTTGTCAATCCTGAACTGTACACGCCCCGAATCAGCGAAACACAGATAATTTTCTTCTTTAAAAATGTTATTATCACAGCCGAACACTTTTCCGATTTCGAACAGTTTTAAAGATACGTCCCTGCCGGAATAATTCTGGTTATTTTTAATCGCAGTGAGCATTCCGTAAAGCAGATTCGCGCGCATGGCATTCATGTCAACCGAATTCGGATTTGCAATCAACGCAGGATTTTCGTTAAATTTCCTTACAATTTTATCATGCTGCTGAGAGAAAGTAATAATTTCATTGAAACCCCTGCCGATGAAATACTCGCGTGTGCAGGAAATAAAATTCCGGTAATCGTCTCCGAAATCTATATGAGACGACATATCCATACGGAAATCATTCCTGCTCCCGATGTTAATATATCCGTACAGCCGCGCTGTTTCTTCAATCAGGTCAATTTCGCGGGAAATGTCATTTCTCCGGAATTCCGGCACACGAAAAATCATGTTACCATCTTTTTTCTCCGTAAACCGGATTTCTATTCCGCGAAGCAGTGAAATTATTTTTTCGTCTGTCAGTTCAATCCCGATAATTTTTTCTGCCCGTTCCCGCCTTAGTCCTACAAGCAATTCGGGGAACGGTTCGGGATACACGTCAATAATTCCATTCAGGACTTTTCCTCCGGCAAGTAACTGCATAAGGGATGCGGCGCGGTCAGAGGCATAAGCTGTGCGGCTGATATCAACTCCGCGCTCGAACCTTTGAGAAGCGTCTGTCTGCATTCCGAGCTGTTTGGAATTCCTGCGTATGCATACTGCGTCGAAGAATGCGCTTTCAATAAAAACATTTTTCGTAGTATCGGATATTTCGGATCGCTCACCGCCCATTATACCGGCTATTGCCGAATAACCCTCGCCGTCGCAAATCATAAGTGATTCACTGTTAAGCAAACGCTCTTTTGAGTCGAGTGTCGTGAACTTATCGCCTTCGTTTGCCGTACGCACAATAATTTTTTTTTCGCGTATCTTATCGTAATCAAAGGCGTGAAGCGGCTGACCTGTTTCCATCATCACAAAATTTGTTATATCCACAATGTTATTACGCGGTCTCAGCCCGAGAGATGTGAGCGCTTTCTTTAACCAATCGGGTGATTCCTTAACATCAACATCTTTTACAACTCTGCCTGTGAAGCGTTTACAGTAATTTCCTGAAACAATTTCAACAGAAATATATTCATCCGAGCGCTCTGCTGATTCCGTAAACGGAGTATCGGGATATTCAATTTTCAATCCGTGAGCGGCGGCAATTTCGCGCGCCATTCCTATCTGCGAGAACAAGTCGCCGCGGTTCGGCGTAACGCCGATCTCGATTATATAATCATCGAATCCCGCATACGAGGCAAAGTCAGTTCCGACGGGAGCAGAGCCGGCGAGTATCATTATACCGGAGTGGTCTCCGGAAAGTCCGAGCTCGTCTTCGGCGCAAATCATCCCTTCGGAAAGTTCGCCCCTGATTTTATTTTTCTTAATTTCAAAACCGCCTTTTGGAATAACCGCGCCGATCTTAGCAACGCAAACCTTTTGTCCCGCCTGAACATTAGGCGCGCCGCAGACTATACTGAGTACTTCCGAACCGATGCTCACACTGCATTTAGTAAGTTTATCCGCATTAGCATGTTTTTCGGCGGAAATTACTTCGCCTATTATAAAATTTCTGAACTTGTTGCCTTCGTATTCAATTGATTCAATATCGAGTCCGATCTCAACCATACGACTGAACAGCGCGGCAGTATTTCCAGTATCCAGTCCGGGAATAAGAGATTTTATATGGTTTAAACTTATTTTCATAAAATTCAAAAAATGAATATAATTATTCACAAATCTATATAAAACATAAAAACAAACAGTAAAACAGGCAGTGTTAAGTGTGAAGTGTTAAGTGTGAAGGCTCTTACGCTTCTAAACCCCGTCGGGGTTTTATGTTAATAGAAATCTGATATAAAAAAACCCGGGTGATTTGCCCGGGTTTATGTTTATAACCGATTTTCCGAGAAGACTATCAGAGATAACTAATTGATATCGCCTTCTTTCTTTTCTGTCTCTTTCTTGGGTTCTTTCTTCACGGGTTCGTATTTCTTATCTTCTATTTTCTTCTCTTCAGTTTTCTTTTCATCGCGGTTGTACTCGCGGCCTTTTTTTTCTACGTCTGTTTTTTCGGTTTCATATTTACGGGGAGGAGTGTATGTACCGTTATTCGGCGGTGTGTATGTCCTCGGCGTACTGCTCGTTCTCGAACGGTTCTTCCTGCTGTTTCTTTTCTTTGAACCTTTTTTTGAACCTTTTTTAGTCCCCTTCTTTTTGGAACTTTTTTTTGTCGAGCTTTTCTTTGTCGAACCTTTCTTCGTTGAACCTTTTTTCGTTGAAGATTTCTTTTTTCCCGAAGATTTCTTTTTTGATGTATTCCGCTTCTTTGAACTTTTTTTCTTTTGCTGTGTATTAGTGGTCTGTTCAGTTTTCGTTTCGGATTCTGCAAATGTTACCGCTGAACCGAACGCACCGCTAAACGTAAAAGCAAAAAGAACGGAAAATACCATCATTCTTAATTTGGTCATTATAAATCCTTTCTTTTTATTAAATAACAAGAATTATTATAGCGCCTTAAAATAACCCAAATAAGTAAAAAAATCAATTTAAATTGCCGTGACTCCTGATATACTAATGTATTATCAAATATTTACAGCATATAATATCAGTAAATTTTATCTGCTTATATTATTTGCGTTAATCCAGTCCATAAAGCCCTGATAATTAATACTGCCGTATATATCGGATGTATAACTATATAACTCCTCGTTTATTTCTTCTGTTTTCATTCCGGATATACTTAAATCCGACGCATAATCACTGAGCTCTTTTTTAAGCTGTTCCAAATCAGGAAATATCAGCGAGAACGTACGTATAAATTTCTCTGTATTCTCATTTTTATTCACGTAATAAAGCGATACGCTTTTAACCTTTGAGGCATCAATTTCTTTTCCGTCAATAATATATACCGATCCTTTGTCAATAAAGAACGAATTTTCGCTGAAAGAAAGGTCTTTATTGATTTTTTCACCTTCATATAGATACCTTATCTGAAAATTATTCTTTCCGTTCATCGGGAAAGTCCCCCCATCTGCAAAAATCCGCGATTTACCGACTACGCAATATACATCGGCAAACTCATTTTTGAGTTCGGATAAGGCGTCGGCATTAACTTCCCAGCTCCGTGTATTCATTTCCCCCGTGTTTTGGGAGAGCGCCGAAGCAACGACCGTTGTTATCATTTCGCTCAGTTCGTTTCGGTCCGACTTATTAACCCTCAGCGTATATCTGCCTTTTGATGTGCTGTGGACTACCGCAATCGCATCGGCAGTCTTAAATATTATATTATCAGCGAAACAGACTTCATCGCCATTTTTCAGTACTTTTCCCGTGCTTTCAAGCACGATTTCACCCCTCACTTTCATAACGATATAACATTCCTGCGCCCGCAACGGAGCGTATAAAGCGGCAAGCAGTAAAGCAGAAATGATAATTACAAAAAAAAGATCTTTTGTTTTCATTTTCAGGAACCGATTAATTTAAGGAAATAGTTTTTAAAGTTGTAAAGTGTTTTCCGCCATCCGCCCGAATATTCTTTTTCTTTTCCGCCGCGCAGTTTCATCAGAACGGAATCAGTGAATTTCAGGTAAATAGCAATTAAAAGTATATTAATGTGAATATCATAAAACATATAGATTAAAACCGAAACGGCACTGAGATAAAATACATATCCGAGAAATTTCACAAAAAATTTCCCGGTCCTGGTGACTGCTATTTTCTTTATAAACATTCTGTCCGATATATTTTTTACTGAGAAGACATCAACAGAAATTAAAAAATACGAGACGAATAAAATAAGCAGGAATACAGGATGGATAATGTTTTCGGAATTCTTCAGCATCAAATAAATATTAAGCAGTATCATGATTCCGGGCATACTGCCGATATACGTCTGATGCATATCCCTCTCCCTCAGGTCACCGATTAGCACAATCCTGTTTTTCATAGTTTCGGCAATAACAGTATCAGGTAAACTCAGGAATTCACCGAGGTTGACAAAAGGATAAGGATCGGGAGATTTCCCTTCTATTATATCGAACGGCCTGACTTTGAAATCTATAATTACGGTATTAAAAGAGAGCTTTCCGTTCATACTGCTGAGCAATACCTTTCTTTTAAAATCAGCTCCGCTGATATCCTGATACATTTTAAGCGGGAGTCCGGGGATTGAATCACCTTGTATAAGAGAATATTTAAGAAATGAGCCGCCTATTATGTTATAATCAACGAGTCCCCTGTTGACGCCCGGCAGGGGCATTTCCGCCGTACCGGAATCAGCGGTATGAAAAGGTATAATAATTTTACCGGCATTCATCATGGCGCGGTTAAGACCGGCATCAAAAGGAGACGGATCTTTAAAATAAATATCACATAAAATATATCTTTCTTTATCAGGATACCTGCCCGAAATTTCGAACAGTCTTGTGAGTTTCTCCCTGTCAACAATTGCCTGATTACCGATAATAAAACCGTCGTCATCAAGTTTGTCAATAAGCATATTATCGTAAGAAGTATTTACAAACAGCAGTTCGCTTTTCGAAGGTTTATTGTCAATTTTAAAAAGCATTTTTTTTATGACACTGCTCCATTGCATAAGAAATTTCTCGTCGCCGTAAGTAGTATTCATTTCAAGAAGCCAGAGTGTGGCAGTCAGCAGTAAAAGAGAATGCACAAATGCAGTTATATAAAGCCGCCTGCGGCGCCCGCGGTCAGGCTTCAGCGGCTCGCGAATTTTTTCTCCGCCGGTATTTTTGTTCTCCGTCAACAAATCATTCTGTTACGTTATTAAAAAGTCATTACAAAAGCAGACCAGAGATACGGGTCGGTATATTTATTTCTCATTTCTTTCTGAGCTTTATAAAATGCTTCATATTCTGACATTCCCTTTTCAATCCAGTTAGAATAAAACATTTCCATCAGTTCAATCATCGGTTTTGCGAAGCAACTCATGAAGAGACTGCGGCGAAAGCGACCCTGCACTGAAAATACAGACAATAAACAGTATAATAACAGTTTTCAAATATATATCCCTCCGTTTCGGAAATTTAAGAACAATGTATGAAAATAAATAGTCAAGATTTTGAAAATAATTCTGCCTTGAAAGGCTCGTGAATATTTACGATTTTGGTTTGTTTAAATTTTGCATTAACTGAAAACACCGCATCTTTTACGGAATATGAACAGAATTACTGAGCACCCTATACTTAAGCCGGGCAGGCATACAATAATAAATTTTTCATTCAACGGCGAAATTGTTTCAGGTTACGAAAACGAACCAATTTCTTCGGCGCTCATTGCGTACGGAGTTAAAGCATTTTCAATTCACGAATCCGGCAACGCGCCGCAGGGCATTTTCTGCGCAAACGGACAGTGCTCGCACTGCACACTTATTATTGACGGGAAACCGCTTAAATCATGCATCACACCGCTCCGTGAAGGAATGGATGTGCGGACATTGGTTCATCTGCCGGAACTTCCGCACGACGACGGTAAAGCGCGTTCAATCGGTGTTATCGCCCTCAACTGCGACGTGCTTGTAGCAGGCGGCGGTCCTTCCGGACTCACGGCGGCAATCGAACTCGCAAAACTCGGATTTGAAATTATACTGATTGACGATAAGGATAAACTCGGCGGCAAACTGCTTCTGCAGACGCATAAATTTTTCGGTTCAATCGAGGATTGTTATGCCGGCAAACGGGGCATCGAAATTGCGGAAATTCTCGAGAAGGAAATCAGCACATATACTAATATAAAAGTTTATAAGAACTCATCCGTTGCGGCTATATACAAAGATAAAAAAGCGGGATTGTTTATTGATAACGAGCATTACGCAATCGTTGATTTTAAAGGTATAATTGTTTCGGCGGGCGCGCGTGAACGAAATCTTATATTCCCGGGAAACGACCTGCCGGGAGTTTACGGCGCAGGCGCATTCCAGACGCTTGTTAACCGCGACCTCGTGAAATCGTCAGACCGAGTTTTTATAATCGGAAGCGGTAACGTCGGGCTTATAGCCGCCTATCACGCTCTTCAGGCGGGAATTACAGCGGTCGGAATAGCGGATATTCTTGAGAGCGTTTCAGGATATAAAGTCCACGCTGATAAAATAAAACGTATGGGTGTACCGGTTTACCTGAAGCATACCATACTCACTGCCGAAGGCGACGGAAAGGTTGAAAGAATAACTATAGCGGAAGTTGACGAAAACTTTAATCCCCTGCTCGATACTGCAAAGACGTTTAATGTTGATACGCTTTTAATCGCCGTAGGGCTGACTTCAATTGACGAGTTTTATGATACTGCCGTGGAATACGGTTTCAATGCTGTTAAAGCAGGCGATGCAGACGAGATTGCCGAAGCCTCGTCTGCAATGTTCGGCGGAAGAATAGCCGGGCTTAAACTCGCAAAGATGCTCGGAAAGAATGTTGAGATTAACGAAAGCTGGTATGCAAAAGCAGAAGTACTGAAATCAAAACCAGGAAAGGTCTGTGCCGAGCCGGTGACCGGGCTGACGGATAAATACATTCCGATTTTACATTGCTATCAGGAGATTCCCTGCAATCCGTGTATATCGGTTTGTCCTTCCGGAGCGATTAAGCTCGCTGACGCTCTCGGCTCGATAATGGATCTTCCTTATTACGACGATTCACGGGATTGCTCGCGATGCGGAATGTGCATAGCGGTTTGTCCAGGGCTTGCGATATCGGTTGCGAAGAAACTCTACGGCGACTGGGCTGAAGTTGTACTGCCGAATGAATTCCTGCCGGGCTTTCATGAAAACGAATTCATTCCGCTGACTGACACGGAAGGGAACTTCCTTGAAAAAGGCGAAGTGATGAAAATTAACTTTAATAAAAAATATAAGACATATCTGATAACTCTGAAAGTGACGGCGGAGAATGCGACTAAAATAGCGGGTATAAGAATACAGGACGAAGAGAAAGTGCGTCCGCTTGAAAAGCCCGAATATACATACTTACCCGAAAACGGAATTGTCTGCAGGTGCGAGCGTGTAACGCTCGGCGAAGTGCTGAAGTTTATTAAGGAGAACGGCATAAAAGACGCGAACCAGTTAAAGCAGATACGTGTGGGAATGGGCGCATGCGGCTCCCGTACCTGCTCGGTACTTTTACCCCGGGTGTTTAATTCAGCGGGAGTGAACTGGTATGAAGTCGCACCGGCTACGAAACGTCCCCTCGCAATTGAAATACCGATGTGTGCAATAGTCAACGAAGCCGCAGGAGAAAAAGCCGCAGGAGAAAAAGCCGCAGGAGAAAAAGCCGCAGGAGAAAAAGCCGCAGGAGAAAAAGCCGCAGGAGAGGCAAAGAAATGAAACACTATGATGTGATAATAATCGGAGCCGGAAGCGTCGGTCTGCCTGCCGCATATTATATTGCGAAAGAAGGATTTAAAACAGCTGTAATCGAAAAACTCGCTTCCGAAGGGCGTGGACAAAACCGTGCGGCAATCGGCGGCATACGCGCCACACATTCGGATCCTGCTAAGATTAAAATCTGCCGGATGACTCTTGACCTTATGCGGGAAATGAAAGAACTGCACGGTAAGGAAATTGACTGGATTCAGGGCGGATACCTGTTCCCGGTGTATGACGAAACCACTGAAAGCAAACTGAAACATCTGCTCGGCAAACAAAAGAAATTCGAACTTAACATTGACTGGATTTCACCATCGGATGTTGAAACTCTCGTTCCAGGTATTAATACAGAAGGACTTCTCGGCGGAACATATTCGCCTGAAGACGGCTCGGCTTCGCCTCTGAAATTAGCGGGAGCATATCTTGCGCTCGCACGTGCGAACGGAACTGATTTTTATTTTAACGAAGAAGTCATTTCATTTAAAATATCGGAAAATAAAATCGCTTCCGTTAAAACCAATAAAGACACTTACACTGCGGGAATAGTTATTAACGCCGCAGGCGGCGACGGACGTGAGATTGCCGCTCTTGCAAGAATTGACATTCCTGTATTCCCTGACTGTCACGAAGCCGGAATCACCGAAGCCGTGAAACCGTTTTTCAAGCCGATGGTTGTGGATATACGCTCGGATGATAAATCAGCTAATTATTATTTTTATCAGAACAAGGAAGGGCAGGTTGTGTTTTGCATAACGCCGAACCCCTCTGTCTTAGGCAAGGACATTGACAACACGTCGGAATTTCTTCCTCTCGTTGTTAAGCGAATGCTGAATCTGTATCCGCGCCTGCGGAATCTCCGCATCCGCCGCACGTGGCGCGGTCTCTATCCGATGACGCCCGACGGATTCCCTATTGTAGGATTCACAAACGAGCCGTCGAATTTCTTCCTTGCCGCGGGAATGTGCGGACAGGGATTTATGCTCGGTCCCGGACTTGGTGTGATAATTTCAGAAATTATTTCAGCTAAAACATCGAAGTATGATTTCATTACGCAACTGCTTGCTTATAACCGCGAATTTGCCGGAACTGAAATTTTGAAATAAGTTAAAAGTGTTAAGTGTTAAGTGTTAAGTGTTAAGTGTTAAGTGTTAAGTGTTAAGTGTTAAGTGTTAAGTGTTACAATTAGGCTTTATTATAAAAATGTAAAACATCATCACTAAAACTTATCATGAATTTATTTCAGGATAAAATTTTGCTCTTATTTTCGGGGAAGTTCTTCTCTTCGTAACTCTGCGTCTTCTGCAGAACTTTTTTGTGACCTCTGTGTAACTTATTTTTATTACTCAACTTAAAATTTCGTTCGAAGAAATATTAATATCTTGACTTACTAAATATTTTTTTTTACTATAGCGAATCAACTAACTTAAAAGGAGAAAAGAATCATGAAACTCATCTACATGTTTTTTGTTTTGCTAAGTTGTTCCGGTCTTTTCGCGCAAGTTAATCTCGTAAATCCAGACGGAACACCTGCACCCGGATACCAAAATCCGGTATTTATTGAAAAGGGAACACAGCTTTCACCGGGTGAAACAATCACCGACAGACCGAACTTTCAGGGGAATCCCCGGAATAATACGGACGAATACGGAAGCTTCAGCGTCAACGGAGTTTTAGCCGGTTTAGGCGCCGCTACTAAATACGTATCCGTTCCGCACAATGTTTTATTCAATCAGAATTTCGACGGCACTGTGGAAATGTGGATATATCCGACTAACTTAGCTCACGGCAATACGATAATTGCCAAGGGAGCTACTGCGGCTACAGTAGGATGTTATCTCGGAGTTGACGCAACCAAAGTTTATTTCAGGATAGGAGCGACTTTTTTCAATTTCACAACCCCAATTGTTACCGATACATGGACGCACATTGCAGTAACCTGGTCAGGAGGTCCCGCTGCTTTTACAGTTAAATTATATGTCAACGGCGCTCTTATCAGTACACTGGGACCCACAGCCGCAACCTGGAATTTAAATACCGACCCCGTGATTATCGGCGGCAATGCGGCTTATACAGGCGGGTTTTTTGAAGGAAGTATAGATGAAGTAAGATGGTGGAATCCTGAAAGAACGGCGGCGCAAATTGCCGAGAACAGATTCACCGGCGTCGGCGACGGTGCTGGCGCTAATGCAAGCGAAGCTTTGACCTCAAGCCTGGCTTATACAGGATTGGTTTCGTCCTGGACTTTTAATACCGGTACCAGTGCGTATGATGATATAAGCGGATTTAACGGTACATATAACGGCGGAGCCGGTGCTTTCACAACGACTGCCGGAAGACCGATTCCGTATAACCTCGCCTGTCTATTCAGCGGAGGCATTGATGATTACGTAACCGTACCGAGTAATGCCGCGTTCAATCAGAGCTCAAACGGAACGCTTGAAGCCTGGGTATATCCCACAACACAGACTACAACGCACATGTTACTATCGAGAGGAACTACAGGATTCGATCTCTTCTGGGGTATAAGACAAAGCATTGGCAATAAACAGGTCCTTGATATAGGAGCCGCGCAGTATGCGAATACTGACGGCGCGGCAATACCGCTTAACAAATGGACTCACATCGCGGCAAAATGGTCTTTAAGCGGCGGCAGTTACACAGTAACATTTTATGTTAACGGTCAGCAAAGCGGCACTCCTGTTACGCTTGCTTCAGCATGGACATCAACCTCGGGTACACTCAGAATCGGCGGCTGGCACGGCGGCACGGCAAATCATTTCAGAGGATACATGGACGAGGTAAGAATGTGGGCATCTGCACAAACTATAACCCAGATAAGAAATAATATGCTGGTTTCGGGCAGAGCTTTACTGCCAAATGCTAACCTTGTAGGAATATGGAATTTTGACGGCAATCTCAATAATTTCTCCGCTATTACGGGAATCAACGGTTCATTTGTCAATGCAGGAACTACAAACAGCAGTCGTTTCAGCGGATATTCAAATGAAAGCACAACAGGCGCTTATTCAGGCAATTTTAACGCTCATACTACAGTTCTTAACGGAACTAATTTCGGAACGGCTTTTTACAAAAGCGTACCCAATAAAGTTTTGCTCGACCCGGGATTAACCAAAGATACAATAACGATATCGGGTTCATCAATTGCAGTCACAAGCGCTCAGGTCTTTGTAGCTATTCAGCATACATATACTTCCGACCTTACGCTGACCCTTACTGCACCTAACGGGCAAAACAGGATTCTATCAACCAGTAACGGCGGAGCTTATGATAACGGGTATTTAACAATATTCGATGACGCTACCGGAGATATTGTTACCAGCACGACATTCCTGACGCCATGGTCAAACTACGTGAAACCTCAGAATGCAATCGGCGCGCTGGGCGGCTCTCCGACTAACGGGAACTGGGTACTGACAGTTAACGATGCGTTTGCTGTGGATCAGGGTCTTCTGCTCGGCTGGGGGATAAGATTCAATAACCTAGCAACTAATGTAACACCTATCGCGGGAAATATTCCGAATGTTTATACGCTCTATCAGAATTATCCGAATCCGTTTAATCCGGTAACCAATATAAAATTTGATTTACCGAAAAACGGCTTTGTAAACATGAAAATATTTGATATCGCCGGCAGGGAAATCAGTACACTCGTAAACGAGCAAATGCAGGCGGGAACTTATAATGTAAGATTCGACGGGTCTGCTCTTGCATCGGGTACATATTTCTACAGGATTCAATCAGGCGATTTCACTCAGGTGAAGAAAATGATGCTGATAAAATAAAAAGCTTTTGATATGTCACTCCTGCGGTGGTTTTGCGGGAGGTGATTAGTTTTAACATAAAACCCTGTTTCTGAAAAGAACAGGGTTTTTTTTATATTCCTGTTGTAATAAAACGTATAAGGCGGTCAATTCCCTCTTCAAAAACTTCGGGCTCCGTCAGAAGACTGAGAACGGCGTATCCTTCATTCCAGAAATCGTAATAATATCCGGGATGTATCAGCACGTTCATTTTATCGAGTAACCTGCACATAAATTCCTCTTCCGCAATCAGTAAATTTCCGAACGATATAACGGCACTCCATCCTCCTTCGCATTTAAGGACTTTCACGTCTGGGTTCAGAAGTAACCTGCCTTTAAGCATTGAATAATTTTTCCGCAGACGCTCAGTCATCTGATTCTGAATATCCTCTCTCGTTTTGAAAAGCCGTCCGGCGGCAAGCTGAACGGGTGTGCCGATTGAAAGATATGTGTCCGTAATAATTTCAAGTTTCTGAATGGCTTCATCAAGATGGGTAGCCTGTCCTGATACGACAATCCATCCGAATTTCAGCTGAGGCAGTGCAATGAGTTTTGAGAAACCGTTCAGTACAAATGTCATCGCTTTATTGTTACCTGCGAAAGTTTTAAAAATATTATCGTTCGGCTCTACCGTAAAATCCGAAAATACTTCATCCGATATAATCGCTATATCATGCTTCAGACAAATTTCGTTGAATTTATAGGCGTCTTCATTCCGTACGTATGAGCCGGTAGGATTGTTCGGATTAACGATAACTATTGCCTTTGATCTCGGTCCTATAAGTTTATTAATAACCTTGTAATCAGGCATCCATCCGTCCTTGAAATCGTACATCAGGGGATAATAAACCACTTTTCCGCAATCGAGTGAAGCGAGGAATTCAAACAGCGGATAACACGGCTGAGGAACCAAAATTTCATCATCCGGATCGAGAAGAAGTTTAAAAATATAAGAATATGCTTCGCTTGTGCCGGGAACTATAAAAACGGATTCGGGGTCAACTTTGATATCCTTACCGGCATAATAATTACAAATATCTTTTCTTGCCGATAAAAGTCCTTTGGAGTCAGTAATATAAGTGAGAGAACTCTCGTCCGAAATTGCCCTGAGAATTTCTTTTTTATTGTATTTAAACCCAAGAATAGTGGGGTTTGTAACCGTCAGGTCAATAATTTTTTCATCAGCCGACTGTTTGCGCCTGAGCAATAGACTCAGCCTGTTAGGTTCGATATCCATATTTAAACGCCGCGACAGCATATATGTAAAGTAATTATTTCTTACACAATAAAAAAGGGCGGCTTTTAATGACCGCCCTTAAATATTTATATGCTCTGCCGTGTATCAGGGAAAAAGCCGTAACAGCTTTCAACCGCGTACATACGCATTGCGATGTAAAATTACTTGACTAAAACCATTTTCTTTGTATCAATGAGGTTATTATCAACTATTAATGAATAGAAATAAACACCTGACGATAATTTTGAACCGTCGAATGCATATTTCTGATATCCTGCATTCATTGTTTGATTATTGATAAGTCTCATAACTTCACGACCCGCAACGTCAAAAATCTTCATTGACACTATACCTGTCCTTGGCATAGCAAATTTGATTGTAGTTGTCGGGTTAAACGGATTCGGATAGTTTTGTGAAAGTTCATAGTTCATCGGAAGTTCCGTTAAGTTTTCAACTCCTAAGACTAAAGGCAGATTTGCATTCTTGAAAACAAATCCGCTCGATCCGCATGTATAACCTACGCTACCCGGTACCAGGCAAACATTGTAATGTGTTACACTTGCACCGCCCGAATTATGCAGTACCCATGTAGCGCCGCCGTCTGATGTCTCAATTGTCATACCGTTTGAACCGACGGAAACACCGACTAAATGATTATAGAATTTAATACCGTACCAGGAAGGTGAAGTACCACCGGGTTTATTTGCAAGTGTATCCCATAAAACACCGCCGTTTGTAGTTTTATATATTCTTCCGCTGCCGCCTGACAGGAATCCTGTGTTAGCATTAATCATTTCAACTCCGTATAAAGTACCTGCATACGTATCAACCTTAGTCTGAATAATCCAGTTGACACCGCCGTTAGTAGTTTTTATAGGATCCGGACTGTAGTTTACCGCATATCCTGTATTGGCATCAACCATATCAGCCCAGTAAACATAAGCCGCCAGACTCGAAGCGCCGTCAACTCTTTGCTTTGTCCATGATGTACCGCCGTTCGTCGTTTTAATAATATTCATAGTATCAGGCATAGAAGATTTGGAAAATACCCAGCCTGTAGTAGCATTAACAAATTGAACTCTCGATAAAATAAATGAACCTATACCAAAAGGAGTAGCAACTGAATCCCAGCTTGCACCGCCGTTTGTGGTTTTAAATAAACTTGCTAAAGAGCCGCAAGCCCAGCCAGTGTTATTGTCAATCATGTGAATACTGTTCAGATATCCGAATGCAGTTGCGGGGAATGCAGCCAAATTCCATGATGCACCGCCGTTTGTCGAACGTAAGACCTGGTCAGCTGTCGCTAAAGCAGATGATCTTGCTCCGACTGCTAATATTACGCCTGTAACGGTTGAATTTTGTGCCCATACATCATAGGAAATTCCGGCTTTTTTCAAAGCTGTATAGACTACCCTGTTTGATGCGCTTGTTCTTCTGTTGATTAAACCGAAAGCTCCGACTGTAACAAGTGTATCGCCTGTTAAGGAAAGAGATGTCGCATAATACGTACTTGTCCATGGCTGTGAAGCTACATCTGCTCTAAAACCGACTGTATCCCATGATGTTCCGTTATTATCTGTCTTATAAATATTCATAGCGTCTCCCGTTAAGAAGACCTTTGATGATACTACGGGAGCAAAACCTGCCGCTATCTTTACATTATCAATATAGAGGTTATTACCATAAGCAGTGTTGCCTTTAAAACTAACTTTATTCGTTCCTACGGGTAAAACAAATGTTTTTGTTGCCCACTGTGCGGCGGTCGGGACAAAATTAGATGATGTAGTTCCGCCGGTATTTAAAGGACCTGACGTACCGCCTGCCAGATTAATTAAAAGAGTCCAGTTTGTTCCGCCGTTTGTTGACGTAAGAATATCCAGATTATCATTCTCACCGCTGTAAGTTGCATAAGCGTGGTCAAACTTCAATGAGTCACCTGCAACCGTCGGTGAGCTTAAAGCAGTAGAAATTAATTCCTGAAAACCGGAGGCGATAGAATAGAAATTAGCTTCAGCAGATTTCGCTCCGATACCATAACCGCTTACCGGCGCAGTAATCCAGATTAAAGGGGTTGCAGTGCCTAATGTCCAGCCGGTCGGAGGGAATGTTGCTCCTTCAAAATCTTCTAAAAGCTTCATCGGAGGATTAACTATTGTTGGTACTGCCGCAATGTCATAGTAAGCAGAAGTATTTGTCACTCCGCCTACTGTTACGGTCTTGGAAGTCCAGTTTGTACCGCCGTTTGTAGTGAAGCTGAATTTTCCTGTAGCACCGGCGATATACCCTGTGTTTGCATTTACAAAATGCAATTTATTTCCTACTGTTGTAGTTCCCGTAGGAATTACCGCTGTCCATGTTGCTCCGGCATCGGTTGATTTTTGAACATTACCTGATGTAGTTGATAAAATCAGATTGTTAGCATCAAAAGCGTAAATATCATATACAGTAGTCGTCGGCGCAGTTGCTAAACCAGTCCATGTTGCACCTGCATTTGTCGTCACAAAAATCTTTGGTGTAGTAGTCCCTACAGCATAGCCAGTAGTGGTATTCAGGAATTGGACCTGATAAAATATTCCCGATACCGGCAAACCCGAAATTGTGTCGAAAGTTGTACCTCCGTTTGTTGTTCTTACGATGCCACCGTTAACGGAGGATGAACCGACAACAATACCCGTGGTTTGGTTAATAAAATGAGCATCATACATATTTATTGACTGTCCTGTATATGCTAAATACTGTCCGCCTGCTTTATGGTGGAATGTCCATGTAACACCGGCATTTGTGGTTTTCATAAATGTTCCGGCATATCCTATTGCATACCAGTTATTAGCATCCCACATTTTTACATACCTTAATGGGTTGCCCTGCGGAGTGGGGTTCAGCCACTTCCAGTCCTGCCCTGTTTGGGCGCTTAAATCTATTGCAAAGCTAACGATAACAGCCAGCAATACGAGAGTAAAGAGCTTTTTCATCTTTTTGATTTTTTTATTTTATAAAAATGTTTAAAGGTAAAAACATGATTAATTTTACACACATTCATTATAAGATATTTACGTTATAAACGCAATTACAAAATTTTTCAAAAATTCCGTTTCTGAAATATTGAAGTTCCTAAAAAGTATTTTTTAATTTCCTTAATATTTAATAAAAATTGAGCTATTTTTTAAGATATTATAAAATGACATTTTAAAACCGGCGTAAATTAATATTTACTAAATGAGAACATTCAAAAGGCTTTTCAGATACCTTGGCAAATACAAAATGACGCTGTTCATTTCGGTAATATTTTCGGTTTTATTTTCAATATTCAGCGCAGTTTCAATTTATCTTACGATACCGCTTTTAAAAACACTGTTTATGGGAAGTGAGCCGCTTACAAGCGCTCCGTCGTCAGGCGAGTATATTAATTTCTATAAACAATTTCAGTATGCGTTCGAATCGTATATATTCAAGAACGGAAAGCCGGACGCAATTATTCTGATATGCATTCTCATAGTTGCGGCTTTTTTCCTAAAAAATCTGACGGGATATTTTCAGTCGGTTCTTGTCCAGTTTGTCGAGAAAGGTCTGGTCAGGGACCTACGCAATCAGATATTCAGGAAGATAAACGCCTTACCGGTCAAATATTTTACCGAACAGCGCACCGGACATATTATTTCACTTATGACGAACGATATTAACCTCGTACAGTTCGCCATATCAGCTACATTTTATAATCTGATGAAAGATCCGTTGCTTGTAGCGATATATCTAACAATGTCTTTATTCATAAGCTGGCAGATGACACTGATAGCTTTTACTATATTCCCTGTCAGCATATTTCTGATAACGAGACTCGGAGGGTCTCTTAAAAGGAGAAGCCGCCGCGCACAGGATAAAATGTCCGACCTGATTTCAATCATAACAGAAACGATATATGCTTCCAAA
>Ga0247841_10004155_pt1 | contig 25336 bp, 25 predicted proteins | sample LaCruzMarch2015__2_FD_192410 | JGI IMG/M metagenome (GOLD analysis project Ga0247841, IMG submission 192410) | Freshwater microbial communities from meromictic Lake La Cruz, Castile-La Mancha, Spain - LaCruzMarch2015_18m | ecosystem: Environmental > Aquatic > Freshwater > Lake | place: Spain... | reverse complement strand
CAACAGCAACAGCAACAGCAACAGCAGCAAGAGCAACAGCAGCAGCAAGAGCAACAGCAGCAACAACAGCAACAGCAACAGCAACAGCAACAGCAACAAGCTATAGAAAAAAAAAAAATTAAAATAAAACCGAAAAATACAGCTATAGTAGTCGGTGAAATAGTAGTCGGTACAACAAAATCAGAAGAAGAAAAAAAACAAAAACACGGAGAAGAGGAATGCTCGACGACGCATTCATGTGAAAAAGTCAACGATCTTCCTCTTCCCTTTCCTAATCAACTTCCCTCTGCTAGTCAACAAAACAAGAAAATAATTATAATTAAAAAACGAGAAAACGTCGAAAATTTGTGTCAAAAACATTTGCATCATTTGCATCATGATGATATTGCGCCACCTGCAACAATGATTTACGATCCACAACAACAAAATGATGTTTACCAGAGACCGCCTTCTCAACGATGTTGTCGTTTCTTTATCGAAAAAAAACAGTGCTTTCTTCGAGAGCGCGACAACGCATGTATTAGCCCCATTTCAAAAACCGTCTTTGGATTCTGGAATGAAAAGGTTGGGAAGGAATGCAAACTTTTACCTGTTAAAGATGAAACCACATACGAAGAGGAAACTATAGAAAGAATGTTGCCAGAAATGCTGCCTTCTATGCCATCAAAGATGATGCAATTGTCAAATCCTATAATGAAATCAAAATCTAAAAAATCGCCGAAGAAAGATTCCTTGATTATAAATCCACGTTTCGTTTCAGATGCACAACGAGCGCGTGTTGCATTTGAACCTGTAGCCCTTCTTCGTGAAAAAATTGCAAAACAATACGGAATGATCAAAAAAAACTAAACCATTTCCAACTTGTTTCCCGATGTCCCTGATCTTGTTGTTGCTCTTCTTCTAGCTTTAGCTTCGAATACGTTTCAATGCATTCTTCGCACTTGAAAACAGAATCACCAAGACTTTTTTTTACAATGAATTTTGATTGTTTGCAGACATTGCATGAAAATGTTTTTATTTTGTTACTATTATCCAATGTTAATCCGCTATCGTATGCATCATATGTGTCACAGTAGTCATAATATTGATTCATTTAATTTTTTTAATAATATATATAATAATATATTTATATTATTTTTAAATTAATTATATATTATATTATTTTTTTTTATTTTTTTTATTTTTTTTATTTTTTTTATTTAAAAAATGAAAAAATAAAAATTGAATAATTCAAAACTATAATATTATTTTGTAGATTTGTTTATTCATATCATCAATCATCCGCGAATAATGTCCCCTAAAGTTGCATCTGCATCCGCCAAAGGCAAAGGTAAGAAAGGAAATAAAAAACCATCGACTGCAATGGTCGCTCAGCAGTCATCGCAGGGCAGAGCAACCATTCCGCAAACCTGCAAACTCAACATTGACCAAGTTTTGAATTGTTCTGGAGGATACGTCTGGAAGCTCACTGCAATCGAACATGTCAATCGCTATCTGGTCTTGGGTGGCGCAAAAGACATGGGAAACTACTACAAACAAGCCGACGACGTCAGCCACGAATGCGCCCTTTCTGTTTTACAAATGATCCGCAGTCCCGACCCGTCGCAATTCGTTCAGCTGTGTGATCTTTTGAAAGCGGTTTCACTCGGCGGTCGTGCTCCCAAACAAGAACCCGTGCTACTTTCCGTCGCCGCCGCAATTGTGTTTGCAAAAAATGCACAAGAAAAAGAAATCGCATTTGAAACGGCAAAAGCGTGCATTCGCATTCCGACACACATGTTCATGCTTGCCGGATTTGTTCGCGATTTGTCCATGGCGAAGCCGCAAAATAAGGGAAAGGGGTGGGGATCCGGATTCAGAAGAACCATGGCGCATTACTACATTTCACACACAGGACGCGACCTAGCGTTTCACATGACAAAGTACCAAAATCGTGAGGGATGGACGCATGCCGACATGATTCGAATGCTCCATATCAATCCAGCAACGCTCTCTGATGACGGTGCGCGTCTCATGTTCGATTACGTGATGATGAAGTATGCGCGCAAGCCGAAAACTCCATCTGAAAAAACGCTCGCAAATCTTGCCTCACAAAATGTCACCATTGCACCCAATCCGTTCAAACCTCTCACAAAGGCAGAATTTGTCGAGAAGCTCAATGCGATTTCAACGCCACCAATTCCAACCTCTGCATCAATTTCCGCCGCTCCTTCCGCCATGACTACTTTCGCACAAAAAACCGGTGCTCAAACGGTTGTTTCCAAGGTTGCAGGATTTGTCTCGGCGCTGACATCAGTGATGCCCTCATCCGCCGCCAAACCCGCTGCTGCTGCCGCCGCCAAACCCGCCACCGAAGATGAGACATTCGTTGTGATTTCAGAAGAAGATGGCGAAGAAGGGTCGAGTCAGAAAAAGAAAGGGTCGTCGTCACAATCACAACTTCAACAAGTTGCATTCCTCTTGAAACACTTGCATGCTCTCCATGAAGCCGGAGAAAAGAAAGACGTCCCTCTCGCATGCGCACTCATTCGTTCCGGTCGCTTGGTTCGCGAACATGTTCCGACCACTCTGTTTGGAAGCAAGGAAATTTGGCTCACGTTGCTCGAAACCATGCCACTTGAAGCGCTCCTACGAAATCTCGGAAAACTCACACAAATTGGCGTTGCTGCGGAGAAGCACAGAGAAATTGTGGTACGCCTTACAAACCAGACAGAAGTGTTGAAGGCGCGCATTCATCCGATCAAAGTACTTGTTGCTTCCAAGGTCTACACCAATGGTTGTGGTGACAGCGGGTCGCTTACCTGGACTCCAAACGCCTACATTGGTGTCGCGCTCACAGACCTTTTCAGAATCTCGTATGGAGCAGTGACGCCCACGGGCAAAAGAATCATGCTCGGAATTGATGTCAGCGGAAGTATGAGCACACCGGTCCTCGGTTCCAAAGTGTTGACTTGTCGTGACGCATCCATTGCAATGGCGCTTCTCTACATTGAAACTGAAAAAAATGTGAGCGCAGTTGCATTCTCCGACACACTCACTGACCTAATTGCGCCGTCTAGATTTCAGCTGAGACGCGGGATGACACTTCAACAAGCTCTTACGGCAACAAATGGAATGAATTTCAGTAGCACAGATTGTGTTCTTCCCATTCAACATGCCATCAAACACAACCTTCAGATTGATGCATTCGTCGTTATTACGGATTGCGAAACATACGCACCCAACGAGCATCCGCAAAATGCGCTGATCAGGTATCGCGAACTCACAGGAATCCAAGCAAAGCTGATTGTGCTTGGAATGACTGGAAACTGTTTCACGATTGTGGACCCGACAGACAGGAACACGCTCAACCTTGCAGGATTCGACACATCCACTCCCGAAATTGCATCCATGTTCATGCGCGGCGAAATCTAACATGATGCGAAATCTAAATAAATAAAAAAATAAAAAAAAGGGAAAAAATAAAATATTTGGTAGTAAATTTATAAAAATACTAGTAAAAATACATGGTTAAAAATCCTTGTAATAAGGCAAAAATAATCATTGTGATTATTATTTTTTTCCAATCTTTTGGAGTAGGATTTGTTATTTCAAGTGGATGATTTGATGTTTTTCCAATATTATAATGAATCACATTCTCAATTACGTTTAGAATTGTAAATACGATAAATGATATAATGAATAAATGAAATGTATTTTTTTGATGATATAGTTTGTATAATGTTTCAAACATATTTAGTATAAGTTTATATAATTTATATAATAATAAAAATTTAATATAAATTAAATTATAATATTTTGTAATATTATAATTAATATTATAATTATTATACTATTGTAAATAATGGGTTCATCGGGTTCTAAAGAAGCGGCGGCACCTTGTACGCCGTCGGCACAACCACAAGATACAGTTCGTTTACACAAGAATGGAATAGAAAAAAAGCAGCAAATATGATAAGCGCCCAAGAACGAAGAGACAATTTACTTAACAAAGACACTATCCTTAGTGGACTTATGGGTGGTAAAAAACGAAGCAAAAGCAGGAGCAAAAGCAGGAGCAAAAGCATGAGCAAAAGCATGAGCAAAAGCAGGAGCAAAAGCAGGAGCAAAAGCAGGAGCAAAAGCATGAGCAAAAGCATGAGCAAAAGCATGAGCAAAAGCAGGAGCAGGAGCAAAAGCCACTATTAATTCATTATTTAAATTCTAGCAAAAAAGAATAGCTAATACTTCTTGAATCGATGACACGGGAATAAAAACGACCGATTTCACTTCATCTTTTGTTCCGTTTTTATCCATAAAATCATTGAAGTCTTTTATATTGTCTTTTGGAAAAATGAAGGTTGTTACACCTCCATTTATCCCGCCCATAATCTTCAAATCCAAACCACCAATTGCCGTAACGTTTCCCTGCAAATTAATTTCTCCAGTAATTGCAATTGTATGATTGATCTTTTTACCTGTCAAAATGCTATAAATAACACAGGTTATCGCGGTTCCGGCAGACGGACCGTCCTTCGGTGTGGCACCCTCCGGACAATGAATATGAATTCCCTGCATTTTCGTTTTTGAAAACTTTTCCAAATTGGTCTCAATTTCGGCTTCAGTTAGCAATGACCACGCCAGCGTTTTCGCCACATTCATACTCTCCTTCATGACATCCCCCTGCATACCGGTGAGTTTCAAATCAAAAAAACGGTCGCACGGAAAAAGATGCGCTTCAATTGGAATAATACCACCTTGGCCAACCGCGTTTGCCCAGAGCCCGTTAATTACACCAACGTTAGAAACTGTCGGAATTTTTTGTATTCGAACCTCATGTCGCTCTTTCAAAAATTTCAGTTTTATTTCTTCATTCGTTAGTGTAATTGGAAGTTTTTGAATACACGTTTTACTTTTAATGTATTGAATGTTCATTTCTCCGATAATTTCAAATAAAAGTTCTTTCAGCTTTCGAACTCCCGGTTCACATGTGTATCGTTCAATAATATATTTCAAGTTTTCCTCGCTAAAATGAATTACATTTTTATTTATACCCATTTTTTTATACATTTCCGGAAGTAAATAGTCCGTGCAAATCGTTAACTTATCATCAACCGACATGTGTTTAAATTTAATTCGATGAATTCGATCAAGTAAAATTTTATCCACAGCTTCTGGGTTGTTATACGAAAAAATAAAAAGTGCTTTGGATAAGTCTATATCAATGCCACTGAAATATTTGTCTTGAAAACAATCATTTTGAGTCGAATCAATTAAATGTGTTAAAATACCAATGATTTCACGCCCGTGTTCTGTGTTGCTTATTTTATCCAGTTCATCGATAAATATAATCGGATTCATGCATTTTTTATCCATTAAAACATCAACAATTTTCCCCCATGTTGATCCGACATATGTGTAGTTGTGTCCTTCCAGCGTGCTTCCATTACTTGATCCACCCATCGCGATAAACGCAAATGGGCGACCCTCTCCATTTTCATTAACTAAACACTTTGCAAGACCGTATTTTGCCAAACTCGTTTTGCCGACACCCGGCGGTCCTTCAAAACCAAAACAGTAACCGCTCGATTCGCCGCTTATCCATTGTCCAATAATCCGTTCAATTTGTCGTTTTGCGGTGGTGTGTCCGTGAACTGCAGAATCCAATATAGTGTTCACATTTTCAACATAGTTACTCATTTTTGTTACAGTGTTTAGTATTCGAAATACGTCATTTTGCACGTCACGAATAATGGATATCGGCGACTTACAAGCTAAACTATATTCTATAATCATCTCTTTGAAAAAATCATCAACTGCTTCTATAACGTGTATTTCGGGTGCATTTTTTTTTATTATCATATTTTTTGAATCATTTTCATTATTTCCATCTTTATTTAATAATAAACCACACATTTTACAAAGATGTTCTAATCGTCTTTGAATTTCCATCTTTATTGCAGAAACAGATTTATCAGTTTTATTTACATGTGTCTGTGAATTCGAATTCAACTGTAACTGTTCATTTAATTTGTTTTGTTTCATAAATGTTACTATTTTATTACATATTGTAACATAGTCGATTTTCTTGCGAAGTTTATTTCCATTTAAAAACATTTCAATAAAGTTGTCAACATGTTTCGAGCCAACTTCATCTATCTTTTCATTTATTTTCATGCATGAATTTTTTATTTCTATTATACTGTCGTGCGATGCTTTATATTCTTCATCCGTAGTATCTGTATATAGTATTTCGTTTTTTGTGAAAAGATTTAAATAAATATCTTTTACTTTATTGCTTTCTTCCATAATATTCTCTCTATAATAATTACCAAATGGAATTTTTAATAATCCTTCTAGATACTGTCTCGCTTTTGTTGTGGTATCGTCTGACTTTGATTTAATTTCACGAAGCTTTATCATTGCCTTTTCTTTAATCGCATCGGTTGTTTTTAATAAACATATTTGTTGCTCAAGAGTCATATTTCCTGACTCGTATTTTGATATTGTGTTTGTATAAGAGACCGTTTGTTTCATGGCATCTTTGAAATGATGTTTAACATTCCATGGTAAACTATTGTACAATGTAATTTGATCATTTGATTCAACTTGAGGACTTAATTCGTTCGACAACATGTCGTATAGTAAAGACGATAAATACCGAAAATCATTTTCATGCGATTTTAAAAGTAGTTGAATAATCATTGATCGTTGATAAAACAAGTCCGCATTCATGAACTCTTTAATGAGCTGCGACGTTTGTTTTTGCTTACTGGTGTTAATAAATGTAATCGTTGACAAATATTTTGAATAAATTTCGTCGTTTGAATATACAAGTAAGTCTTTAAGGGTTAAATATTTTATATACTTTGTAAATGATTCAGTCATAAATTCTGGGTCCTTGGGCACATTTTTCCATAGTTCTGTCATTTTATTTGTTACATAACGAAAACATGTGCACTCTAAAAAAACGTTATCAACGACGCCCCCAATAATTATTGTTTTTTGTTGAACAAAATTATGAAGTGCAACTTTTATTCCAAAAACACGACTTGAAAAGTTTTTACTTGTTCTTGCCATGTCAAAACAATCTAAATTTAATGATTTTTCGACAATAATAAAATCTTCAACTATTTTATTTTTTTGAATCAATTTGTCATTTGTAGCGCTCTTTTTTTCATTTTTCCATGCTAAAATTTTAAAATTAATAGGATGAAAATGCATTTTTAAAACTGAAAATTTGTCATGGTCCCATTCTTTTTGCACGTTTGCATTAACAATGACATTTCCGTAAATATGTTTTAAATATTCGCTTCCAAATGTTACATATATCAAATCATCTATGTTCTGCGTTCCATAATTTCTAAAAATAGACGACAATTCGCTCTCAATTAGTTTTATTTCTTCCACCGTTTCTAATAGCGGTTTGAAATTTATACTACTTTCTACACTTTCTAAACTTTGATATATTTTTTCTAAATATTGAATCGACATGTTTAAATCATTGGATGATAAAATATCCATAATTTTGTAGTTATTGTGCGACAATATGGTGCGTTCTATCATTTCCTTCATATATTTTATCTCAGTTATAGCTTCTTTTTTTCCGTCGTCATCTCCTTTTTTTTCTTTCTCTGAAACTATTTGATAGCTTATATTTATTTTTTCATCAACTACAATGTTGCTCTTATTGCTGATAATTTTATTTTTCATAGATTAAATTTGATTATATTTAAATTTGAATTGATTTGATATGTATGTATCTTTATAAATGAAATGAATAAAATTGAATAAATAATATAATATTATTATTTCATATATTATTATTTTATTTTTATCTTAAATATTATATCCAAAGTTATTAAAGAATGCTCTATATTCTATAATAACCGATCCATCCACACCAATCAAGAGAAAAAACTGTATAACAAATAATTTTTACTAAACACAATGGGAATTCCATCATATTTTTTACAAATTGTAAAAAAATATAAAAATATTATAAAAAATGCTACACAATTACATGGTAATGTTGATAATTTTTATGCAGACTGTAATGGCATCATATACGATGTGATACGAAACATTACTTTCACAAATAAAAACATTGATGCATACGAAACAGAGGTTATCGTTGCAGTGTGTAATAAAATTCAATATTATATTGATGTTTTTGAACCCAGAGATAAAATTATTGTTGCATTCGACGGTGTTGCACCCGTCGCTAAACTAAATCAGCAGCGCGAGCGGCGTTACAAGTCATGGCTAACAGGCGAACTTCAAAAACGTATTGAAAAAAAAAATGCATCAAAAAATGCGACATTGCCCCCGTCGGTCGAAACATCGACGTTTTGGAATACGAGTTCCATTACACCCGGGACCGCGTTTATGAAGAAACTTAATAAACACGTAACAGAACATTTTAACTCGAATCCAAAGGTGCTTGTTTCTACAAGCGATGTGTGCGGCGAAGGAGAGCATAAAATGTTTCAACACATTCGCGATTTGGCCGACGAACATAAAAATAAAACTACGATCATTTACGGACTCGATGCCGATTTAATCATGTTGTGTTTGAATCATTTGCACATTTCTGAGCGCATATTCTTGTACAGAGAGACGCCTGAATTTATAAAGTCGGTTGACAACACACTGGACCAAGCCGCCGATTACTATATTGACATTCCAGAACTTGCGCAATCGATCATCAAATACATGAACGGAATGCACGAGCAGCAAGATCAAGTAAGCGCCAAAATTGAATTTCAAAGTGAAAAATGTAGAATATTTGATTACATTTTCATTTGTTTCATGTTGGGAAATGATTTTATGCCGCATTTTCCCGCGCTAAATATACGAACTGGCGGAATCGATACACTCCTTGACGCGTACCGTCAAACCATTGGTTCCAGTCCGGGCGAATACATTATTTGTTTTCATGAACCGTCACTTGATTATAAAATAAACTGGACAAACTATAAACGATTCATTGAATATTTGGCGGATCGCGAGGACGAGCTCGTTCGGAAAGAATACAAGCGCCGCGATCGAATGCAACAGCTTCAAGGCATGCATTCTAGCGGTTTTAAAAGTAGCAGCAGTAATTGCAGCGATGTTGTCAGCGAGTGGACTAATGAAGAACTGCCGGCTAGCATGGATGAACTCAATATGTGTCCCATGAAATATAGGGAAAAAGAAAAATACATTAATCCGTTTACAGAAGGTTGGGAACAACGTTATTATGAAACGCTGTTTCATGTGAAAATTACGGCATCTCGGTGTAAAAATATTTGCTTAAATTATCTAGAAGGGATGGAGTGGACCTTCAAATATTATTCGTCCGGATGCATTGACTGGAGGTGGTCATACACGCATCATTATCCGCCACTATTAAAAGATTTGTGTCAGTTTATTCCGGATACTCCGTATCACGATTTCTTACAAGTAATGGACCCGTATCCTATTCGCGATGTTGTCCAGTTGTGCTATGTTCTTCCGAGACCGAGCTTGCATCTACTTCCACGCGAGGTTCATGAGAATTTGTCAAAGCATCCAAACTTTAGTTCCATGTATGCCACAAATCATCACATGAATTGGTCATTTTGTAAATTTTTCTGGGAATGTCATAGTGAAATGCCGCATCTCAACATTAACGAACTAGAAGAAATTTGCATTTTGTAAATTTTTAGTTTAATTATATTTAATTATTTAATTTGTTTATTTATTTATTGTTCTCCGTATTTATAAATAAACAAATTAAATTTAGTAGATAAAAATCATTTTTTTCTGTTAGTACGTTTTTACTAAATATATTCGTGTTTTATTATATAAATATATTTCTATACTATACGCTATAAATAAAATAAAAAATGTCTGAATCTGAAGTTGAGTCGCGCGTCGTAGAGTTTACGGGAACTCGAGACGTTTTTTTTGAGCTTTTAAAGATTAATCCGGGTGTTTTTGTTTTTAAATTTGGTGCAGAATGGTGCGCACCTTGTAAAGCGATTAAAAAATACATTGACAATGTTTCGCTAGTTCTTCCGGTTAATACAATCTACATTTACAGTGTAGACGTCGATGAGTGTTTTGATTTATACGCTTACTTGAAACAAAAAAAAATGATATCAGGAATACCATCACTGCTTGCATATAAAAAAGGAAATACATACTTTGCACCAGACGCTTCCATTTCAGGAACAAGCGAATCAGATTTGAATCATTTTTTCAATACGTGTTTAAAAATGTTGCAATAAATGCAATATGAGTTTGTATGTATAAATATTTTTACATAATATATGTTATATAATATATGTTACAATGCAGTAAGCGAAAAACCAACCCAACACAGAATAAAATTGATCTCCAGCACTGTTTACCCATGAGTCAGGGTGTGTTTTTCCGCCAGGCCATAATTTCACTTTTCGAATATAGTACATTCCTAGTTCCGTATTTTCTGTCAATTCAAAAATCAAATGCAGTACGAACCACGCAGTAAACGAAACATTCCAGTAATAAACGACAATTCCGCATGCAAAATGAAGTAATGAATATTTGTCAGTAAAGTGAACACCCATCGTTTATTTAGTTCTAATTCTATTTTATACTTTTTTATGCTTTTTATGACAGCTTTATATAATAACTGTGATAAAATTTATATATGTAAACGTTTCAAACGAAACAAACCAAAATAAAAATATAAAAATATATAAAAAATATATTATCAAATAGTATATACCTACATTTCATTTAACGTGGACTGAGAATGATTTCATCAAATTCGCCAAACAACTGGTATATTTTAAAATGTTACCGAAATATTTCGCGACGGATTATGAAAAAGGTAAAGATACAAAATATAAAACGTCCATTTTTTCCAAAAATAAAATTGCAAGTTGGTATACATCGTATTGTTGCAGAAGTTGCTTCCACTAAATATACTCGAGAGTATGGACTTATGTTTCGAAAACAACTTCCAGAAAATCATGGTATGTTATTTGTATTTGAAACATTAGAAAAATATTGTTTTTTCATGAAAAATACACATTTACCTTTAAGTATTGCTTTTTTGCGAAATGATGGAAGCATTATTAAAATAGATGATATGCGCCCATTTAGTTTAGACAAAGTTTGTACAGATCATCCAGTTCGATATGCATTAGAAATGAATCAAGGCTGGTTCGCAAAAAAAAACGTGAAGGTTGGAAATAAAATTATCAATAAGCAATATTTTACTTAATTTTATTATTTATTTTAAAATTTCACCGTTCTTATATACATTGCATTTGAATTTTTGGTTTGCGGGGCGAGAACATATTTCCGCATTTGCAGGAGCATTGTAATACAAAAACGATGGTTTATTTGCCATGAGAATTGATGTTGAAAGAATTCCGACGCCAGCTCCAATCACTGTGCTTAAAAGAATCGCGTACCCGTTTGTGCACTCGTTGCTCAACATTGTAACACAGTCAATAATATAAAATATAAATACAATGGTTAATATATTGTAATTCATTGAATTATAGAACATGGGAACAGCTAAATAAACAAAAATAAATGCTAAAACGGCGCTATTCATCGATGAATTTGCATACGACGTGCCGGGAATGTTAAACACGTTGCATATCGGATTCGTGGGAGTCACTAATTTCTCTCCAAAGGTTGCAAAACAAATAAAATAAATAATGATTAGCGTGAATAATGCGGCAAGGTATATAATTCCTTTTATGTCTGAATTTGAAATACTAAGCAGCACTAAAAATGCAGAGAGAACGAGAGAACTAGACACGGAAATAATTTTAAAAATATTTGATATATTAATGTCAATGACTGCCATAATTGTATTAATAAAACCCAATGTATATATTGTTATAATATAATTAATTTATATAATTTTTACAATTCTATATTTTACATTTTTTATTTTCATTTATCGACTAAATTTGGAAGCATTTGCATTCAACCATTTTTTCAAATCTAAAATTGCACCCGACCTATGAAATGAATTTGTCATTAACTTTACATTGTGATCCGACTTTGTTAACACTATAAAAAAATTTGCAATTACATTTCTTGTTACTGCGCCATTATATTTGGAGACAAATTCTTCAAATGTAAATATCTTTTTTTTATTTCGAACATTTACATTATTATGAAAATATATAAAATATATGCATAGTTCTTTTTTATTTGTGATTTTAGATTTATCTAAACGCTTTAATTCTTGTTTGGCGTGCTCAGTACATTCTGGGCACGGAAGATTATTACAAACAGATACAAAATGATCAATAAGTTGATCCTTCAATTCATTAAAATAATTCGGTTTTAATTTGAATGAAAGTGTGTGAAATAAATACCATATTGCAGGACCCCATACACTTTTAGCCACCATCTTTATTTAATTTATTTCAATTATTTTTATATTTTACAATTATATTTTACAATTATACAATTATATTTTACAGTTATATTTTACAGTTATATTTTATAATTATGTATTTAATATTTATAAATATAAATATATTTTTATAAAAATATATTTTTAAAGAATTTAAAACTTATACGTTATATTTATTTAAAGATAAATTTTAAATTAAAATTTTTAAATTATTTTTTGTTAAAGTAAACTTATAAAGTTATATAAAAATGCAATCAAAAAATTATATTATTGATGGAGATTCGGATGGTATGCTCGAATGCAATTTTTTTAGTCAACTAAAAAATATGTTGACTGAATGTGGCGATGAGAGTGGTGATACTAAACACACCGAAAATGAAGACAACTATTGCTTGTTAACAAAGGAACCGCTCAATCATATTCACATTGTTTTAGCATGCGGACATAAATTTAATTATATCCCGCTTTACCGAGAGGTTGTTGCACAAAAAACAATAGGATTATCTCAAAACGGTTATTATACTTCGCATTCATTAAAAAGAAATGAAATCAAGTGTCCATATTGCAGAAGTGTTCAAGATAAATTGTTACCGCATTTAAATTATGATGGAGTAGAAAAAATATTCAACGTGAATCATCCAGCAAAACTATCAATGACAAGTCAACCTTGTATGTATTCTGTAGATCTAAATTCTAAAAAATGTAAAAAAAATTCTTCATGTAAAGAATTTGCAATAGAGTATCATAATGGAACATATGTTTGTAAAAAACATTATGAATTATCTCTTATTGCACCTGCACCTCCTGTTGAATCATCTACATCATCGCCATTAACGCCAACGCCAACATCGCCCTCCAAATGCGGTGTAATTTTACGTTATGGAAAAAATAAAGGCAATCCGTGTTTAAATCCGTCGTCGTGTCGTGTTCATACAAAATCAAAAGCAGGTCATGAAACTGCAACATTTACATTATAATATATTTTTTACATATTTTTAATATAAAATAAATATATAGAAATAATATAGAAATATTATTTTATATTTCTATTATAATAAAGAGAAGAAGATAAATTTATTAAATTAATTGTATTAAAGAAAAATATTTATTTCATACTTATTTCATATTTATAGTAAAACGATACATAAAATATCCGGTCTTTTTAATAACATAATTACAAATATAACAAATAATACGTACTATGACAATGTAGTTTATTATATTTCAAAAACAGGCAGCTATATCCATAATAATGTTAAAGGCGTCGTTACTAAAAGTCATGACGAAGGTAGTATAGACAAATCAAATACAAATAATACAATAATCGATTATGAACCTGTTATGCTGGTTAGAACGCGTTCTACCTCTATCTGTTCAAACACTTTAAACGATGACGATTATGACTACGATATAACCCCAATTTCAAATGATTATCACTTTACGGCGACGCAATATTCAAATCGTTATGAAATATACGAGTACAGCGAATGGAAACAGTACGGCATTTTACCGTCTCCTAAAAATTTTAATACGTTAAACGAATGTCTTTGTAGTTTATGTGGAAGAGAAGATGAAAATGCAATACATTATAAATATTTCAGCGGATTCACGCACGAAAGTGAACAATTAGGATTCAATATATGTTCATTGTGCAAGATAAAATTTGAAGTCATCATTAAAAACCGAGCCGAAATGATATGGGATTTATTAGATAATAAAAATATAACTTATGTTTGGGCTCCTAGAACTCGACGCGATCCTATAACAAATCAGCGCGTTTATCACGGACCTTATACATATGAAAAATGGCGACCCATATCAAATTATGTTAGTTACATGACTGACAGCACAAAAGGTTATCCAGGTAAAGAAAATACGCCTTTTATTTTTTGTTCAACAGAAAATCAATATGAACAAAATGTTAGCAAGTTAATACCTGTGGTCGATATTTTAAAGTCAAATTATAATGCTTGTAAGTTCGGCAAATTTGACGCAACATACGACCCAAATATAGACGATCCTGTTAACACGTTGGAATTATCACCTGACGATAAAATTATGTTATGCTATTGATTGCGCGGTTCATCGCATCTGCTTACTCATCACATGTGCTTACTCATCGACTGTTTACAAAAACCATTTTATAGTTGTTTGTTTCGGGTATAATGTCGCGTATTTTATACACGGGTCCTTTTGTTCCGAACCATAGGCTAGGACATATCACCAGTTTATTTGGATTAGAATTTATATATGATGCCCACCAACTGTAACTGCTATTTGCAATAATATTATGGTCGCATGCAGACATTAACCAAAAACAGTACTCATCGTCCTGGTTCGTGATAATATATTTATTCACAAGCTTTTGAAATAGTGGCTCTTTTTGAATAAATTCAACATCATCCGAAAAAATTAAAAAGATGCTTTTTTCTTTTGAAAAATGAGAAATTGCCTCTTCGTAATATGTGACACCGAGATTTAAATGAATATCCGAAAGAGCCAAGTAATCGGTTCTTCGAACGTGTATTGATACAAATTCAAGTTCTTGAATTTTTTTTGATGCCGGCGTTTCAGACTCATTTTTAACAACTTGTTTTATTAAATACTGTGTCAACAAATCATCCACTTCGTCTTTATAAGGATTGTGCAACATGCTTATAAATTCGGTTTTATATGCATCAAAATATTTGTACGACTGAAAGTATCCATAAATACAACTATGATTTCGACGGTCAAGAGTAATGGAATCATAAAAAAAATACGGTTCTCGAAAGGTTATTCCACTTTTTCGATTATTTACACGATCAATGTCGAACTTTTCAAACATTTTGTAACACTGTATCATTCGTCGTTTTGTATCTTTCCACACATTCGCATTGCAATAAAAACGCAACTTGGCTTTATACTTTTTAGACAATGCATAACAAGTCGCAACAATAAACATCATGTTTCCTAGTCCACCCATTAAATGCGCCGTTACCTCTTTTCTTTCTTCCATTTCTTCTTTTCGGTTAAATAAATATATATTGTTGTATATGTTTGTAATTTTTTTAAATGAATATAATATCATTTATTATATTTATTATAATGAATAAAATGATTTTAAAGCTTATAAAACAAATACCTTTATAGTAATGGATACTAATATTAATTGTGTCATTGGCCTTTGCGTTTACAACAACGAACTCGGCTTACCAAGCGTATTGTCAAATATTGTTAACATTTCGCGTTCAAAACTGTTCGATAAAATTACAGTAGTTGCATTTTATGACACATCAGTAGACAAATCATATTCCATATTAGAATCATTTAAAAATCAGCATTCTCGCGATTCTTCACACTCGAGCGCATATGAAACTATAGAAACGGTTATTATTTCCAATAATAAAAAAGAATTTAGAATGAGTTTTGGTAATGCAAGCAGGGTTCTGGATAAATCTAGAACTATGCGCATCGCATTTGCGCGTAATGAAATTTTAAACTACATGCGATTCGCGCATAAACAGGGTATATACAACAAATACTTTATAATGATGGACAGCAATGAATATGCGTGTGTTGGACAAATTAATATCGATACCTTAGATACCACTTTGCAACGATCGGATGAATGGGACAGTATATCTTTTGACAGAGAAGCCGGTTATTATGACTACTGGGCACTTTCCTTCGATCCGCACATTTACAGTTTTTATCACGTTCAAAATAAAAATGATGCGCTAAATCAAATGGTTACCGACTTTGCAAAAAAATTAAATGAATCGCGCGAATCGAATTCCATGATACCGGTATATTCGGCATTCAACGGATTTGCAATTTACAAGACAAAGATGTTTTTAAACTGCAGTTACAGTTCGTTCATTCACATTCACTTGTTTCCCAAACAGCTACTTCCCACCAAAATAGTAAACTATTTTAAAAATGACTGCGAACACAGAAAATTCCATCTAGAAGCAATTAAAAAAAATGGCTCTAAAATTATGGTAAGTCCTTTGTCGATTTTTTATAAGCTACCCATTCCAAATCCAAAATTGCGCGGTCCGGCATAAATTTATTTTGAATACATATTTATCTAGTTTAATCTAATCTAGTTTAATCTAATCTAATCTAATCTGGTTTAATCTAACCTAATCTAATCTATATTATAAAATACTTTTCCCATCTACGTTAGACAAAATTATCAAATCATTAATTCCTTTTTCAAAGTCAACTGTTATTTTCCATCCGAGCGCTTTAAGCTTGCTGTTGCTAATGTAGTAACGCTGGTCATTAAATGGGCGATCTTCAATGTATTCAATATATTCCCTATAATTTTCGCTCTTTTTTATTTTTTTTATAAGCAGTGCCGCTACTTCTAAAATACTATATTCCATATTTTCATCACATCCAATATTATAAATCTCTCCAATTTTTCCGCGTTCAATAATGGTTATAAATGCTGTCGCAGTGTCATACGCGTGTAAAAATGCACGCTTGCAGTCTCCATTTTGTATGGTAACTTTTAAACCATCAGTAAGCTGTTTGATAAATTTAGGTATTACCTTCTCCGGATACTGATTTGGCCCATACACATTATTTCCACGAGTTATAATTATCGGCATCTTAAAAGAGTGATAATATGCTTGTGCCAGTATTTCGGCACTTGCTTTTGTTGCAGCATAAGGATTCGTTGGACATAAAATTGACTTTTCCGTTTTTATGTCTGAGTTTTCATTCTCTCCATAAACTTCATCAGTCGAAACATGAATAAACTTTTCAAGAGTCGGACAATATAGTCGAGCCGTTTCAAGCAAGTTGTGTGTTCCAATAATATTGTCTTGGGTATACGTGAGTGCATCCGTGAATGACGTTTGCACGTGAGACTGAGCTGCAAAATGAATAATGTGTGTAATCATGTTCGTCTTGAAAATATATGTCAACAAATCTAAACTTTTTAAATTACCGTTTATAAATGTGTACCGATTTGCATCTTCTCGAATTTCATTTTTTATATTTTCTTTTTCATTTGCACAATAATAAAGTGCATCAAAATTTATAATTTTCATATTTTTATAATTGAAATAAATATTGTTTATAAAATGTGAACCAATAAATCCAGCTCCTCCTGTCACAAATAGAACAGCATCATCTCTCAATGTGTTGCAGTCGGGAGACTCAACTTTATACCCTTTCGATATTGACCTGACATTCTTATACTTTTTAATTGTGTCCTCAACCGCATCTTTAATGTTTCGCACTTCCGGAGCAAACTTTTCCAAAACACTTGTATCCAGCCAATTGTTCGATCGATCACACATTAAAATTTTACGCTGTTCCTCAATGCTGAAATTCGCCCAAGTGAATTCTGGATCCACATGTTTCTGATACATTTCCAATATTTCATTGTGCGAAATGACGCCCGGATTCGTTAAATTTACAGTGCCTGTAGTACCCGCACTCATCATTTTTAAAACAATCGGAAGCAGCTCATCTAGTACCGACATGGAATTCGGAACCGAACATATCTTCGAATATGAAAGTATCTTGGTTATAAAATTACGAGAGTTTTCTTCAGCAACAATCGGCATTCGAATACGCAAATTTAACACATGGTCTTTTAACTGATGCATCAAACGATCGGTAAACCCCTTCACAATCGAATACGAAGAACCAAAAAAATTTGGAAGATCGTCTTCATGAAATCTATGTTCACCGGTTACTCCCGTTTCTACTACTTCTGCCGCATTTGAATAATTAAATATACACCCGGTTCCCAAGTAGGTGCAGTGTATGCGGCGCTCTTTGCATGCCAGTACCAGAGAAATCGGAGAAAACAGGTTGTCTCTCACATTTTCAACCAATTTTCCTGGCTTTTCTAAATAATCAATCGTTGGATACGCCTTGTTATCAACTGTTCCGTGGGTTCTTCCGATAAATGACACAATATGAGACGGTAAAACGACATCAAGTTCTTTGAACAATGATATCGTGTCGTCCACTCGAGCAGTGCCAAGAACATGATTTATATTATTCTTTTTCAGAATCTCGACAAACTGGCTTCCGATCCAACCGGCATGACCATATACTAATACTTTCATCTTTTAATAGTAATAGTAATCTATCTATATATATATATATATATATGAAACAATATATATTTAAGTAATTATTCAAATTTAAATATGTTGTTTCATAATATATTACTTATATTTAAATTTACAATTATCAATTCATATTTAATTTAGCAAATGTATTCTGATTCTAAACCCATCCCCTATCTCTGCGTTTTAACACTTGTGCGTTTGGACTTATTGAAACGCCTGATCGACAGCATCGACTATCCTGTAAACAATGTTGTTATTCTTTTTCAGGGAGAAATTAAAAAAGATAAAATTAATTTTGTAAATACTTTTGTAAAAAAATTTATTTATATTTCATCAAATATAAATATTGGCGTTTCGCGCGGATGGAACTATTTTTTTAAAAATTTTCCGTCGACTTATTGGTTGATATCAGGCGACGACTGTTATTTTGAACCATCCACATTAAAAAACATAGCAAACTTTATGAATGCTCCGTCTTCACTAGAATACGTATTTTGCGGATTAAAAATAAAAAATCGAAATAATGTTCCTGCTGGATTTAATACTTTTGTAATCACAAAGTTATTGCTTCAAAAGGTTGGCCTTTTTGATGAAAATATTTACCCCGCATATTATGAAGACAGCGACCTATGGCATCGAATTCAACTAACGAAACAGAAAGTTGCAAATATAGACAATGCATATATTAATTCGGGAGACGATAAACATACGGGAAGTTGTACTCTAAATTCTGTCCACCCACTTTATCGAAAAAAAATGGACCAGTGTTATAAACAAAATGAAATTTATTATAAAACAAAATGGAATATTGAAGGACAAAATAATTTTAAATATCCATTTAATAATCCAAAATTTGATGTAAAAAATAATAGAATTCCTCACATCAATTATTTTAAAAATCAGAAAATACTTCTAGGTCACGCGAATCCTCCAAGATTTACCATATTATAATATTATAAATATTATAAATACATTATATAAAAAGTATACATAGTACATAGTAATCATTATTATAAAATTTCAGAAAGCTTTTCTATCTGCTCCCTTGACAATTTATAAGGATAGACAACTTTAAAAATAATGGTCAATGTGCCAACTCCATTCTTATCATCCTTCATTCCAAGTCTTTGTATTATTTTCGATACACCATCCTTAATAATCGTTCCATCTTTATGTTGTAGATGAAACGTTTTCCCGTTTACATGTTTGATTGAAAATTCTAGTCCGCAAAACGACTCTTTCAACGATATTTCTTTTTCTAAAATCAAATCTAACCCGTTTCTTTGAAACAGCTCATGTGGTTTTATGTTGACGATAATATGAACCATTCGACCATTCGACCTTGTGGCAATTATAATTTCTTTATCGTTTATGCCTGGAGGTATGCATATACATAAATCCTTTTCCCCAATTTTTACAATATATTTTTCAATACCATTATATGCGTCTTCAAGAGTAATATGTATATCATTTTTTTCATAATCATGTTGTTCTTGTTGCTGCTCTTGCTGTTGCTGTTGTCGAAACCCCAGTATGTCAGACACGTTCACATGCTCCATTTGTTCTGGATGAATAATATGAATACCCATACCCATTGGCATGTGCATCGGCATCTGCATCGGCATCGGCATCTGCATCGGCATCGGCATCTGCATCGGCATCGGCATTCCGCTACCAAATTTTATGAATGATGAAACTCCTGGTGCGTTTCCAGAGTCATGAAAGATATTAAAGTGATGTTTTTGCGGTTGCTGTTGTTGATTGAATTGCGAACCGAATATCATATTAAAAATATCAAATGGATTTATATTCATTTCAAATGGCATATTATCACTTCTAATTCCCATATCATACATGGCTCGTTTATCTTCATCAGATAACGTTTCGTACGCATTAGCAAGTTGTTTAAATTTTATTGTGGATTCTTCATTATTTCCGTTTTTATCGGGGTGATGAATCATTGACAATCTTCGATACGCTTTTTTTATTTCTTCAAAAGATGCATCTCTGTTGACTTCCAACACTCTGTAATAATCTTCTTCTCCGTCTTCATTTTTTTTATGACTACGACCACTACTAGAAAAGTTGAAATTCATGTATTAAAATATGTATTTTTGTTAAGATGTGAATAAATTTAAAATAAAATAATTATTTAAAAGTAAATTATATTAAATACTACTTATTTCATTTTAAATAGATATAAATCTAAATTCTCTAAATATTATATCATTATTTATTATTTTATTCACATTTTTTATTACGCCATTATGGATTGTTGCGATAATTCTACTATAAATATAAATATAAATGCTGCAAAAAATATTGAAAGTATTCACTCTCCTTTTATTAGTAAGTATCAACCTGATGATTTAAACGATTTTCAACAACTGGATGAAGATACAGTAAAACTTGTAAAATCATTAATCCATCTGAATAATTTAAACATTTTGATTGTGGGAAATACAGGAACAGGAAAAACTTCAGTTATTAAATCCATTATAAAAGAATACTACGGAGATGGAAGTGACTACTGTCATGAAAATGTTCTAGTTTTAAATAGCTTGAAAGAACAAGGAATTCAATACTATAGAAACGATTTGAAAATATTTTGTCAAACCTGTAGCTTAATTAAAAATAAAAAAAAAATTATACTTCTTGATGACATTGACCTAATTAACGAACAAAGTCAACAGGTTTTTCGAAATTATATGGATAAGTATAAACACAATATAAATTTTATATCATCGTGTACAAATATCCAAAAAGTTATCGATAGTTTGCAGTCTAGAACAATTATTGTAAAAATTCATCCAGTCACATATTCTTGTTTACAAAAAATTATGACAAGAATATCTTTAAACGAAAACTTGGTATTTTCATGTGACTCTGAAAAACGTTTGTTACATAATTGTAACAACTCTATAAGAATTTTATTAAATTATTTAGAAAAAATAAAAATATTAAATTTATATTCGCATTCGCATTCGCATTCGCATTCGCATTCGCATTGTGATAATATAAACGTTGAAGTGGATCTAATTAATAAATTGTCCACAAATATTAGTTATACCTTGTTTGATGAATACACAAACCTTATTCTAACAAATAAAAGAGTAGATTCCGTACATATATTTTACAGATTGCATCACGAAGGATATTCTGTTATGGATATTCTAGACAATTATTTTACTTATATAAAGATAACAACGTTACTCAGTGAAGAGATAAAATACAAACTTACAATACTTGTATGTAAGTATATTATTCATTTTCACAACATTCATGAAGATGAATTAGAATTGGCATTTTTTACAAACAATTTTATAAAATTATTGCATCCGTCATAAAAATTCTGGAATTTTTATTAAATATTTTTTTTTAGTAATAATATATATTAAGAATATACTTTGATTATAATTTAGTTATTCATATTGTTCTTTTATTTGATTTGCGTTTATTATTCATGTCTCAAATATTTAAAAATAAAATATCAATTCATATTTTATTCAGTTTTTTAGAGAAAATAAACTGTCAAAAAGCGAACAATTTTTATATAGTTGACGTTACTGCGTATAAAAGATCGATTTATATTAATGCGTTGTCCGGTTTTTTAGAAGAACTAAAAAAATATTATTATTCTTCAAAATACATATACATTAATCCTGAAACCATGAATCAAAACAAATTTAATACAATTGTTCGACAAATATGCAAATATACAAATACGCATTATGAAAAAATATTAAGACACGATCAATCAAAGTATAGTGTTATGTATCGTATTTATTTTTCATCAACTCTAACAGAGTGCATTCATGCCGTCGACGTTTCGACGAGTCACAGTTGTGACGATGGTATCTTACTGACACCTAACCTACCAGTTGAAATAATAGAAAATACAAGTTAAAACTTGGTTTTATTTATATGCGCCCAATCGAACGCACCAGCTGACCAGGAGGACCATTCCATCCACTCTGCATTGTCATCATCGAACCGTCTACAACATAGAGTAACGTTGTTATGATTCCAACCGTTTTTCCCATGAGGTCTTTAATTCCCATTGTTATTTTTTGAAACTCGATTAACATGTTCAAAAACACGCTAAAAATTCCGGTAACAATCCCGGAAATCGAATCCCGAATATAACTAAACATGTTTCTAAAATTGTTCAAACTTCCACTAACGTTATCTAAACTACCCGCTGTAACCGACGTCATGTAGTTGACAGGTTCAAGCAAATATCCCATGTAGTCACTCTGCATATTCTGTATGCAGTATGTGAAATTTTCTGAAGTGTCATGTCCAAACATGCTGGCAAATGGCATAACCGTTGGATTACATCGGTATAGCGACCAATGATCTTGTATATACTTTGTCCCGATCACTAAAAATGAAAGCACATACAGTCCAATAAATACAATAATAATAAATATTGCCGATAACAAGTCGCTTGTTTTCATATGAAATAATTTTATTGCACCTTTACTACATATATCTAATATTATTATTCTATTTTATTTTATTTAATATAATATTTATTAAATAAAGTATCATAACTCATAAATAAATCTAAGAAACCGGTTTTGAAACTTCATCATCATATTTAGAGTATGCTAAAGTTTGTGCGTGATTTCCTGCCAGTTGGTTTATAATACCGGACCCCGTCGGACTTGCCTGTCGAAATGATGGTATCGTCAACTTGTCGCTATTTGCAGTTGCACCACCGCGCAACGCCTTTTTATTTTTTTTATGTAAACTCATTTTTCGAGTTTTCTTTCTCAAAACACTCCGTCTAAACCTTTGCGAGAACCGTTTTTTCATCATCGATTTTCTACTATATTTTTTTGATTTTTTATTTTTATTTTTTTTATTCTTTCCGCCGCCCATTTTACCTTTGGAAACCTGAACAAGACGGTGCTGATACTCGTTTCTCGCAGCACCGGCTTCCATGGCGGTTTTACCCGGATTTGCATCTGTAACTGTATGTGGAATAACATACGATGGATTTACAGGCGATGCAGTTGTTGACATTTTATTTTTTTTACTAAATGTTATATATAAACTATAAACTTTAATATAAACTATATATCTATCTATATATATAGTAATATAAAATTTAAATAAAATTTATTTACATTATTGTCATTTATATTTTGAATCGTAACTTATTTAGAATATTAATATTAATACATTTTATAATTAAATAATTTAAATAATAAAAATGAATCCCGCAGAGAGAATCCAGCTTGAAAAAATGATTCAAGCCAATGGTGCCGTCGATAATACCGAAACCATTCGCACTTTAAAGCACAGCGACCGAATCAAAGAAGATATTCTAACCATGGTAAAACTAAAGAAAGATTACCAGCGTTTGTCCCAATCTAATCCTGCCCAATTTGATAACATTTGCGTCTCTCGATGTTCATTCCTCTTCAATAACTATACAGACATTTTTAATCGCTTGAAAAAAGATGAACTCGATCTAAATATCATGGGCCAGCTCATCGTGCTTCTGAAAATGATTGAAGACGAAAAAATTGACCAACACACCGCATCATTCGAAGTAGGTAAATTGCTGAAAAGCATTTACATTGACAGTGCTCTCAAAAAATCACAGCACCTCGACGAAAAACATAAACATCATGGGAATGGTGCTAGTAAACATTTACCCGATAAGAAGATATCATGGGCGGAATATAAAAAAACAATGTTATAAGTTATTTATGCGATTATTTAACTAGTAGAAAAATTATATAAATGTATTTGTGTAATGATTATAAATAAGTTAATAATTTCTTCTTCGAATAAAATGATCGCATTCGCAATTCTCTCCATACTTACATCATTACAATTCTTTTTCATTGCACCCCTTTTGATTGGCCATTTGTTTCGTATTCAAGGTTACAAAATTACAGACCAAACCGAATGCAACACGCTTATAAAAAAGCTAAATATAAAACGTTCCACTTTTATTCAAAATGAAAAACCGTTTGGATTTTTTTATGGCAAATGGTATTTCGGTTACATATGCTCACAAGAATCTTCGACGCAACAAAATAACGGTCAAATCATGTACGTTGTGTTACGACGCGCTCATTTTGAAGTCATAAAAAAATGTAGTGAAGTTGAAATCAATGAAACTGGAGAACAAGTCGATCAAAAAATTATAAAAATACGCGAACGACGTGGCAATCCTTGGTGGTGGGAATATACGGAACGGCAATATAATGCCACAAAATATTTGCAAAAAGAACCTCGAGACTATCAATCCGAAATTATCAAGGACATGCTTTCCATCGTCAACGGTAAAGCTTCAAAAAGCGGCACCTTTTTTCTTTATGGTGAACCGGGAACCGGTAAGTCTTTGCTTACACTTCTTTTAGCAAAACAAATTGGTGCATATTATTGTGATTCTTGGAAACCCACAGATCCTGGTGACACTTTGTCCCGCGTTTATAGCGCCATCTCTCCGGATGAAGAAAAACCGCTCGTTCTAGTTCTGGAAGAATGCGATAAAATTTTATTCGATGTTCTCGATGGGAAAATCGTCCAACATAAGCACATTCTCATTCAAGTTCGAGAAAAAAGCGACTGGAATGGAATGCTCGATAAAGTCACAGATTTAGGATTTTACCCGCATACGATTCTCATTCTAACATCAAATGTTTACCTCGATCAAATCAATGACAGAGATAAATCGCTTCTAAGAAAGGGAAGAATTGACAAGTCGTATCATATTTCTTTATAAAAATAATTATATAATCATCATTATTTATTCATTATTTATTCATTATTTATTCATTATTTATTCATTATTTATTCATTATTTATTCATTATTTATTCATTATTTATTCATTATTTATTCATTATTTATTCATT
>Ga0247841_10004154_pt1 | contig 25339 bp, 18 predicted proteins | sample LaCruzMarch2015__2_FD_192410 | JGI IMG/M metagenome (GOLD analysis project Ga0247841, IMG submission 192410) | Freshwater microbial communities from meromictic Lake La Cruz, Castile-La Mancha, Spain - LaCruzMarch2015_18m | ecosystem: Environmental > Aquatic > Freshwater > Lake | place: Spain... | reverse complement strand
GGTGAACTGGCTGCTGCTGATTTATTCCTGCTGGGCATTGACAGGCATTTTCACCGGTAATCGCTGGCTTAGGTATTTTGCCGGCTCGACGCTGATGGTTCTTTACGACATTGCCCTTGAGCCGGTTGCCATCAGGCTGGATATGTGGAGCTGGCGCGGTGAAGCGGTACCCCTGCAGAATTATGCCGGCTGGTTCCTTGCCTCGTTGATCCTGTTCATTATCTTTGATCTGAGCACAAAAGATATTAAGAACAAAATTGCCCCGGCGTTGTTTATTATTCAATTCATGTTTTTTATCCTCTTAAATATTATCTATCACTTTTATTAAATGGGAGTTCTAATTGCAGCAGGCATTATACTGATATGGGCGGTGCATCTCTTATATTCGCTTGCCCTTGTTGAAATCAATTATCTGTCTCCTTTATTCTACTTTCATATTTTATTCCATACTTTTTTATTTACAGGTCTTTTTATTACCGGGCATGATGCCATGCATGGAACTGTTTCACGTAACAGGTTTGTTAACCAGGCCATCGGGTATACTTCTGTTTTTTTATATGCAGGGATGTGGTATAGAAAGCTAATACGCTACCACGGTATGCATCATAAGTATCCTGCCACTGAAAAGGATCCCGACTATTCGGTCCATTCACAGAACTTTTTTGCCTGGTGGTTCCGTTTCATGCTTCACTATGTTACCTGGATACAACTGGTTACCATGGCGATCCTTTATAATGTTTTAAAGATTTGGTTTACAGATTGGTCCATCATTTTTTTCTGGGTGATCCCCGCGGTTCTCAGTACCTTTCAACTGTTTTATTTCGGAACTTTTTTACCGCACCGGTTGCCCCATACCGCTCAGATGGGGCCTCATAAAGCCCGGACACTCAGGAAGGCTCACGCGCTTGCCATGCTGTCCTGCTATTTCTTCGGATATCACCGCGAACATCACGAATCACCACGCACCCCCTGGTGGAAACTTTATCAGTTAAAGACCTGATGGCGATTATAAAATCACAGCACCGGCCTTTTTTTACCTGGTTTTTCAGGGTATATTCGAAACAGATGATATGTTGGCATTTTCGCAAACTGAATTTCTATGGCACGTTTCAAGACCAGGGCTTGCCTGTTTTATTGATAGGAAACCATTTCAGCTGGTGGGACGGATTTATTGCAAACCTGATAAATAGCAGGATATTTCATCGGAAGTTCCATGTTATGATGCTTGAGGAGCAGCTCAGCAACAGGATGTTTCTGAACAAAGCCGGTGCTTATTCCATCAGGAGAGGCAGCCGTTCAGTCGTTGAGAGCATACAGTATACGATTGATCTGTTGAGCAGGGAAGAGAACATGGTGGTTCTTTATCCCCAGGGCGAATTTGAATCCATATACCGGCAACCGGTTAGATTTGAGAAAGGTTTAAGTACCATCGCCTCAAGGGTAAAAAACAAGTTCCAACTGGTGTTTTATGCGGCTCTTGTAGATTATTTTTCTCACCGGAAACCTGCTTTGGCCATTTATCTGCATGAAGTTCCGCAAGATATTGCTTTGAATGCCGAAGGCCTGGAATCAGCCTATAATGAATTTCTCTCTGAATGTATTTTGAAGCAAAAGCCTGAAATATGGAAATTATAGCATATGCCGCTATCGCCTATATGGCTTTCCAGTTTTTGGTTGCTCTGGTGAATCTATTAACCGGCCAGTATTTAAAGAAGGGTAAACCGGGAGAAAATCGAATTATTTCCATCTTAATACCTGCCAGGAACGAGGAAAAAAACATTGGCCGGTTGCTGGATGATCTTTCTCGGCTGGATTACAGGAATTATGAGATTTTGGTTTATGATGATGACAGCACAGATCAGACGGCATCGATTGTCCATGAAAAAAGTCTGGCGGATAACCGGGTGAGTTATATGAAGAGCACCAGCTTGCTTCCTGGTTGGCTTGGGAAGAACCATGCCTGTCATCACTTAGCCAGGCAGGCCAGGGGAGAATACTTACTGTTCCTGGATGCTGATGTACGCGTGATTCCATGCCTGCTGACCGATTCTCTTGCATTTATGGAAAAGCATAATCTAGATTTGTTATCACTTTTTCCGGTTCAACAAATGAAAACCTGGGGAGAAAGGCTTACTGTTCCTTTAATGAACCGGATACTGCTTGGAAACCTCCCGCTAATGCTGATCCGGCTTATCCGTTTACCTGATATTGCCGCGGCCAACGGACAATTTATGTTATTTAAATCAGAAACCTATAAGAGGCATTGGTTTCATAAGAAGGTCAATGATAAAAGGGTAGAGGATATAAGAATCATGCGGTTATTGAAAAGTTTAAATTTCCGCGGACAGACGCTGCTCAGTGGCGGACAGGTTTCTTGCAGGATGTACGCCGGCTACTCTGAGGGAATAAATGGGTTTGCTAAAAACGTACACGCGTTCTTCGGCAATAATTGGCTTATATTATTCATTTACATAATTTTAACCACTTTTGGGCTGTTTGCTGTTTGGGTTTCCATTTCATTTCCTGTCATGATTTTATATTTATCCGGATTAATCATTCTCAGGATTATAATATCGGCACAAAGCCGCCAATCCTGGTGGCTCAATGTCATACTGATGCCTTTTCAGCAGGTAACATTAATCCTGATTTCGATAATGGCAGCCTATCGGCAGATTACGGGAAAGCTTTACTGGAAGGGGAGGAGGGTTTGATAAGCAGGTTTAAGGTTTAAGGTTTACGGTTTAAGGTTTAAGGTTTAAGTTCGGGATTTTTCTAGATGTAATTGTAATTTGTAATTTGGAATTCTTTCATTCAAGATATGCTTTCCACCATTCTCATCATCCTCTCAAAATGCGATCCTTTCCAATAAACCTGCTTACATGACTGGCATTGGAAGAATTCCTGGAACGCTTTCCTGGTATTGCTTTTAAGGGTATTTTCAATATGAATTTTATCAACTCCCGCTATGATCCCATTGCATTCAAGACATCGGTGAAATGGATTGGTCTGGTCTTTCAGATCAAAGTGCCTGATAACCTCCAGGATCTGTTTCTTTGGATTGGTTTCTCTGACGAAATAACCATGGGTAACCTTTCCGTTTTTCAGAATGAACAGGTCACGGGTCAGAATGGTCCGTTGCCCGGTTATGGAAAGATTTATTATTTCAGCATCTTCAAGGTCATTCCGATAAAGCGTATCAAACCCGAGCAACCTGAGATATTTGGCGAGGACACCCAGGTGCACATCGAGGACGAATTTTGGCTCTCTGAGGGGCTTCGGCCTTAAAAGGCTGACACCGGTAATATCGATTGCCTCAAAGACCGGATAAACTGAAATATAGTCATCAGATTTTGGATGATAATCGAAGTTCACAGATTCCTGGTTGGCAAGGATCAGATCCACTTCCGTATGAGGAATACCAAGCGATTCGATGATGTCTTTGATCGTTCTTTTTCCGGATATCGTGAAATTAAATGCTTTCTTCCTTTTAGAATAATGAAGGAAGTCATTAAGTTCTTCATAAAACCTTATGGTGATTGAATCATACACGGGGTAAGATAATTAATATTTAATTTTGAACTTTTAATTTTGAATTTTTATTTATACCCATGGATAATTTTGTAAAAGTAACACTAAATTCCGGTCGGGAAGGGTCGCTTCTTCGCCACCATCCCTGGATTTTTTCAGGTGCAATTAAAAGCGTGGAAGGCAATCCTGTTGATGGGCAGACTGTTGAAGTATTTACCATCGACCGGAAATGGCTGGCCAGGGGCAGTTATTCTTCAAAATCCCAGATAAGGGTACGTATCCTGAGTTTTAACCTTGATGAGCACGTCGATCAGGATCTTATTAAAAACCGGGTTGCACAAGCCATTGCTTTAAGGAAGGATATTGCCGGCCTTTCTGAAACCAATGCATACAGGATGATTTTTGCAGAATCCGATGGACTTCCCGGGGTAATTGTGGACCGGTACGATGATTTCCTGGTCTGCCAGTTTTTATCGGCCGGGGCAGAGTATTGGAGGGATGAAATAGTCAGACAGCTTCAGGCACAATGGCCCTGCAGTGGCATTTTTGAACGTTCAGACTCGGATAGCCGGCTGAAAGAAGGATATCCTGACAGGATCACTTTGCTTTCAGGTTCTGCGCCACCGCCTCTGATTTCTATCAAAGAAGGCCGGCTTAAATTCCTGGTTGATGTTTATAAAGGACATAAAACAGGTTTCTACCTAGACCAAAGACATAACAGGGCAATGTTAATGAAGTATGCAGAAAATAAAGAAGTCCTGAATGCATTTTCTTACACGGGCGGATTCGGTATAGCCGCCTGCCTGGGCAAATGCCTGCAAGTGACCAATGTTGATACATCCCAGGAAACACTCGACCTTGCCATTCAGAATTTCAGGTTGAACGAAGCTGACATGGATAGCATCGAATTTATCCAGGAAGATGTTTTTAACCTCCTGCGGACATTTCGTGATAGCAGGCGCCAGTTTGATCTCATCGTCCTTGATCCGCCTAAATTTGTGGCCTCCGCGAGTCAGCTTGCAGGTGGTACCAGGGGTTATAAAGATATTAATCTGCTTGCCTTCAAACTCTTACGTCCGGGTGGAATCCTTGTGACCTTCTCGTGCTCGGGCTATGTCAAACCCGACCTTTTCCAGAAGATTGTCGCTGATGCTGCTGCAGATGCCGGCCGGGATGCATGTGTGCTGGAGTACCTCTCACAAGGGTCTGATCACCCTGTGGCACTTAACTATCCGGAAGGCTTCTATCTGAAGGGAATGATTTGCCGGGTGAGTTGATCCCGGTTTCAACAGATTCAAATCATATGATCAGGTTTAATTAAATGAAAAGCCAATTCCAAGGATAATTCTAAGGATTATTATCACCAGTAAAACAACTAAAAAAAATCGAAGGGGATTATTATTTTCTTCAACCCAAATCCTGGATGGTAAAAATCCGGCATCAGTAATAATAAGCCTGAGTAAAACATAGATAAGGGGCAGCATCAGCAGGATCAATCCGATCATTTCCTCTTTTGGAAGACCGGGAAGAAAAAACAATAACGGAATAATGCAGCTTGCCAGCGCAGGCACTAATAATGACGAATAGCTGAGATTCTTAAGTCCAATTTCCTTGTTGTTATTATTGAAAGTGCCAAAGAAAAAGAAAACGCCATTCAAAATGCGGACACTGCTTAAGAAAAACAGCACTATTCCGGTAAATCCAATTAGAATCTTCAAAGCCAATCCAACATAAAGCCAGTTAAATGCGTGATAAATACCTGTTTTGTAGTACAAATGGACAGGAAGCATCCCTAATAATCTGAATACAATAAAGAACATCATCCAGAGAGTGAAAATCCTTAAATAACCGGGTTTGGACATCCGCCTCTGGAGATTAGCATAAAGCAATACCAAAATTATTGCCTGAATTATGTAAGGAAGCAAGTAGATTATGAGAACTGATTCCTGGTTCCATTCTACGAAATCTGCTTTAATTTTAATCGCTTTGTAGGTGATATTAGCAGAATACCCATACATGGCTGCTCCTGCCAACATGATAAGTCTTTCCAGAATGAAGAAAATAAAGTAGGCTGAGACAGCATAAAAAGTCGACCTGTAAAGTATTCTCCTGAAGATGTTCAGCGCTTCGGGATTCGATTTAAGGATCATTATTATTTCTTCTTCAACAAATCCCTGATCTCGGTTAAAAGTTTTTCTTCATTGGTCGGTTCAGGAGGAGCAGGCTCAGGAACAGGTTCCTGTTTTTTCAGTTGTTGCATCTTAGCAATAGCCCTGACCATCATGAAAATCGCAAATGCAATAATCAGGAAATCGATCAAAGTCTGGATGAACATGCCGTAATTCCAGGTAACGGCAGGAATGGTGTCAGTGCCTTCTTTTAAGATGGTTTTGAGGTCTTTAAAATCAACGCCACCCATTAAAAGTCCGAGAGGAGGCATCAGGATATCATTTACAAAGGATGCCACGATCTTCCCAAATGCACCGCCAATAACCACAGCCACTGCCAGGTCAATAACATTGCCTTTCATGGCAAATTCCTTAAAATCTTTTACAAGGCTCATTTTGTTTTTGGTTTAAGTGTATTATTTGCCGAAATTAATAATTTTTGACTCAGTTAAAAATTACAGCCACCTTTTTCGTCTGAAATAAATAAGCATCCCGGAAGTAACAACAAACATGAATGCTAAAATATAGAAATAGCCGTATTTCCAGTAAAGTTCAGGCATATTTTTAAAATTCATTCCATAAACCCCGGCAATAAAGGTTAGAGGGATGAAAATGCTGCTTATGATCGTTAAAAGCTTCATTACCTGGTTCATCCTCAGTGTGAGATTCGACAGGTAGTTTTCTTTGAGTTCTGCGCTTAACTCGCGGTAGGTATCCATATAATCCAGGATTTGAACGATATGGTCGTGCACGTCATCATAATACCGCATGACCTCCTTTTCGATCAATTCAGGTTCGTCCCTGTTTAACTTATTGATGGCTTCAAGCGCCGGTATCAGTGCTTTCCGGATAGTTAAAATTTCTTTTTTGATCAGACGGTTCTTTTCAATAAGCTCCTGGCTTGGATTCTCGAAAATCATTTCCTCAAGTTCTTCAAGCTGATCGCCAATGGCCTCAACAACAGCGTAATACTGGTCGATAATGACATCAATCAGGGAGTAAAGAATGAAATCCAAACCTCTTTGCCTGATTTTACCTGTTGCATTCATCAACCTTAACTTGACAGGTTCAAACCATGAATGGTTACTCTCCTGGAAAGATGCGAGAAATCCTTTTCCCAGCACAAAACTCGCCTGTTCACTCTGGATTTCGTTATTTTCAGATAATGAAAAAGCTTTCAATGTAAGGAATAGCTGCCCTTCCTGGAAATCAAATTTTGGACGATGTTCGGTATTGAGAATATCTTCGAGCATCAGGGGATTGATGTTAAGGACTTTCCCAAAAGATTCAATGATTTTAGTATCATGTAAACCGCTGATCTCTAACCAGCTATTTAATTCATTTTCCTTGACATTTAATCCTTCCAGGTTCTCAACTCTCGTTTGAGTGATCTCATCAGAATTAAACTCAATTAAATTTACCGTGACAGAATCGGTCAGAATTTTTCCAATGTGAATAAGCGATCCTGGAGGAAGCCCGGTTTTGCCGGAAACTCTTTTTCCTTTTTTTAATGGATCCGGCTTGTGTTGCCGATGATTTTTCTTTCGGGGTTTCATGCACCCGAAATTACAATTATTTTTAGCAAGAGGTTAATTTCAATAATAATCATCTTCTTTATCTTCGAAAAAGGGGAGGTCGTCAAACTGGTCTTCAGTCAGGTCTTCGGAAAAATCTTCCGTATAATCTTCATAGTTATCGCCAGGATCGTCTAATAAAACATCATCTTTTTCGATGAAATCATTCAGATCTGCTTTGTCGAAGTCATCCACAAATTCGGAGTCATCCACATCTAAAATGATCTCTTCGGTCAGGAACAGTGCCTGATCATAATTTTTACTTTTGAATTCTTCGAAAATTTCCAGAAAATCTTCATCCTCCTTCACTATGGGCTTGATCCTTTCGATATACTTGTTCAGGCCGTTAATGTCGTCGTTCTCAAGGTAATTCTTGATATTCTCCAGTTTTTCGAGCTTCTTTTGGTCCATTTTTAGTCGTATTGGGTTAAAAAGCGGATGCAAATATATTTTTCCTTTATTTACCTGCAACATCTTAAAACAAAAATATATTTTTCAGAATAATAATGCAGCACTTTAAGTCATTTGTTGATACATCGGCCTTTTTTATCCTGTATAATGCTTATTTTTGCGCTTTCCTTGAATACCATGAGTTTTCTTTACCCTTATATTCTTTGGGGATTATTGGCTGTTTCCATCCCTGTCATCATCCACCTGTTCAATTTCAGGAAATTCCGGAAGGTATATTTTACCAATGTACGCTTTTTAGAGGAGTTGAAGCAGCAAACCCGGAAACAATCGAAACTGAGGCACCTGCTGGTCATGATTAGCCGGATGCTGGCTATTGCCGCCCTTATACTGGCTTTTACCCAGCCGTACATACCTTATGAGAAGACTGCGGCCAGGCCGGATGCCATAAACCAGGTCAATATTTATATTGATAATTCTTTTAGCATGGAGGCTCTTTCAACTGCAGGCCCCTTGCTTGAAGGCGCAAAGGCTAAAGCCCGGGAAATCGCTGCAGCCTATAGGTCGACAGACCTTTTCATGCTTACTACCAATGAATTTGAAGGACGGCACCAGCGATGGGTGAGCCAGGAAGAATTCCTGCAACTGATAAATGATGTTTCGGCTGCACCGGCTGTAAGGTCGATATCTGAAGTGGTAAGCCGGCAAAACGACAGCTACTTTGACTTTCCGGGCCAGGCCAGGATCAGCTATCTTGTTTCGGATTTTCAGTTGACAATGGTTGACTTTGAACGCTTTGCAACCGATAGCATGATGTCTGTGAGGCTTGTCCCTTTAAATGCCGTTGAAACGGAGAACCTTTATATCGACAGTTGCTGGTTCGTTTCGCCCGTACATCAATTGAACCAAAGCGTAAAGCTGATCGTCAGGGTTGTAAATGACGCTGAAACAAACTATGAAAAAGTCCCCCTGAAACTTTCGGTTAACGGGAAACAGAAAGCCCTGGCGAGTTTTGATGTCCAACCCGGTACTTTTTATGACGTAGAACTTCCGTTCACAAATTATGAAGAAGGAATCCAGGCAGGAACCCTTGAAATTTCAGATTACCCGGTAGTTTTTGATGATCAGATGTTCCTGGTCTATAATGTGGCAAGCTCGATACCGGTGCTTTCCATAAATGGACAGGAAGAAAGTCTTTATCTTAATTCATTGTTTGGAAAAGATTCGGCATTCCAGTTTGTAAATAATTCAAGTAAAAATATTGATTATAACCGGCTTCAGGAATATGAACTGGTCATTATCAATGAACTGAACGATTTTTCATCAGGGCTTATGCAGGAATTATCTGTCTACCTTGAAAATGGCGGAACACTTCTGATCATCCCGTCAGCTAAAGAGGATATGGCAAGTCAGCAGGATTTCCTGGCTTCCGTGGGTTCAAATTACTATACCGGTTTTGTGACAGAAGAAACCAGGGTTACAGAACTTGACATGGAAAATCCTGTTTTTGCTGATGTTTTCGAAAAAAAACCTGAAGGTGAACGGAATACGGATAACACCGACCTGCCTTCCGTGAAAGCCTTTTTTAATATTTCAAGACAATCACAATCGTCACAGATGGTCATTATGTCTATGCTTAACGGGAAACCATTCCTGACACGTGAATCAGCCGGAAATGGCCGGGTTTTCCTGCTTGCTGTTCCTCTCGCGGAAGCTTACAGTAACTTTGCCAGGCATGCTGTTTTTGTCCCCGCGTTATACCGTATCGCCTTGCTGAGCGCTGCTACCGACCCGCTGTATTATACTATCGGCCGCGATAACAGGATTGATCTGAGCAATACTCATCTGTCAGGTGATAATGCGTTAAAGATTGTTTCTTCTTCTGAAGAGTTTGAGTTTATTCCCGGCCAGCAAAACCTGAATAAGAAGCTTAGCCTCAGGGTTTATAACCAGATCAGGAAAGCAGGGCATTATAAACTGCTTAAGAATGATGAAACACTTAAAGGACTGGGATTTAATTATAACCGCAAAGAATCGGCTATGAATTTTGCAGACCAGGCCGAACTGGAGGAACTGGTCAGGCGTTATTCCTTAAAAAATGTCGAAATACTTGCAGACAAAGGAAAACCTTTGTCTGATACCATTAAAGATATGAACCAGGGTACTTTGCTTTGGAAGTTATTTATTATTTTAGCCCTGGTTTTTTTAGCGATTGAAATTGTTCTTCTAAGATTTTGGAAATTAGCACAATGAGAATATTATGTGAACAGACAGCCGGATTGGTGATTGATATCCAGGAGAGGTTATTCCCATTCATTTCCGGAGATGAAGTCCTTGCCATGAATACGGGCATCCTGATCAAAGGATTACAGGCGCTCAGGATTCCCATACTTGTAACCGAGCAATACACCAAAGGCCTGGGACCAACGATTCTGCAGCTTCAGCAGTTATTAACCAGTGAAAAGGCCATTGAAAAGCTTGCTTTCAGTTGTTGCGACGAACCTGCTTTCATGCAGCAACTGACTGCTTTAAATAAAAAATTCATCGTCATCACCGGGATCGAATCGCATGTATGTGTTTTACAGACTACGATCGATCTTTTAGAACTTAACTTTGTTCCGGTAGTTGTGGAAGATTGTGTTTCCTCACGAAGGTTGAATGATAAGCTGATGGCAGTCAACAGGATGAGGAAAATGGGCGCTATCATTACGACCTATGAATCGGTGTTGTTTGAGTTGCTCCGCTATTCGGGGACTGAAGAGTTTAAGGCCATTTCAAAGCTGGTTAAATAAATAGGACGACAGGGTCAGATGGAAGATATCAGGGATGAATTGGAGGAGAATCTTGATCAGACAATTGATCCGGGGGAAGATCAGCCCGTATCTCCCGACACCCACCGTACTATTAAAGTATCCGGATTATACGAAAACTGGTTCCTCGATTATGCTTCCTATGTAATCCTTGAGCGGGCTGTCCCTGAAGTGACTGACGGGCTGAAACCCGTCCAGCGCCGTATCCTTCACTCAATGAAACAACTGGATGACGGGCGCTTCAATAAAGTTGCAAATATCATCGGGCACACCATGCAGTATCACCCGCACGGCGATGCTTCTATCGGTGATGCGCTGGTGCAGCTCGGACAAAAAGATCTTCTGATCGAAACACAGGGTAACTGGGGCAATATCCTTACCGGCGACAGTTCGGCAGCTCCACGGTATATCGAGGCACGGCTGTCGAAATTTGCACTGGAGGTCGTCTTCAACCCTAAAACCACTCCCTGGAAATTATCTTATGATGGCCGAAATAAAGAGCCTGTAACCCTTCCGGTAAAATTCCCGCTTTTACTTGCGCAGGGCGTGGAAGGAATTGCTGTTGGTCTTGCTTCAAAGATTTTACCTCACAATTTCCTCGAACTCATTGATGCTACCATTAACATCCTGCAGGGAAAGGACTTTGAGATTTATCCTGATTTTCAGACCGGCGGGCTTATAGATATTTCGAAGTATAATGATGGCGCCCGTGGCGGAAAAGTCAGGATCAGGGCCAGGATTAAAAAACTGGATAATAAAACGCTGGTGATCCATGAAATACCTTTCGGTGTTACGACCTCCAACCTGATCGATTCGATTGTGCTGGCTAATGACAAGAAGAAGATCAAGATCAGGAAGATAGATGATAACACGGCCGCGGAAGCGGAAATTATAGTACATCTGGTACCAGGCACTTCGCCTGACCAGACACTGGATGCACTGTATGCTTTCACCCAGTGTGAAGTGCCCGTTTCGCCCAATGCCTGCGTGATCAAAGATAGCAAGCCGCAGTTTCTCAGTGTGAAAGAAATTCTCCGTATTTCTACCCATCACGCTCTTGACCTTATCCGCCGTGAACTTGAAATCCGGATGACCGAACTGCACGACCAATGGCACTATTCAAGCCTCGAAAAGATATTCATCGAACATAAAATTTATCGAAAGATAGAGAACAGCACCACATGGGACGAGGTTATCGATGCAATAGACAAAGGATTGGCGCCATTCACAAAAAAACTCCTCCGCGAAATTTCGCGTGACGACATGGTTCAGCTGACGGAAATTAAGATTAAAAGAATTTCAAAATTCGACTCACAAAAAGCTGATGAGCAGCTCCTTGCCATTGAACATGAGCTGGAAGAAGTGCAAAATCACCTGGACAACCTGATCGATTATGCTATTCTGTATTTTCAGCAGATCAGGAAGAAATACGGCAAGGGAAAAGAGAGAAAAACAGAGATCAGGAGCTTTGATACGATTGAAGCCGCTGCCGTAGCGGCTGCCAGCCAGAAATTCTACATTAACCGGGAAGAAGGGTTTGCCGGGACTTCGCTGAAAAAAGATGAGTTTATCAGCGACTGTTCCGATATCGATGATATCATCCTGTTCCGGGAAGACGGAACATGCCTGGTCAGGAAAGTGGAAAGCAAATTCTTTGCCGGTAAGGATATTGTTTACATTAATGTTTTTAAAAAGAATGATGAGCGGACGGTCTACAATATGATCTACCGTGACGGGAAAAAGGGTGCTTATTATGTGAAAAGGTTTGCAGTCGTTGGCGTTACACGCGACAAGGAATATGATCTTACCAAGGGATCGCCCGGTTCAAAGGTGATCTATTTATCTGCCAATCCTAACGGGGAAGCAGAGATGCTCAAGATATTCCTTCGCCCGAAACCGAGGATGAAAAAGACCTCCTTTGAGTTTGATTTCAGCCGGATTACCATCAAAGGAAGAAGTTCACTCGGCAATATATTGACTAAAATCGCTGTAAAGCAAATTGTCAAAAAAGAACAGGGTGTTTCGACCCTCGGTGCGCGCGGTATCTGGTTTGATGAATCGGTCAAACGGCTTAGCGCTGAGGAAAGAGGCTCTTACCTGGGCGCTTTTGAAGGCGATGATAAGATATTGACTATAAACAGGTCGGGTGTATATAAACTATACAACTACGACCTTTCCACCCATTTCGATGAGGATATGTTTTTTATCCTGAAATATGATCCTCAAACTGTGATATCTGTCATTTATTTCGATGGCAATACAGGCACCTATTATCTGAAAAGATTTAATATCGAGATGTCCGATAAAGCGGTCAATTTCCTGAATGATCATAAAGAAACCCGCCTTATTGAAATCAGTCTCGACTGGCTGCCTCAACTGGAGCTTACTTTCCAGGAGAAAAATGGCAGAAGGCGGGAAAATGAAATTGTGAATGCTGAAGAGTTCATCAGTATTAAAAGTTACCGGGCAAAAGGAAGAAAACTGTCCGATCACCCGGTAGAAAAGGTTCAATGGCTCGAGCCTTTGCCTTTTGAACCTGACGAAGAATTGACAATAACTGAAGAACCTCTCGAAGAAACCGAAATATCGACAATTCCGGATAATGAGGATATGACGGAAGATGAAGTTCCGTCTGCAGAGATCCCATCAGAAGAGATTCCTATAGATGAGCAAGCTGACACGGAAAACCCCGGTCAGACACCTAAGGAGCCTGGAAAACAGATCAGGCTGGAATTTGACTAATAACCAGTAATCATTGACCATTGACCAATAACCAATAACCAATAACCAGTAACCAATAACCAATAACCAATAACCAATAACCAATAACCAATAACCAATAACCAATAACCAATAACCAATAACCAATGACTGACAATAAAATCCTGACCGTTAGCCCGTCTGTTCAGTGGATCGGTGTCCTGGACCACGATATTGTGACCTTTGATATTGTCATGGAAACCAAACATGGAACAACTTATAATTCCTATTTCATTAATGCACAGAAAAAGGCCGTCATAGAAACTGTTAAGGAAGGTTTCTGGGATGTTTACTTTGAAAAGTTGAAAAAAGTCACAGATCCGGCTGAAATAGAGTATATCATACTGAACCATACAGAACCCGACCATTCCGGGTGCCTTGCCCACCTTCTGAAAGTTGCCCCAAACGCGAAAGTGATAGGAACGGGTAATGCGATCCGGTATTTGAAAGATATGATCAGCCAGGACTTTCAGTATATCATTGTAAAAGACGGACATACGCTCGACCTGGGTGATAAGACTCTTCAATTCATCAGTGCGCCGAACCTCCACTGGCCGGACACCATGTATACTTACCTTCCCGAAGAAAAGGTGCTGTTCACCTGCGATTCTTTCGGAGCACATTTCTGTCATGAAGCAATATTTGACGACCTGGTAGGGGATTTTGATGAGGATTTTAAGTATTATTTCGATGTTATTTTGAGTCCCTTCAGTAAATTCATGCTGAAAGCTATTGATAAAATCAAATCTCTGGATATTAAAATTATAGCAACCGGTCATGGACCGGTCTTAAGGACTGATTGGCTGAAATATGTCAACTTATCGGAGAAATATTCGTTCGAATACCTGGAACTGCCTGTAAGGCACAAGGTGTTTATTCCATTTGTTTCAGCTTACCATAAAACCGGGTTGCTGGCAGAGAAAATAAGGGAAGGAATCGGAATGGCCGGGGACCTTGATGTTGAAGTTCTCGATATAGAAAAATCTACCATTGGCGAACTGGATCAAAAGGTTGCTGAAAGCGCCGCAATCATTGTGGGCAGCACAACGATAAACCAGAATATCCTCCTGCCGGTTTACAAGCTTTTTTCAGTGATCAATCCACTCAGGGACAAAGGCAAGTTAACCGGAGCGTTTGGATCGTACGGCTGGTCAGGTGAGAGCAAGGATCTTATCAAATCGAACCTTGATAACCTTAAGCTGAAATATTTCGGGGAAGGCGTTTTTGTGAAATTCACACCTGATCTGGAAGAGCAGCAACAGGCCGTTGCTTACGGGAAAGCTTTTGGTGAAGCTCTCCTGGCTGAACCGGCAGAAGAATAAACTAAACGGCACATGATGTATAACCGGATTTCATTTCTGTTTTTTATTGCTTTCTTCTTACTGATGACAGGTTGTACATTGGAACAGAAACTGGCTATGACATTCGTGGACACTGAGAAATCAGGACAATATTTTCTGCTAAAACCATCCTTCATATTCAGGTATAACCTTAAAGAATTTGAGATACCCGGGATTGACACCCTGGATGAATTCGCCAAAGACAGCCTTCTGATCGAAAGCAGCCTCTTTCTGAAAACTTTTTCAGACTCGGTTTTAATTGAAGAATTCGCGGCCGGCTTAAAAAAAACTCTTGAAGTGTACGGCGCTGTTGTTATACCTGAAAGCGCTGTCGATACCTTGATGGAAAACGGAGGCACTCCCTATATTATAAACATCGCACAACTCTCACTGGAAGAATATATTCATCCATACAGCACTGAAGAACTGGTCTATGATGAGGTAATCGTGATCGACGGGATCGACCTGAATGCCCTAAATCTTAATGCCTGGCTTGAATTGAGCAGGATGAATACGGAAAAAAATAACAGGGTTTTATTTGCGTCGGATTTCCTGCTTGATAATATAAACGGGACATTGAAGCAGAATCTGATAACCGGGAAGATGAGCTTCGATTATACGATCGACACCATCAACATTACACAGGTCTATGATTTTGCCCGTAAGTTCGGGAAAATTACAGCTGCCCTTTTATTTGATTACCTGATGAATAAATATGTCGGTGAGAATTTACCGGAAGATTACCCGTATGAAAGGTATTATTACCACTATGATCCTTTACGAAGATTAGTTTACCCGATCGGGGAGGAAGAAAGGATACTTGAGTTGGATAGCTATTAGCTGTTCTATGCTCTATGCCTTTCGCTCTCCTCCTCTTGCATACGCCGAAATCCCCTGGCTTCCAAATTCACCTCTAAGGTACTTAAAATATCCTGTTATAGCTACCATGGCGGCATTATCTGTACAATATTCAAATGCCGGGATGAAAACTCGCCAACCCAATTCACCGGCTCTTTGCTGTAAAGATTTACGAAGCCTGGAATTGGCTGAAACACCCCCTGCTATGGCGATATCGTTGATCTGATAATCATGCGAAGCCTTGACCAGCTTTTTCAATAACACATCTACGATCACTTTCTGAATGGATGCGGCCAGATCATGCTTGTTCTTTTCAATGAATTGCGCGTCTTCCTTTAACCTGTCCCTGATAAAATAAAGAAAAGAGGTCTTTAATCCGCTGAAACTATAATCCAGGCCGGGAATTACAGGTTCGGGGAAAGTGAAAGCATTTTCATTGCCTTCCCTGGCCAGTATATCGATTAATGGGCCGCCAGGGTAAGGAAGTCCCAGTATCTTGGCTGCTTTATCGAAAGCCTCTCCTGCAGCATCATCGATTGTTTTTCCAATTATCGTGAAATCAAAATAATCTCTAACCAGCACAATCTGTGAATGGCCTCCTGATACGGTCAGGCAAATGAAAGGAAAAGCCGGTGCTTTATGATCAAATCTTCCAGGTTCTTCAATAAAGTGTGCCAGTATGTGAGCATCCATGTGATCGACATCGATAACCGGGATGCCCAATGACATGGCGAAGGATTTGGCAAAGGAGGTCCCTACCAGCAATGAACCGAGCAAACCGGGCCCACGCGTGAAAGCAACGGCGTGCAATTGATTTTTGTTTACTTTTGCTTTATCCAAGGCTTGTTCAACCACAGGGATGATATTTTGCTGGTGTGCCCTCGAAGCCAGTTCGGGGACCACGCCGCCAAATGCCCGGTGAACTTCCTGGTTCGCGATAAGATTGGAAAGTAATTCCCTGTCGCGAATGACTGCTGCTGATGTGTCATCACAGGAGGATTCAATGCCGAGGATATAAATGCTCATTAATTTTTGTATTACGGGCAAAATTATTAAAAAAATACTGAGGCTGACAGTTTTAGTCATCGTGATACTGCTCACGGGATTGCTCACGCTGTTTTCCGTTCTGCGTACACCTTCATTCCAGGAACTGGCAGGGCGGCTTGCAGCCAATTATTTATCCAAACAATTCAAGACTGAGTTTTTCCTCGACAAACTAAGGATATCTGATTTTTTATATATAGAAATAAAAGGCCTGCTTATTAATGATAATCATCGCAAAGAATTGATCAGGGTTGATCATTTGAAAGTGAAAATTAACCGGTTATCTTTAAAGCAACATGTTATTGAATTCGAACGGGTGAGCCTTGACAGCGCAGGTTTATTCCTCGAAAAATATCCTGGTGACAGCGTGGTTAACTTTGCATACTTCCTTGAGGGTTTTAAGTCAGATACTATTGTCTCTTCCGACACTGTAGTAACATGGAGTTTTTTTTGCAACGAGCTTGTTGTCAATGACCTTTCATTTGGATATCACAGCCATCAACCGGAGTATAAAACCGAAGGAATTGATTATAACAATCTTCTGTTTTCTGAAATATTCCTGGATATCAAAGATGTTTCTATTATCGGGGATTCTGTTGCAGCTTTCCTGGACCATGTCGCCTGCAAGGAAAAATCAGGGATTGAACTGCTAAATCTTTCCGGGGATGCGCAAGTCAGCTCAACCGGCATCAGGGTAAAAGCCGGACAAATATCTACCGGCCAATCGAGCCTGGATCTGGACCTTGATTTCTTGTATAAAGATTATCATAATTTATCTGAATTTCTTGATAGTGTGAGTATTCATTCAGTAATCAGAAGCTCGCTGGTCACTTTGAGTGATGTCGGCTATTTTGCCCCGGTATTATTTAAAATGGATGATCCGGTCATGCTATCCGGCCTGGTCGATGGACCGATCAGCGATTTTAGTGCACGGGATTTAATCATCAGCCTGGGAGAGTACACTGAGTTTGAAGGTGATATTAGCATGAAAGGGTTGCCCGATATTTATTCGACCTATGTCAGGCTGGATATTAAAAAGCTGAATACAACCCCTGAAGATATTGCAGCGTTCAATCTTCCGCTTGAAAATCCAAATCTTAAACTCCCACCCCAGGTGGAACAAATTGGCTTTACAAGGATAAACGGCTATTATGAGGGGTACTTTGATGATTTTAAAGCTGACCTGGATTTGAATTCAGATGTCGGGAACCTGAAGATAACCGGCAGCTTGTCCAGGAAAAATACAGGCAATGAAGTGATTTTTTCCGGTGATATCATTGGAACAGGTGTCCACCTTGGAAACCTTCTTAGCAGTGAGGAATTGGGTACGGTCAGCCTTGAAATGGAGCTCGATGGTACGGCTTCAACAATTGATAATCTCGAAATGACTATCAATGGCTGGATACAGGACCTTGAATTCAAAAAATACCGTTACGAAAAAATAATTATCGGAGGTAAGGTTCTTGGCCGTTCTTTCGATGGGCGGTTGATGGTACTTGACAGCTCACTTTTTCTGGACTTCAGCGGATTGGTCGATTTCAACGGCGCTGTTCCTGTCTTTGATTTTAAAATAGATCTTGAAAAAGCCCGGTTTTATCAGCTAAACCTTTCGGACAGGAGCGAAGATATGGACCTGAAAACGAAAATTACCGGTGACTTCAAAGGCATTGACCCTGAATCATTCTATGGAAAGATTTCTATAGATAGCCTTCAGTATGTCGAGAATAGTGTGAAATATTCGCTGGATCACCTTGACCTGACAAGGAGCAGTTTTCCCGGTCATCCGGATAGTGTCATTCTCAGGTCAGATTTCATCGATGGGGATATCGAAGGTAGTTTTAAATTGAAAGACCTGATCAGTCAGTTTACCGGGTTTATTCTTGGTAAAGACCAGGATGCTGCGATCAGAAAAAACATAGAGGAAAACCCTCAGTATGTATCCTTTGATTTCAAATTGAAAGATATCAGCCCTATAACAGGGATATTCCTTCCCGGGCTTAAAATTTCACCTGGCATGATCATCCTTGGAAAATTCGATTCAGGAAAGCAGTTGCTGGAGGTCGACGGTTTGACTGATACAATATCGGTTAGCGGGATCACTTTCAATGAAGTAAGCTTTTCTGGCCGAACTACAGGAGATGATTTTAACCTGGATGTTGGAATAACCAGGATTAATTTTCAGGAAAATGAGGATGGAACCGGTTTGGGCCTGGATAATTTCAAATCTCAAATTGTGGCCGGCGATGACAGTATTAATTATGCTATTCAATGGGATAACAATTTGCCCGACGAACCTAACAAGGGTTTTGTGAATGGATTTGTCAGATTTGCCTCCATGAAAAGCTTAGAAGCAGCTATATATAATGCTGAAGCAGATTTTAACGGAAACCTCTGGCGGGTGGAGGAAGATAATTTATTTACCCTCGATTCATCGAAAATCGGGATACGGAATTTCAATATTTTCAAGGGTGATGAGAATTTTATTATCGATGGTAATCTTTCTGACCGCGCTGCGGATACCTTAAGCCTTTATTTTGAAAAATGGTCATTGGCTAACTTCAATCCATTCCTTGCAGGAATGTCGCTGGAATTGTCCGGAATCATTGATGGCAGATTCGGTATTTTTAGAAATGGAACCGTTACTAATATTTTCGCCGGTATTAATATTGCCGATTTTAGTTTCAACGAAGTTCTTTTTGGTGATGCAGAGTTCAGGACACGCTGGCTCGAATCCGACGAGGCTTTAGCCATAGATCTGAATATTTTTTCAAAAGGGAATATGGAAGATCCTTATAAAATATTAGGTGTGAATGGGATCTATTATCCTTTTAAAAAAGCGCGGAATTTCGACTTTGATATTGCTGCACAAAATCTGGATATTTCAGTGCTTGAGCCACTCCTGGGCAGTTTCAGCTCGCATCTTGCCGGACTGGCCACCGGGAAATTAACCCTTGACGGGACGAATGCCGAGCCTTTGCTGTTAGGCCGGTTGAAACTGCAGCGAGCTGAAATGCTGGTAGATTATCTGGATGTAATATACTCCTTCTCTAATGAAGTGGTTTTTAAGGAGAATCTCATTCAGTTCAATGAATTAACTGTCTATGACCCCAATTCCAATACGGCTTTGTTAACCGGTGGGATACAGCATAAGTATTTTAAGGATATGCGACTTGATCTTACTATCAAGCCCGATAACTTCATGGCAATGGACCTTGACCGCTACCAGAATGAAGTATTTTACGGGAGGGCTTTTGCCACAGGTACGGTGAGACTTTCCGGTCCTTTTACTAATCTTTCCATTGATGTTGATGTGAAGACGGAGAATAATACAAAAGTGTCCATCCCGATAAATTATTCGGTGAATGTTTCACAAAACGACTTTATTGTCTTTACCGGCGGGAATGATACGTTACAGGTTGAAAATGAACGGGAAGTGCAGATTGTCGGCGTCAACCTGGATATTACCATGGATATAACCCGCGATGCAGATATTGAGATCTTCCTGCCTGGCAACATCGGTAATATCCGAGCTAAAGGCGATGGTAATCTGAGGTTGGGTGTCGATCCGAATGGTTACCTTACCCTGAAAGGTTCTTATGTCATCCAGTCGGGGTTATTTGTATTTTCTCTGGAACAATTGGTAAGCCGGCGTTTCGACATTCTTGAGGGAAGCAGGATCAGCTGGACCGGAGATATATATGATGCGGAAGTGAGCATCGTCGCTCGCTACAGGCTGCGAACCTCTCTTGAGGGACTGGGAATATCCATGCTCGATCCCGATGCAGCCAGCCAAAAGGTAATCGTCAATACCGACATCCGTATGACCGGGAATTTGTTTAATCCCGACCTGAGCTTTGGAATCACATTTCCGAATATGCAGGAACAAACCAAACAGGCAGTGTATGGTGTGCTCGATACAAATGATAAAGGATTAATGAACCAGCAAGCAATTTCGCTGCTGGTTTTAGGCAGTTTTAGCAGTACGGGTTCAGGAGGCACGAACCCGGTAAATCCGGCGGCTATTGTTTCAAATACCCTTAGCAACATGCTGTCGCAGATCAGTAATGATTTTAATATCGGTATCAATTATATGCCCGGCGACCAGGTCACAAGTGAACAACTGGAAGTTGCCCTTTCAACTCAACTTTTAGACGACCGGCTTATCATCGATGGAAATATCGATGTTTCCGGCAATAATGCAAGCTCACAGAAAACCAGTTCAATTGTCGGCGATATCAATATCGAGTATAAACTGACACCCGACGGAAGGTTCAGGGTCAAAGCATTCAACCGTTCAAACGATCTTTCGCTTTTCAACGACTATTCTCCCTATACCCAGGGAGTTGGAATATTCTACCGCAAGGAATTCAACAATTTAGAGGAACTTTTCAGAAAGACTGGTTCAGATCGACAGAAAAAACCAAAGAACTAATATAATTCAACTTATCTTTGTAAAAAAATTAAGTATGATGCGGGTTTTTACTTTTTTAACCATTATAGTTCTATTCAGTTTTCAGATTAAAGCCCAAATAGTCATAACCAGCGATGATTTTCCGGTGCCGGGCGATACCGTCAGAAAAAGCAATACTATCGTTCTTGATGGGATTGACTTTCAGCAGGGAGGCCCGGATCAAATCTGGCAGTTTGATGAATTAACAGTTGTGTCCCAGCAAGTCGATACTTTTGTTAGTGTCGGTGAAACACCGACTATTTACCAGTTGTTTTTCAATAACGGATGGATTTATCCTGATTATGAATCGACTGTTGCTCAAAAACTTGGGCAATTTATTGCTATACCTACTCTAACATTGACCGATGCCTATCTTTTTATAAAGAATTCGGATGAAGATATCCGTGAAGTCGGCTATGGCATTACCCTGGATGGAATCTCCCTGCCAATCCAGTTGCAGGAGATCGATACGATATATCGCTTTCCTCTTGAATATGGTGCCATAGATTCGGCTCATTCCCTCTTTGAGATAGATATACCCGACCTGGGGTTTCTGATGATCTCAAAATTCAGAAGAAACACAGTGGATGGATGGGGTACCCTTATTACGCCGTATGGTGAATTCCAGACCCTGAGGGTTAAAACGGAAATTGAAGAATACGACAGTCTTTATAGTGATTCACTGGGACTGGGAATGCCCGTGACCCGTAATATTATCGAATACAAATGGCTGGCAAATGGATACCCGGAGCCTGTCCTCCAGGTAAACGAAGAAGGTTTTATTATTACCGCTTCTTATATTGATTCTGTCAGGTCCACTTTTCTGGCTGTACCGGAAGTTAAGAACCTTAAATTTGATTTTTCCGTCTATCCTAACCCGTGCAACGAATATTTGTCGGTCAGCTACGAGCTTGTTGATGATGCGGATGTGAAAATTTCAATCTTTTCCATTTATGGAAATGAAATGAAACGGTTTGCACAAACCCGCCAGGAAAGAGGTTTATACAACCGTGTGCTTTACCTGAAAGAAAATGGTTTCAAAAACGGAATTTATCTTGTCCGTCTCACCATCGATAATATCCCTTACGTTAAAAGGATTTTGCTGAATTAAAACTATCCTTGAATTTTTATACCTGTTATGGCACAGGAAACCGCAAAATTCATCGTTTATAAATCTTCTGCCGGATCAGGGAAAACCTTTACCCTGGTAAGGGAATACCTGAAAATTGTACTGCAAAACCCTGAACAGTTCCGGCAGGTACTGGCCATTACCTTTACCAATAAAGCTGCTAATGAAATGAAGGAACGGGTCGTCCGGAACCTTGTTTTTCTTGCTGACCCTGAAAATAACCGGAAAGAGGACGCGATCAAATACCTTCTGCCTCAACTGGCTGACCAGCTTGACCTGACCGAAGCACAGATCAAATCAAGGGCTTCCATTGCTTTGCGCCTGATCATGCACCATTATGCCGAATTTTCTATCAGCACTATCGATAGCTTTACCCACCGCGTTATCCGGACTTTTGCCCATGACCTGAAGATACCGATGAATTTCGAGGTCGAACTTGATGCTGAAACCATGCTTTCTCAATCCGTCGACATCCTGATCAGCCAGGTTGGAAGCAACGAGCAACTTACCCGCGTCATGGTCGATTTCGTGGAGAAAAAAGCCGGCGATGAGCTGAGCTGGCAGATTGAAAAAGATCTGAATGATTTCGGAGGAACCCTGCTTTCAGAGTCAAGCATTTCTGCCTTAAGTGAAATCAGAAGCTATGAGCTGGAAACATTCATGAAAGTGCGCAGCAGCCTGGTTGAGTGGAAATTGAAATGGGAAAATACGATAAAGAAACTTGCCGTTGAGGCGGTTGACCTGATAGAACAGGAAAATATCCAGGCTGATTCATTTAACGGCAAAAGCAAAAGCATTCTGGTTTACCTGCAAAACCTGGCTCAGGGAAAATTCGACAAAATTAAACCTAACAGCTTTGCTCAAAAGTCACTGGAATCAGGTGAATGGGTGAACGCTAAAGCGCCCGCTGGTCAACAGACTGCTTTTGATCGGATAACTTCCCGGTTACTCCCGATTGGAAAGCGTTTACTTGGGATGTCAGAGAATGAATTGTCCCGTTATATCTTATGCAAATTATTGCTAAACCACCTGTTTTCAACGGCTCTCCTCAGTGAGATCGAGAAAACGCTGAATACCCTTTGCCTTGAGAATAATAAACTGCTGATCAGTGAGTTCAACCGCCGCATTTCGCAGATTGTGCAGGAACAGCCCGCTCCTTTCATCTATGAACGCCTGGGTGAAAAATATCACCACTACCTGATTGATGAATTCCAGGATACTTCCATCCTGCAATGGCATAACCTGCTGCCGTTGATTGAAAACTCCCTCGCTTCGTTCCGGATGAACCTGGTGGTGGGCGATGCCAAGCAGGCTATTTACCGCTGGCGTTCAGGGGATGCAGAGCAGTTCGAAATGCTGCCCCTGCTGATCCGGAGTCAAACTGATCCGTTGCTTGATAGCAGGGAGCGCGCCCTGATCCATCATTATAAGGAAGAAAACCTCATTCAGAATCACCGTTCCAGTACAGTTATAGTAGATTTTAATAACCGCTTGTTCACCTGCATTGCACAATTATTGCCGGAGCCTTATGGGGAAGCTTTTAAACACGCCAAGCAGGAAACGGCAAGGAAGGACAAGCCCGGGATGGTCAGGATTGAAAAGGTTGTCGTAAATGAAGATGATGAAGGTAATTATGAAGATGCCGTCCATGAAAAGATACTATCCATAATCTCTGAACTGAAGGAAGATCATTTCCCGCTGAAAGACCTGGCGATCTTATGCCGCGATAACAAGAGGGCGTCTAAAATCGCATCTTTCCTGATCAGCCGTGGAATTCCCGTAATTTCATCCGAGTCGCTGCTGCTGACCCAATCAGAACAGGTTAATTTTATGGTTGCCTGGATGCAGCACCTTGTCGACCCGGCGGATGGCATTCCAATGGCACACATCCTCAGGTATATCATCGATAAAGGATTGATGAAAGGCCTGGTACTTGAAGATTTTTTCGGCACTGCTGCCAATCCGGAACGTGAAAGTTTCCATAATTTAATTTCAGCGCAATTTCCTTTCATCAGCTATAGTCACCTGAAAAGCCAGGAAATATTCGGCCTGACACAGTACCTGATCTTTCATTTTGAACTGAACAAGATGAACGACAGCTACCTGCGGTTTTTTCAGGATACCGTACTTGAGTTTGTGAAAGATCACAGGGGAGGGTTGCCCGAATTTCTTGAATGGTGGGAAGAAAAAAGCAAGAAAGCTTCTGTAGTTATTCCTGAAGGAATCGATGCCGTCAGGATCATGACTATCCACAAAGCCAAGGGGCTTCAGTTCCCGGTTGTGGTTTTCCCTTTTGCCGACGAGCAGGTCCGCGCTACCCGAAAAAACCTTTGGGTTCCGTTGGATGAAGACTTTGCGATACCCTTGAAAACAGCGTTCCTGCCGACGCAGAAAGCCCTTGCAGAAACGATCTACAAAGAAGTGTATGAAGATGAGATGAACCGCTCGTATACAGATATGGTCAATGTCTTGTATGTCGCACTTACCCGGCCTGAAGAACGACTGTACGTCCTTGCTAAAGATTTTCCGGAAAAGACCGATGGGATAGCTTCTGCTCCCAAATTGTTCAGCCAGTTTTTCAAGGCTGAAGGCACCTGGGAAAAAGAATGTAATCTTTACCAGTACGGCGAAAGATGGCGACGACCTGAGCCGGTTGAAAAAGCAGAAAAAGAGGACGTTTCTGATGAACCCGCAGTCTGCAGATCGTCGTTGAAGATGTTGCTGCGGCGTCATGCCCCGGTGGCCTGGGATATGGAAGAACCTGAAAAGAACCGCGAATGGGGCACCCTTGTTCATCTCGTTATGTCGATGATCAGCCAGGCAAACCAGGTGGAGAAGGTTATGCAGGAACTGTTGGTCAATGGCACGATTTCTTCTGTGCAGCAAAAAGAATTAACCGGATTGATGGCCGGAATCATGAAAAACCCCGAAATCTCGAGCTTTTTCGACTCCTCTTATGAAGTCAGGAACGAACCGGAAATACTGACTGCCGAGGGCCTGTTATACCGGCCTGACCGTGTACTGATGAAAAAGGACCGGGTCACCATTATCGATTATAAGACGGGAAAACATAGGGAAGAGCATCGTAGCCAGATCATCAATTATGCCGGGCTGATTGGTAGTATGAATTACCTGGTTGATGGTGCTTATCTGTTGTACCTTAACCACCGGCCTGAAGTACTTAAAGTCATTTAACCTGTATATCTCCTAAAACAATATGTAAACCAGAATATACCAATGGTTGACAATGATCGACCTTTAGAAAGAACA
>Ga0247841_10004151_pt1 | contig 25370 bp, 16 predicted proteins | sample LaCruzMarch2015__2_FD_192410 | JGI IMG/M metagenome (GOLD analysis project Ga0247841, IMG submission 192410) | Freshwater microbial communities from meromictic Lake La Cruz, Castile-La Mancha, Spain - LaCruzMarch2015_18m | ecosystem: Environmental > Aquatic > Freshwater > Lake | place: Spain... | reverse complement strand
TTGACGACGTAGGAGGATATTACCATAAAAGACTACATTTTTGGGTAGACCTATCCCTTCACCCGATTCGCAACTCAATGCGAAAGGCTACAAAACGAATCTAAAATCGAGTTCTGAGGATTTGGGAATAAAGCTATTCGTTTCATTATATTATTCCTTAACTTTGTGCAGCCCAATTATACACTTAAACAGGGGAAACTGTCCAGGTTTTTTATCTTGATTATATCAAAATTAATAGCTTATATAATGTTCTTGTGCATTTTTAGCTTGGATATTATTATCCACATTCTGGAGGTAAGTTATGGCTCATCCTTTTAAGGCGTACGATGTTCGCGGGATATACGAAAAAGATATAGATGTTGATCTTGCATATAGGATAGGTCGAGCGTTTGTTTATTATCTTAAAGGTAAGACAATCGCTGTTGGTAGAGATATGAGGGAATCTTCTGCTCCGTTGTCAGAGAGTTTGATACAGGGGCTTACTGATGCAGGAGCGAACGTTTTTGATATCGGTCTTGCCAGTACAGATATGCTTTATTTTGCTTCCATAAACTTGGGAACAGATGGCGGTATAATGGTTACAGCGTCTCATAACCCAAAACAATATAACGGGTTTAAGTTTGTCAGAAAAAATGCAGTGCCAATAGGCCTTGAAAGCGGTCTTGCAGATATAGAGGTTTTGGTTAAAACAGGGGACCTTTCAGAGGCTGCAACAAAAGGCAAATACGAAAAAATAGATCTTTTGGATGAATTTATAAAGTTTATGCATTCTTTTGTTAAACCAAGCGAACTAAAACCTCTTTCTGTTGTCATAGACGCTGGAAACGGAATGGGTGGACTTGTTATGCCAAAACTTCTTAAGGGTTCTCCTTTAAAGATTACACCAATGTTCTATGAGCTCGACGGTAACTTTCCAAATCACGAAGCTAATCCGCTTGAAGAACAAAATAGGGTACAGCTTGAAGCAAAGGTAAAAGAAATTGGAGCCGATCTTGGCGTTGGCCTTGACGGCGATGCTGATAGGGCTTTTTTTGTAGACGGGAAAGGCAAATTCTGTAGTGGCGACTTTATACTTGGGCTTCTGGCAAAGGAGGTTTTAAAAAAACATCCGGGTAGTATGATAGCTTATGATGTCAGGTGCTCTCGTTTTGTTACAGATACTGTTCACCGTCTAGGTGGAAAGACAATAATGGGAAAAGTAGGACATGCTTATGCAAAACTTTTGATGAAAAAAGTTGGCGCAGAGTTTGGCGGTGAAGTAAGTGGTCACTATTATTTTAAATATAAGGATGCATATTTTGATTCCGGCAATCTTACGACTCTTATGTTGTTAAAGGTTCTAAGCGACGCTAATATCAGTCTAGAAAAAGCACTGGAAGAGACGAATGGCTATTATATAAGTGGAGAAATAAATTCCACGGTTAAGGATCCTGATGCAAAAATGCACGAAGTCCTTTCAAAATATAAACATCAGGCAGAGCAGGTTCTGTATGTTGATGGAATAAGTTTGGTACATAAGGATTGGTGGGTAAATATAAGAAAAAGTAATACAGAACCTTTATTAAGGCTGAACTGCGAGGCTTACACAAAATTAGGGATGGAAAAACTTAGGGACGATGTTCTTTCTATTATAAGAAGCTAATTATAAGGTCTGCCTCTGTTTTTTGCTCTGCTTTACTCAGCCATGGGCCTATATTTATCTCAAATGAATAAACGCTAAAGTCGCGGCTAAAAGAATAGCTTCTAAGTTCAAGAAGCTCACCTGTTTCATCCTTAACAGTTGCAGTGACGGTCAAAAGGTTTTCAGGATCATATTTATAAAAGAAGGTTATTTTTGATTCTGTTATATTTGTGGACTCAAATTCTTCTTTTGAATATTTTATTACGGTACTGCAATCCAAAAGTCTTACTTTTTGATTATTCATTGTTACAAAGTTATATTCGCGGATTGTCGTTTGTAAGAGTTCTCCAGTTGCGTCATACTTTTTTTCTGTAACTTCTTTGTTTCCATTGGTTATATCGGAACTTTCGAATATTGGCCTCATTGCACCGGAGATAAAAGTATTGATAGTAAATTCATCTCTTGTTATTTCGCCAGTTGGGTATCTATAAAAAATGACGTCAACAATTTCTTGACTGACTTGTCCGTTAATATCAAATGCTTTTGTCGTAGTATTTTTATTAGATATTTCACAATTGTAATAATTATACCAAGTTGTAATCTCTTTTATTATAGTGCCTGTGCTATCAAATTTTACAGTGGTCTCTTTTTCGACTTTATTGTCGTTGTTGTATGTGTATCTTGTTTGTTGATTAGATCTTTGATCTTGAGCATAAATATTTGTATTAAAAAACATTAAGCTTGCAAGAGTCAGGAGGAGCTTATTCATAGGGGTGCTTTTTACACAAGCGGTATTATTAGTCAAGTAAAAAAGGCAAACTTATATCAACATGCACTCAAAGAGATTTTGAGTGTTTTAAGGGTTCATGAATTAAGACTTATTTTTTTGGTTATTGTCGAAGTGAGCGTAACAATTCTTAGGTCCGACGACGTTTAAAGCATCTGTTTAACGATTGCCAGCCCGGTTCCTATAGGGCTGGCCAATATAAAACGGCGGACCTTTAAGTTAGTATCCCTTTGAATGTATATTGATATTAGGTGAATTTACTAAGGCTTTTGTATTTCTTTTCTTATACCAAGCAGCAGCGAAAAAATTCCGAATGCTAGAGTACCAGCAGCAACGGCAATTAAAAGATATAGTGCGTCATGAAAAAATACTCCTTGCATACTCCAATCCCTTGATCGAACAACGATGTAAGCACCAATAAATGTTGCGGTCGTTATTACAGCCATTTTTGTCATGAATACAAAACTTACTGGTTTTAGTTTTGCATATTTACGAGAAAAATAAGTTAAAAGCATTATTGCATTACACAAACTTGCCGCAGAAACAGCTAGCGATATTCCTCTTATGCCAAAATGTCTGACAGTTGAAAAACATATTACAAGATTTACGACTAAACCTATTAGCGAGAATATCGCAGGTCGTAATGAGTCTTTCATTGAATAAAATAAGGGGACTGTTATTCTTATGATACCGGAAGGGTATAATGTTAACATTATAAAGAACAACGAGCCTGCTGTGCTTAAAGTATCCAGTTGGTTAAAATGTCCGTGTTGAAACCCGACTTTTACAAGAGGCAAGGATATGGCCATCAACCCCGCTGTGGCCGGAAGCAGTAATAGTGTGCAAATTTTAAATGCGTAAGAATAATTGCTCTTTAGCTTTTCCATATCGTTACTTGAACGTGAAAGGACAGGAAGTATTGCGGTCCCTAAAGCGACGGCAAAAATGCCTATCGGGAATTGTACTAGTCTATCTGACCAAAAAAAGTGGCTTATTGCACCTGAGCCTACGATAGATGCAAAATAAGTGTTCATCATTACGGTTATTGGGACGACCGATATACTTAATAACGACGGAGCAAATAGTTTCCATGTTTTTATAAGTTCTTTTACTTCAAACTTAAAAGTTATCTTTGGCATGAAGTCATATTTTTTCAAATATGGAACGTGTATTAATAATTGTAAGAAACCGCCTATTATAACTGCGTAAGCTATCGCCTTAACTCGTGGCTCGTACATGTAGCTTGTGTATGCAAAAAAGATCAGTGAAAGGTTCAAGAAAACAGGATGTATGGAGGATGCAAAAAAATGTCCGATGGTATTCAACGAGCCCATACAAAATGCAGTAAGTCCGATCAGCAATATATAAGGGAACATTATTCTTGTTAATTCTATTGTGGTCTCAAGCTTTCCGGGAACATTCACAAAATCAGGGACCATTAGTTTTACTATTTGCGGTGTAAAAATAATTCCTAATATGCTTACAGCGAGTAATATAAAAAGAAATGCTGTAAAGATGGAGTTTCCGACCCTTTTTGCGTGTTCCCTGTTCTCCTTTAGTGCGTCGGTAAGAACAGGAACAACGGCCATATTTGTTGTTCCTTCAGCAAGGATCCCTCTTAATAGGTTCGGTATTCTAAAAGCTACGACCCATATATCGTTCTCGCTGCTTGTAAAGAACGCAGCAGCAGAAATGTCCCTTATAAGACCACTTATCCTGCTTAAAAAAGTTCCACCGCTAAATATGAACAACGCTCTTTTTATGGATTTTCTATCTGACATGTTATTAGCATACGCAGTATTTATGTTATTTGTAAAAGGCTTTTAGCCTGTTTTTTGTGCACCACCAGGTACTTTTTATAAAAACTAATCCAGACAGCTGCTTGAGGGAAGTTTTTTGTTGAGTTTTTATGCACCTGTATGTGCAGGGGCACAGCTTAGAACATTTGTGATAGAGCATAACTATGTGATTTTAAAGAGTTTAGAGTATGGCATAGCTGTTGCATATATAAATGAGAGTAATAATGTCAACAGGCATTAAAAGTAAGGAATAGGAGATTAAAGATGAACCTTAAAGACAAATTTATTAACAAGACAATTCTTGGTGCAGCAAACGTTATCAGTTACCTTCCGGATGAAATTCTTAAGAAGATGAGTAGAAAACAACTCAACCTTGTTAAGTTTCCAGAGGGAAGAGATTTTATATTAAGTGTAATGATGATGCTTAAACACAGATGGGGAAAACTTGCACCGACGGTAAGGAACAGAATGGTAGAGAATATGGTTGGTAACTACTTTATAAATGCGAGAGAAAGAAGGTATAGAATGGAGGAAGAGAACGGTTGTTCGCCGTTGCTGTTCGTTATTTCTCCTACTATGAGATGTAACTTAAAATGTACAGGTTGTTACAGTGCTAACTATGATAGAGCCGATGCTTTGGATTTTGCAACACTTGACAGGATCATGACCGAAGCAAAAGAAATGGGAATATATTACGTCGTAGTTTCTGGTGGTGAACCATATGCAAGAGAAGATCTGCTTACTCTTTTTGAAAAGCACAACGATATGATGTTCATGACTTACACGAACGGAACACTTATTCATACAAAAAAACTTGCTCCAAAATTGGCGAAGCTTGGTAACGTTGTTCCTTGTATATCTATAGAAGGTTACGAGACAGAAACGGATAATAGACGTGGAAAGGGAACTTATCAAAAGATTATGGATGCAATGGATGAGCTAAAAGAGAACGGAGTGTTCTTTGGTTATTCTGTTACTCCAACTAAATTCAATAATGAGCTTCTTGTGTCTGATGAGTTCGTTGACATGATGGTAGGTAAAGGAGCAAGCATTGGTTGGTACTTTAACTACATGCCTGTAGGAAGAGAGCCGGACACCGATCTTATGACAACTCCTGCTCAAAGAGCATACAGATGGAACAGAATAAATGAGCTTAGAAAGACAAAAGATATCGCAATAGCTGATTTTTGGAACGACGGTATATTAACTGGTGGTTGTATAGCTGGTGGACGTTCTTACTTCCATATAAACGCAGCTGGCGACGTAGAACCATGCGTATTCTCACAGTTCTCTGTAGATAATGTTCTTAATAAACCTTTAAGGGAAGCTATGATGTCTGATTTTTTTAGAGCAATAAGAAGTCGACACGGCGAGATGACCAATCCGCTTCGTCCATGTATGGTAATAGACAGACCTCAGGTACTAAGGGATCACGTTAAGAGATTTGGTGCGAAAGCATCTCAGCCTGGTGGAGAAACGTTGTTATCCGGAAAACTTGCTTCAGAGGTGGACAAGATCGCTACTGAGTGGAAAGAATATGCAGACAAGATATGGGCAGAAAACTACGGCGGTCTTCCAGAAGTTGATACCGATCATCATATAGGTAAGAATCATCTTACTTATACAGGTAAGTTGGATAACAGGGACTTTGTAAAACAAGAGAGTTCCTCTGTTGTAAATTAATTTTATATTTAATAAAGATAAGCGGGACCTGGTTTTAGATTGCCGGGTCCCGTTTTTTATTATACTTTTATACCTATGAGATTTTTTGCGATCGTCCTATTGATTGCTTCTACCCCTTTGCAGGCAAAGGTTTCTTTTGTAAAGGACGTGAATGTTGGAGATAAGAAGCTCCCTAAAGCGGCAGAGGTCATTGTTACATCAACGGAAGCATCTAACTGGTATCAGCTTTTTGATAACAAGAAAAAGCTAAGAGGTTTTGTTAAATCGGATTGTGTCAGTATACAGGGTAAGGACCTTTTAATGTCCAGGACCTGCGACTTAAAGAAAGAGCCTTATGATACTGCTGTAGGTATTGGTTCTGCAATCGAGGGTACTAAGTACAGATATTTTAATTTAAGCAAATCTTCCCAGAGCAAAGTTATGTTTAATGGACAAATATATAGGGTGCCATCGGACGTTCTTAAATATTCGCAGGATGACACAGATACCTCAAAATACGAAGAAGCAGCAATAGAACAGGTAGTAAAACTAAAGAAAGAAAAAATGTTCGTAAGTCCGTATATTGATAAAACTATCTATGTTTCTACGTCGGTAGGTGTGTTTGCTTCCTTTAATGGCAGAAAATGGTTCAGATTAAAAAAACTTGATAGAAAAAAATATGAAATAGGAGTTACAGAGGAAGGATGGTTGCTGGCGGATAATATGGTTAGCAAGGATTATGGACGTAGTTTTTCTGAATTTTTCCCTTCACATGCATATCCGTACAAGGATGCTTATGTAAAAAGTATTGTTGTGTCGCCTCAGGGAGGGAATTCTATATATCTTACTTTTTCTACACCAATAGATTCTAGCGAGATAACTTTATTTGTTATGTCAGATATTAATAGTGGCTGGAAAAGAATATACCCTACGGTAGACGGTAGGATCGTAACTATACCGGCAGAAGACAGCATGACCTCTATATTAAGTTTTGTTAATAATAAATGGTTGCCTACGAATCGTTATTCAAGGAATTACAAATTGGATCTTGAGGACATAGAGGTTGTTGGTCAGGGACGCTCCAGAAGTGTTACGATGTTGATAAAAGCTGTTTCCGGTGTGAAGAAAAGCAGAGACTATCATGTTGCACTTTCGTTAGACTACGTGCCTGAACAGGGTTGGATAGTTAAGGACGAAAAGTGGAGATTTATATGAAAAACAAACCACAGGAGAAAGAAAAATCACAGGTCCTTAACTACAAGTTTGGTACAGGTGCCTTTGACATAGTTATATATCCAAAAGCAGTAAATATAGTTAATACACTAAAGCAGAATGGTTATACGGCTTTTTTTGTTGGAGGCTGTGTTAGGGATGTGTTTTTGGGTTCTAAACCAAAAGAAATAGATATAACAACATCTGCAACGCCGGAGGAAATACAAAAACTTTTTAAAAAAACATATCCAGTTGGAGCAAAGTTCGGTGTTTGTATAGTTGCAATGGGCGATCATAATTTTGAGGTGTCCACATTTAGAAAGGATTCTGATTACGAGGATGGAAGACGTCCAAGCTATGTTACTTTTTCAGACCCTAAAGAAGATGCGAACAGAAGGGATTTTACTATTAACGCACTTTTTTGGGATCCGATAGAAAGTAAACTTTATGATTATGTTGGAGGATTGGATGATCTTAACAGCGGTGTAATAAAAGCCGTTGGTGATCCTATTAAACGGTTTGAGGAAGATAGACTTCGTATTTTAAGATGTGCGCGTTTTGTATCTCAACTTGGTTTTGCGGTGGATAGACTTACCTATGAAGCATTGTTCCAGATAAAGGATCCTTTGAAAGGTATAAGCCCAGAGCGTTTGCGGGATGAACTTGAAAAAATATTGATGACAAAAAAACCATCAATTGCGATGAATATTTTGAACGATCTGGATATATTAAAGATCATTCTTCCGGAGTTAAGTTTAATGAAAGGTGTTCCTCAGCCTAAGGAATTTCATAAATATGACGTTTGGGGACACACAATGTTCGGTTTGGATGTTGCTGCAAAAGAAATAAAAGAAGAGGAAAAAACAAAAGAGCTTATGTGGGCTCTTTTACTTCATGATGTTGGAAAGCCTGCGACCATAACAATGCCAAAGAATGAGAATGACAGGATACGTTTCAACGGGCATGACAACGAGGGTGCTAAACAGGCAGAAGACATCCTTACAAGGCTTAAACTGCCGAATAAGACTATAAAAAAAGTTTGTTATATTGTGCAGAATCATATGCGTCTTGGTAAGGCTGATGGTATGAGGAAGAGTAGATTAAAAATGCTTTTAGCCAAGGATACTTTTAAGGATGAACTTAATCTTCTTTACGCCGATATTAAGGCTTCGCATGGCAAAATGGATATATATGAATTTTTAAAAAAGGAATATTTAGATTTTATAGCAGAAAATAAATTACCAACGGCAATTGTAGACGGTAAGTTTCTTATAAATATGGGTTACAAACCTTCTCCTCTATTCAATAGAATAATCAAAAAAGCTTACGAAGCTCAGCTTGAAGGTAATTTTGAAGATAAAGAAAGTGCTAAAAAATTTGTAAAGTCCATTTCAAAAAAGAATTAAAGTTAAGATCTTTTTTTTGTATCAAGTATGAACTGAACCTCTGTTACTTCTGTTGTGAATTTTTTTATATTATCTATCATAAGTTGTTTACTCATGTTTAGTTCCTGTAACCATGAATGTGTTTTAACCCCAACTATTATAGTCCCGTTCTTTATTTTTAGAGGGTAAGTTACTTTAAAGAGTGTTTCTCCTGTTATTTTCTTCCAGTTTTTTACCAGGATATAAAGAGGGTTTTTTGCGATTAAACCTCTGTTTATTATGGTTGAGATGTGTATTAAGCCGGAACGTCGGTTTTGTGACATGTGAAAACACTACCATATAACGACTAGGTTTTGTATTGCAAAATAAGGTAATAACAATATACTTCACATTGTTTCGGAGGATATCCCTATGGTAGTAAAAAAAGCAAAATCCACAAAGACTAAAAAAACGGCTGTAAAAAAGGCTGCAAAGCCAGCTGCTACAAAAATAAAAGCTATCGCAAAAAAGGCTCCTGTTAAAAAAGTGGTCGTGAAAAAGAAAGTTATAAAAAAAGTTAAAAAAGCGATCATTAAAAAAACAGCAAAGAAAAAAGTTTTTGTAGAAGTACAGGATATGAAAGATATTGGAGAAGAGCTTGTTCTTACAAAATATGAGACGGGAGCTCATACTCATTCAACAGAATATAACAAAGATCCTCTTGAAACAGGCGATCTTCCTTATTGTTACGACATTAATAGAATCGTGGTCCTTCCGGTCGATCCAACTTTTGCTTTTATATATTGGGAAGTCAGGGAAGATACTCTTAATTCAATGTTAGACCAATTTGGGTATAACTCAAAACTTACAATAAGAATTTACGATGTTACTAACGTAGAATTTAATGGCCTTAACGCTAACGAGTGGTGGGATGTGGAGGCTTTTAATAGGATCGGTAACTGGTATTTAAGACATTACAAGGGTGATAGGAATCTTGTTGTAGATATAGGATTAAAATCTGCTGATGGTCTTTTCCATGTGATACATCGTTCAAAAGCAATATATTTTCCAAGGGACAGGATGGTCGCTCCGGGAAAAATATTCTGGATGCTGGTAGATGAATTTGGTAACAAATTGATCTCTGATATAGAGGATTTTACAGAAGAGGATATGAGGTTACTTAAAATAATAATGGGCGAGGAAAGATTTAAACGCTTTATGAGTGGACTTGAAATTTTCCTTGGTGGTTCTGCTTGGGGGAAACTTCCGGTAATAGAAAATTTTATAGATCTTGCTAAAATACCGTCGAGTCGCAGTGGCAGTGGGTGGAGGTAAAAAGTGGCAAAAGGATATCTTGCGCTAGTTCTTCACGCACATCTTCCATACGTTCGCCATCCTGAGCATGAACACTTTTTGGAAGAGGACTGGTTATTCGAGGCAATAACAGAAACGTATATTCCTCTTATAAATACTTTTGATTCTTTAATTAATGACAATATTGACTTCAAGATAAGCATGACTCTTACGCCGACGTTGGTGTCAATGCTTCATGATCCGCTGTTACAGGATAGGTATTTAAGGCATATAAATAAATTAATAGAGCTTGCATACAAAGAAGTAGAAAGAACAAAGTTTCAACCAGAGTTCCATCACCTTGCAATGATGTACAGGGACTTGTTCCTTAATTGCAGATACGTGTTCGAAGAAAAGTACGGACGCAATCTTATAAATGCTTTCAGAAAATTTGCTCAAATGGGCAAGCTGGAAATAGTTACTTGCACTGCTACTCACGGATTCTTACCGCTGTTGCAGCAAAATGAACAGGCTGTTAAAGCGCAAGTTTACATGGGGACAAAATATTACAAGGATGTTTTTGGTTTTGCGCCAAAGGGAATTTGGCTTGGTGAATGTGCATATTATCCGGGGCTGGACAGGATCCTTGCAGATAACGGATTAAAATTCTTTTTTGTAGATACTCACGGCATAATGTATGCAGATTCTAGACCAAAGTACGGGGTGTATTCACCAATATATTGTCCAAGTGGTGTTGCTGCTTTTGGCAGAGACCCTGAATCGTCTCACCAGGTTTGGAGTGCAGAAATAGGGTATCCTGGAGCACCTTGTTACAGGGACTTTTACAGGGATGCTGGTTTTGACCTAGATTTTGAATACATAAAACCATATATACATCCAGATGGTATAAGAAAAATGACCGGTGTAAAATATTTCTCCATTACCGGTAAAACAGACCACAAACAACCATACAATCCTCATGCTGCATATGAACAGGCTGCTTCCAACGCTTCCAATTTTATGTTTAATAGAGAGAAACAGGTAGAACATTTGTTCGGTCTTATGAGAAGAAAACCTTTAGTACTTGCTCCTTACGATGCTGAACTTTTTGGACACTGGTGGTTCGAAGGGCCTATGTTCATAAATCAGCTGTTAAGGAAAATAGCAACTGAACAAGATACTGTTAAGACTACTACGCCGTGGGAATATTTAAGAGAATACCCTAAGAACCAGATGGCAACACCTGCCGGTTCAAGCTGGGGTAACAAAGGTTATTACGAGGTATGGTTGAACGGTACCAATGATTGGATATATCCTCATCTTCACATAATGGCAGACAGAATGGTAGAACTTGCAAATATGTACAGTAACCCAGATGAAAATTTATTCAGGGCGCTGAACCAGGCTGCAAGGGAACTACTATTGGCTCAAAGTTCAGATTGGGCGTTCATAATGAACAGTGGAACAATGGTTGAATATGCGTGCAAGAGAGAAAAAGATCATATCTACAGATTTAACAAGATCTACGATGGTATAAAAAATTATCGTTTGGATATGAGCTTCCTTGCAGAAGTAGAAAGTCGTGACAACATCTTTCCACACATAGATTATCGAATATACAGAACCATATAAATCAATAAAAAAAGTGCTAGACAGCAACGGCTTTTCTATCATATAAACTTCTCTCATAAAGTTGAAACTTTATTTGGAGGCTGATTGTTTATGAAGAAATTAGTTTTTATGTTGTTTCTGCTTTTTTCGATGCTTGTAACCGCTACAGTCGTTAATGCACAAACATGTCCTTACAATAAAGGTGAACATTCAACAATAGATATAACAACGCAGTCATATAAGTTGTTTAAAAGTATTGAAGAGAAAATACCAGCAGAGAACATTCTAATTCCTTCATTGTCGAATTCTATGGCGTTGACAATGTTATATTGTGGCGCTGTCCAAAAAACTCAGGAAGAAATAGCGGACAATCTTTTTTACCCAAATAGTTTATATTCTCAGGATAAAAAAGATGTTGCATTGGGAGATCTTGCCAATACTTTTTCTTCTTTGGACCAATCTCAGGATAGGGGCTTGTATCTAGCTTCTGGAATTTTTACCATGAAGGCTGTGAATCCTGAATTTTCATATGCTATGAACAACTGCTTTAAAGCAAAAGTTTATCAAACTACGGTAAATAGTATTGTTGGGGATATTAACGATTTTATATCTGAACACACGAATGGAAAGATAGATAATGTAATTCAAAAAAGTTCGGCTTACGACGTCAATACAAGCTTTCTTGTTAGCGCTAGCTATTTCAAGCAAAAATGGATTACCCCATTTAAAAAAGCGGAGGGCTTTGAGTTTAATCTTGATGAGACGACTGCTTTCTCATCAGAATCAAAATCGGTGCATGAGGTTACAGGGATGACAGTTGATGGTCGCTTTAGATACCAAGACTTTGGTAATTTCCACGCTGTAGCGATACCTTATAAAGAGAACTTTACATTGATAATTTTTGCTCCAAAACAGGATTTTAGCTATAAGAATAGCGTGAGCGAAATAGCATTGAAGGATATAAATAGTTTTATAACGAATAAAGAGCTGTTTAAAAGAAAAGTGATTATTAAAATGCCAAAATTTAAATTTGAATTTACAAGGAATCTTAATAACGATTATAGAAACGTTGGTATGAATAGCCTTTTTGTTCCAGGTAATCTAGATGAAATTACTCCACAGTTTAGAGTTGTTAATGTAATAACAAAAAGTATGATAGACGTTGATGAAAAAGGAACCGTAGCGACAGGAGCAGTTGTTGTGCACGGAACAAAAGGAGTCTCTTTTTACGAGGAATCACTCCTTGTGAATATTAATTCACCATTTTTATTTGCAATATATGATGAACTCTCTAAAAATATCTTGTTTATTGGTAAGCTTGTTGATCCGTCCTAGCTTAAATAGAAATTAGCACCAAACTATCTTGAATAGCTCATGCTCCGGCTTAGGAAACTTTGGCAGATTGCCTTTGTGGCAGATCTCGCTCAGTTCAGTGTGGCATTTGTTCAAGAATTCTGCCGCGGTCGGGTTCATTCTTAAATATTTATCAACAAGGTAATCCATGTATTTATCATATTTTTCCAGCGACGAACCATGTTTGTAACCTTTGCCTTTGAAAAACCTTAAGTTACCGTCGAACTTTGGGCTTATGTGGTAAAGTTCATGGAACACAGTGAGGAGTTTTTCCTTAAAGTTAAGTCCAAAAAAGACCGGAACATAAAAATCTACGACGTATTTTACCGGGATACCATTAATTAAAATTGTTTTTGGAGCAAAATATTTCTCTATTCTTCCTTCTCGACGTTGTATTGTCCCGTTATATTCATCCTCTATGCCTGATATTTCTGCCCACACTTCTTCTGACACGGTCTCGCGTGAACGCTTGAATCCGATAGCAACCTGCTCAGCATCTATGTAGGAAAGTTCTCCTACTTTTTCCGTTATGTCTTTTATTAGTCCGTTCAATGAGCAAATATAATTCGTTAACATTGAATTGGTGGGCCCTCTTTATACAAACATAATAGGGATACAAAAAAATTTTTTCAATAGAATTATTTTTTGCTTTTGTTGACTAAACTTTAGGAATGACCTAAACTCATGTCTATGAAGTTTATATTAATTTATTTAACCCTTGTTTCTTCTACTCTTTTTGCAACAAAGCCTGTTGGACAAAAAGATATCTGGAAGGATTTAGACTTACAAACCCGTAAAGTCCTTGACCTTATAGCTAATGATAAGCTCGGAGAGGCGTTTACTCTTATTAAGAGCATTGAAAACGATAAGTCTGAGATACCTTTCCATAATTGTTTTAGGGCAGCCGCTTTATATAAAGTAACAGAGGAGTTTAAGGATAAGGAGTTTGATGCGGAATTTAATAGCTACGTTGCAGATGCCGTTAAATCATTAGAGGACGAAAGCAAAGATGCTACTAAAGGTTCTATATATAAAGCAAAAAGGTTACAGTTCCTTGGTTCGGCATACGGATATAGGGGAATGTACAGAACACTGGCGGGTCTTTGGGCCAGCGCTTTTTTTGATGGTAAGCGTGGGTCGGATACTTTAGAGGAATCTTTAAAACTTGATCCAACCCTTTTTGATAATAAAGCCGGAATAGGAACATATTTGTATTGGCGTTCTGCAAAATCCGGTCTCGTTAAGTATTTATTATTCTGGGGAGATAAAAAGAAAGAAGGTATTGCGTATTTAAAAGAAGGCGTCGCTGAGGGTAAAATAATAAAGCAGTGGTCGCTTGGTGGATTACTAAGGATATATATAGAGGAAAAAGATTGGCATACGGCTCTTGAGTACGCAAATCAAATATTGAAAGATTGTCCGAACGACACTGGAACCTTGAGAAAGAAAGCGATGGTTTTATATATGATGGGGAAAAAAGAGGATGCGCTTAATCTTTTAAAGGATGTTTTGCTGCCTCATCTTAAAGCCATGGACAACACTCCTTTGTTTGACAAAAAGACGCTGAATACTGCAAATGTACAAGTAGAGATTATGTATAGGGTCTTGAAATTTAATAAGGAACTTGGTGGCAAGTTAGTAGATGCAGAAACAAAGAAAAAATATTTAGAGGATATAGAGGCATTGTCTAAACGAATTACACCATCGTTCTCTGATATAAGGGAATATGTAAGTAATGCAAAAGAGCTTTAATGAAAAATCATAAAGAAATACTGGAATTACTTAAAAAAGAAGTTGTATTAGCTCTTGGCTGTACGGAACCTACGGCGGTGGCACTTGCTGCTGCATACGCAAGAAAAGTCTTGAACGCCGAACCAGAGACTATAGAGATATGTCTTAGTGGCAATGTGTTAAAGAACGGTATGTGTGTTGGTATTCCCGGAACTAAATTAGTTGGTCTTAATATTGCTGCAACTCTTGGTGCAATGGGAGGGAATCCAGATGCCGAGCTGGAAGTCCTAAAAGATATTAAAGAAGAACATATTGAAAAGGCAAAACGATTTGTTGAACAGGGACGGACTGTAATAAAAGAAAAGCAGAACTCTGACAAACTTTATATTGAGGTTATTTGCAGAAAACAAGACCATTATAGTAGGGTTATTATACAAGGGACTCATACCAATATTATTTTAATAGAGGCTGACGGCAAGAACATCTTTGACAGGAATACGCAATCGGGAGTTGTTGTAAAGAATAATGAAAGATTTAACGGGATAAAACTTAGTGTAGAAGAAATATTTGAGTTTGCTACAAAAGTTCCTTTTAAAGAAATAGAGTTTATTCTTGAGTGTGCAGAAATAAATATGCGGCTTGCAAAAGAAGGTCTTAAAAAGTCTTATGGTCTCCAGGTTGGTAAAACAATAAAGGAAAGCATAGATAAAGGCATAATGGGCGACGATGTTATAAACAGAGCAATGTTACTTGCGGCAAGTGCGTCCGATGCAAGAATGAGTGGTTCTTGTTTACCTGCTATGGCGAATTCCGGTAGTGGAAATCAGGGAATAACAGTAATGGTTCCAGTGTTTGTGTATGCAGAATTCTTAAAGGTTGATAAAGAAAAATTGGCAAGGGCTCTTATACTTAGCAATTTAATATCAATATATATAAAAACGTATCTTGGTCGTTTAGCGGCGTTGTGTGGGGCAATAACAGCCGCAATGGGCGCGAGTACTGCTATAACATATCTTCTTGGAGGAGGATTGGAACAAATAAATTCTTCTATAAAGAATATGGCGGGTAATATTTCAGGGATGTTCTGTGACGGAGCAAAACCAGGCTGTGCAATGAAGGTTGCAACATGTGTGAATGCAGCAGTTCAGTCCGCAACTTTGGCAATGAACAACAGGGTCGTATCTGGTATGGAAGGCATAATTGCTGACGACGTAGAAAAAACCATAATTAATTTAACAAAACTCGGCTCAGAGGGGTTATTGGAAGCGGATAAGATGATCTTGAATATAATGATCTGTAAGTAAACAGAGTGCGGTACTAAAAAAGGAGGGGTGTATGTTTAAATTCAAAATTTTTTGTATTTTCGGTTTGTTGCTGACATTTATGAATTTGTCTTCTTGTGGCGGAACACCGGTTGTGGATGTATATGTTGCAGGTTGGTACGTTGCAGATATTAATGACGGTACTGTTACTGCCGCAGTTTGGAAAAATGGAGTCAAGACCGACCTTTCTCCTGCCGTTGCTGGTCAAAATACTTACGCTACTTCTGTTTATGTAAGTGGAGACAATGTTTACGTTGCAGGTTATTACTTTGATGGAAACTCCATTGCTACAGTTTGGAAAGATGGTGTTAGGACTGACCTTTCTTCTACCGCTGGTCAGAATGCTTATGCGAATTCTGTTTATGTAAGTAATGGACACGTTTATGCTGCTGGGAACTACTATGATGGCACTAATTTTATTGCTGCATACTGGAAAGATGGTGTAAGGACAGATATGCCTGTTGCTGGCCATGAGGCTCAGGGTCGTTCAGTTTTTGTAGATGGAGATACTGTTTATGTTGCAGGTAAATATAGAGATTCCGATGGTACTAATAATATAGCTACAGTTTGGAAAGACGGAGTGAAAACCGATCTTGCTGCTCCTGGTGCTGTTAATGCTTGGGCAAACTCTATTAGTGTAAGCGATGGTATTGTTTACGTGGCTGGTTATTACAGTGATGGAACTGACGATTTCCCTACAGTTTGGAAAGATGGAGTCAAGACTGACCTTTCTGATGTCTCTGTTCTTTCTCACGCTGGTGCTTATTCACCTAATTCTATTGCTGTAAGTGATAGCAATGTCTATGTTGGTGGATTCTACAATAATGGAACTAATGATATTCCTGCAGTTTGGAAAGATGATATTAAAACAGATCTTTCGACCGGGACTACTCGTGATGCATATGCTTTTTCTATTGCTGTAGGTAACGGTAGTGTTTATGCTTGTGGTTACTACTCTGATGGTACAACTACTATTGCTGCGGTTTGGAAAGATGGGGTCAAAACAGATCTTACAGATGGAACAATAGCGGACGTTGCATGGCCAAATTCTGTTTATGTGTATGTACACTAGATAAAAATTATTTGGAGCGGGCGATGGGAATCGAACCCACGTATGCAGCTTGGGAAGCTGCCATTCTACCATTGAACTACGCCCGCACTTGCTGTAATATATCCCTGCTTTAATTAGCTTTGTCAATAGTTGGAGGCATTTTGGGCGCAACTAGTCATAGGTATTTTTTGTCCTTATATTCAAAATATAAAGATCCTTGCGCAAAAAGGCTTATGTGTATTGGTGAAAATGTTTTCCCAACGGCTATAGCAGGCAAAGAATTAATGAGGCATCTTCCCTATGTAGAGTACGAGACTCTTTTCAAAGATAAAGAAAGGTTTTCTGAACATGCCTTAAGAGCAAGATTGTGGATAAAAAAAATGCAGGCGGGAACAGGGTCGTCTATAACAAGGACTACATATCTTGCCGACCTTCTTAATGTTCCAAAAGAAAAAATAAAAATAGGTGCAAAGGGGACGGATCTTTTTATAGAGGTAAAAGACAAAAGGTATTCTGGAATAAAAAAGAATATTTCTTTGGCAGAAGTGCAAATGCTGCAATCTATAGTAGACTCTTTGAAAGGCATCTACTCAGAGATAATATTTCACGACGTAGTTAGTGTGGAAACAAAAGAGGCAGTGAATGCAATATGGAACACTCCTTGTTTGTTTGACCCTGCTAAGACTTATTTTGAATATGTCCGTTCAACAAAAGGTCTTATACGTTTTAAGGAATCTGTTCAGGAGTATCAACAAACAGTAGATGATAAAGGTGATCTGAGTTCTAACAGGACCAGCCCGGGAGGGCATGGTTTTATCGCCGTAGAAGCATTGTGTGCTGCATATTTAAAAGATGAACTTCCAGAAAATAACCATAAACATTTAATAGGGGTTGTAGGTAATGGAGAAGACCTTGGTAGTACTCCTGACTCTGTTATTTTTGGCTGGATGTTGCAAGAGCAAATTCCGATAGTGATGATAACAACTGATAAAACAGAATTGGATATGAAGGGTGGACAAATTTCACTTGTTAAGGATAACGACGGTGTCCATGTTACTATAATAGAAAAAGCTCAGGCACAAGCAGCCGGGCAATTGGAACTTTTTGAAAAGCTTGGGTTAAGAAAAGAAGATAAAAAATCTTTCTTCAATACTAACGTTGCCGTTTTTAATTACGAAGTTCTTGTGCCTTTGATAAGAAAACTTATAGAAGAAGTCGGTGAACAGGAGTTCATGAATATAATAAGTCCAGATCTTATACAGAACGCAAAACAGCAAAAGGATAAGGATGGTGTCGTAAGGACCTATATCCAGCTTGAAGGTGCTATGGCATCAAGTCTTTTGAACCTTGATAGGTTCTGGCGTGAACACTGCGGTAAACCAATAGTACATTTTGTTAATGTAGGTAAACAGAACCGAACCAGATTTTTTTCTCCGGTAAAAACTGCTTTTGATTTTTTTATTCAATTTCATTCGGATAGATTTATTCTTGATATGGATACGATGAGGCTTGTTGATAAACGTAAAGGCTCTTTGCCGTTAGTAGAACTAAAAAATGCGTATTATAATGATGTTAATAATGTACTTGGGAGTTTCCGTGGGGTGAGTACTGTTGACCTTGATGAGCTTTATATAGAAGGACTTGTAAGCCTTAATGGCTTTAGGTTAGGTGGCAAAGTTGAGATTATAAATAAATCTGGTAAGATGATAGACCTTGGTAGTGTTAAAGAATTCGCTTCCAAGAAAATATCAAATGTAAAAAAGGAGTTATAAAATGACAGCCGATGGATTTAGAAAAGAGGGGTTAACAGAGTTTAGAGTAATTGCAGAAAGTGCTTTTTACACAAATAACGTAGTAAAGGTAAATACGATCGCACAGGCCTACAAACTTGCAATAAAAAATCCGGGTACAATAGTAACCGATCAAAAAATATTTCAGCCTGAAAAAATAGGATACCCAAAGGATGCAAGAGTCTTGTTATTTAACGACGGAGGAGTTGCTGGTCGTACAGCCGCGGCAAGAAGAATCGTCGGAGACGAAAGCGTTACCTCAGCAAAATACAGTGTATTATTGAGGGAGGCGGTTTTTGGTCTCAGCAAAAAAGAGACAGTTTATCATTCTCAGTGTGTTATAGGTTTGCATCCTGATTTTATGGTAAAGGCGAACCTTTTGATCCCCAAGGGTTACGAGAACAACATTCTTTCGTGGCTGAGTAACTTTCAGGAAATAAATCAAAAGTATGCTGCCATGTATAAAAAATCACTAAAACTTAACGAAAATCCGATACACATAGTTGCCGATCCTGACTGGACACATCCTGATTATCCGTATGGTTTGGCTTTCTTTTCTCCGGAAGAGAACGTCGCCTTTATTTTAGGTATGAGATATTTTGGTGAGTTCAAAAAGGGAACTCTTACACTTGCTTGGGGTATTGCGAACAGGAACGGATACACCTCTTGTCATGGTGGATTAAAATCCTACAACGACGTTAAGTTCGTTGGTGCGTTCTTTGGGCTTTCCGGAAGTGGAAAATCCACTCTTACTCATGCTCGTCATGACGGTAAATACGATGTTACCATTTTGCATGATGATGCTTTTATAATTAATGATAAAACTTATCAGACCATAGCGCTTGAGCCTGCATATTTTGATAAGACCGCTGACTATAAGATAGGTGATCCTGCCAACAAATTCATAATTACCGCACAGAATGTTGGTGCAACTTTAGACGCTAAGGGTAACGTTGTCCTGGTTACAGAAGATATAAGGAATGGTAACGGCAGAGCAGTAAAGAGCAGGTTGTGGTCTCCTAACAGAATAGATAAAATGGAGAAAGAAATAAAAGCAGTATTCTGGTTGATGAAAGATCCTTGTATGCCTCCTGTACTGAAAATTAACGATCCAGTGCTTGCATCAACAATGGGGGCAACTTTAGCTACAAAAAGAACTTCTGCTGAAAGACTTGCAAGTGGTGTAGACCCTAACGCACTTGTATTTGAACCGTATGCAAATCCTTTTAGAACTTATGCCCTCAAAAATGATTTTACAAAATTTAAGTCGTTGTTCGAACGCGGGGTGGATTGTTATATTTTAAACACGGGGTTTTTTATGGAGAATAAGGTAACTCCAAAGACAACTCTTACAATACTGGAAAACATTGCGGAAAAGAAAACTTCTTTCATTAAACTTTTTGGTCTCGATTGTTTTGAATACATGATGGGGCCTGAACTTAAGGCTGCAGAAGAAAAATCATGGAAAGAGGCTTTTACAGCACAGCTACATAAAAGAGTGATGCACTTAAAAGACCTAAAGAATAGGGAAGCTTTACCGGAAGAAGCAAAACATAGTATAGAGGCTGTAATAGCTGAGTTAAAGTGAAATTATAGTTTTTTAATTTGAACAGCATATATCTTTTCGCTTTCACCGTAGTTGTCTTGTGCTGGACTATAGATTACTTGTAAATCCTTTCTTTCAGGGAAGAAAGTTATTTTATTATCTTCAGATATAAAATATGGTTGTTCAGGAGTATATTTTGTTGTAAAGAATAAAAACCCTCCAGGTTTTAATATTCTTAATAATTCTTTTAGTGTGTCTTCTAACATCTTTGGGTCATTATATTCGTGATAAAAAACAACCATAGTGCTGAAAATTACGTCAAAAGATTCATTTGGAAGTTTTGTATCATTTGCAGAACGGTTATAGTAATATTCACTAAAGTTAAATCTAGGTTGAAGTTGAATATCTAATCCGAATGTATCTATTCCTTCTGTTCTAAGAGTGTCCACAAATGAACTTTCTCCTACTCCAACATCCAGAACTTTTTTATCACGTAAAAACGCGAGCATTTCTAATTCTTTTTGTGAGGGGCTTTTAACAAAAGAAGGAAGCAGCAGGTCTTCGTAAATATTAGCTATACTCCTCAAGCTTCTATTTGAAATAGGGTATGGTATGATTGATCCAGAAGGAAAAACTCCTCCAATGGCTTTTTTTGTTGATACATATACGATACTATCGTCGTCGGATACAACTTTTCTTACCGGCTTGGTTTCTGTAGTTTTTTTAATTTCAACAACTACAACATTACCAAGAGAGCTATATGGAGACCATATGGGTTTATAATCTGCTTCTAACTCAGTATCTTCTGGAAAAAAGCTAATTTTTTTGTCTTTAGATATAAAGTATGGTTCTTCATCATGAGAAAGAAAACCAACAGTAAAGAACAATGACCCTCCTGGCTTTAATATTCTTAATAATTCTTTTAAAGTACTTTTCATCATGTTTTTGTCGTAGTACTCATAATCGAAAATTGACTTGGTACTAAAAATTAAATCAAAAGACTCATCAGGAAAAATTGTATCGTTGGCAGAACATTCAAAATAGTAATCTTTTAATTTAAAATCCTTGTTTAAAAAAATATCTATGCCATATGCGTTTATATTTTTTTCTCTAAGCTTAGAAACAAAAGAGCTCTTTCCAATACCGACATCTAATACCGTTTTGTTTTGCAATAGTTCTAGTAGCACAGGGATATATTTTTCTTTGTCAGTATTTCGAATATCTGGGTAAGACAAGTATCGTCCGTAAAGATCCGATATTTCTTCAAGTGTTCTATTTGTAACACTATACCTTCTTCCTCCTATTTCCTTGTTTTCAGTTGAGACGTAAACAGATGTGGAACGAGAACCGATGTCTAGCACCTTCCTTACCGGCTTTTTGTTGTTGCTGTTTGCACCTGTTGTTATTAGTGTTGCGATTATGTTGCTCTTTCTTCCAAAAGAAGAAGCACTGTCTGCTTTAGGGCGTTTCCATGTGGCTTTTCTAACCAAGTGGTCTGGGTTGTGTATGTCTATCCAAGCTTCTGCGAATGCAAAACCAAATTTAGAATGTATTTTATCGGATGGAGTTGCTTTTATACCTGCTATTATTGCGGCGGCAAAGTCGCTGTTTTCTTCTGATGTAACGTGATATACTTCGACTTGGTTTTGTTCTTCATCCTTTAACTCAAAAAAAGTAGTTGCTCTACCTTTAGTAAGAGTTTTTAGTGCATCAAGACCTCGTTTTATGTTTTTATTATAGCCTAACTTATTTGACAGGGCTTCTTGAAAAAGAGATAAGTTCGTACCTATAAATTCTTCGGATATTTTATTTATATTTGGGTTTTTCCCCAAAAGTGCAGAAAAAAGTTGTTCTGCATAACCCCGATCTCTTAAAGCAGGCATAGTTCGTATATAATCAATGTATAAGACGTATCCCCCAGAACTGATTCTATAGGTTATGGTGGTAAGAATTCTTGTTCTGCCACCATTTATAGAGCCTGTGAGTTCTGCTCTATTTTCAAAAATTTTTGAGTTGGTATCAGTTACAACAAGAGGCAGCTTGTTGTTTTCCATGTTGAGGAATTTGTCTTTAGAAAAGCAATCTATTCTAGCAAAAAAATCTTCTACGGAATTGTAAGCAGCACTAAAAAGCGGTTTTACAAAATTAGCACCATCTTTAAAGTTGTCACTAATTGCAAGCAGGTAATCATTGATGATGATTTTTCTTAATTCCTTGTTGTTCCAGTCGTTTATTAAAAATCTTTCTCTCATGGTTTGCAGATGAAAATATCCGGCATTCTGTTTTTCAAGTTTATTAATCATTTGTTGGTATTCTTGCTCTGTTGTCGGAGTGTCTACGAACGGGTCAAGCTGTTCCGTCGGTGTTATAACCTTGCTGGAAAGAGACTTGTATTCTGGCGTTTTAATGATCTGTTCTAGAAAAGGTACAACACCTTTTGCATAGTATGGATTATCAGGATATTTTCTTCTATAAAGCTCGCTTAGGATAAGTGATGCTATCAAGCAGTCGTTGTCTAGGGTGAATGTTTTGTCAGGATGTTTGCTTCTTAAAGAAACTAATATCGAAGTTGTTACAAGTACTGCTTTCATACTTGCTTGATCTGCAACCAATTTATGTGCATCGGTAAAATTGGAACTAGAACGAAGTCCAGGAAGATATTCCTCTCCAGTCGCTGTGTTATTTTCAACATCCATGAATTTTTGTAGTTCTGCATAGAGTTTTTCATCTGGCATCTCTGAATATATAGTGGTGATTGGGGGTGTGGCAGCTTTGTTATTTGTGTTAGACGAGCTATTAAGTCTGGTGTTTGCTTTGGAAATATATGTTTCGAAGCCATCTATTATTGCTTCAACTCGTTTTTTGGCCCAGAAGATATTATTTGTTGTTCCCATGCGAAAAAACTCTACATCAATAATATTCCATTCACTCGGGTGCCCGTTAACTTCTGGTTGTACCATGATCTGTAGATCATCGGGGTCGCTGAAAAAAGCATCAACTTTGTTTGCAATCTCAAAAAGTTTTGGTTTTTCCTTTAGAACGGCTATTGCAAAACTGTAAAGTGCTTTTTCCAATGTTGGGAATTGCTTGCCCATTGTTTCTGAAATGGTCTCACGCCAAAAAATTTTTTCCTGAGAACAAAGAGTCGTATCATACATAACGTGATAAATAGATTTTAGATTTAATCCAGGGACCTTTTTTGTAACAAGAACTAAAGATGTGTTTCCTTTATTTTCTGGTAAAACATAGGCTTCTTTACCGCAATTGAGCAGGTTAATTATTTGTGAATATTTTATTGTGTTAAGAGGTTTATAGTTAGTGGGCAAAGTAAGAAGCCTTTTGGTTATATATTTTTCTCCGCTAGGAGTTATGACCTCCTTAACTATTTCCTTGCCACTTCTGCCTCTTAGGAACATGTTTATTGGAGTTGCTGTTCCTAACTCTTCCGCCGTTTTTACTCCCAGTTTTTCCTGTGACTCCTTTATAAAATCATCAAGTTCTTTGTCTTTTATAGCGTCAATTTGTTTTAGTGTTGCCTTGTCTACATCATTTTCTGTTTCAATATAATTCTCGTTAGTACTATTTTTAAAACTGTACGCGTTATCCTGTTTGTTTATTAACCTCCCTTCCTGATCGTAGTTGGAAGAGTTAACCTTTATTCCACCAAGTGTTTTTAACATTTGGATTAACTTTGCAAGCTCTTCCGCTCCTTTTTCTCCCTTCGCCAGCCAAGTTGTGTAAGTTAAAACGTTTCCATTGTCCTGGGTTATCTGTAGCGTTATAAGTTCCTTGTCCTTGTTTTCTTCGACTAACTTTGTCGGATGTTTCCACTCCTGCAACTCTTCTTGAGAAAGCTTTGTTACAGACTGTGCCGCCGGGTTAAGTAAGTAATTTATTCCATCCAGCATCGTTAATACGGCTAAATTCTTCGTTACCCCATACGAGCTATTAAGTACGGTGCTTGTTGTTGATGTTAAGGTAGTCGGTGAGATAAGGTGCTGAGTCCCATTTGCAATATTGGAAGAGGTTACGGTTGATGTAGAAACATTTGTTGTTGTTGTAACTTTTGGTCTAACAAATGCGTTTGCATTTGTATATCCGCTACCACTGATACCACCACCACTTGGAGTAATGTTAGGCGTAGTTCTAGGGGGTACTCTAGGAGGAGTTTTAGGGGGAATAACATCAGAAGGAGAAGTAAATGAGCCTCTTCCCCCAGTCCTAGGTGTTATAGGTCCTCTTCCCTTTAAACTATTAACTACAGGATTCTTTAAAAGATTGTCTACACTTTCTACAGCAAGGTGCGAATCTACAAAACTCATATCCTCTATCGCCTGGTTTGCAACCTTGTTTGAGACATCTAAACTCACAACCCTAGAATCATTTGCTGCTGCATTCAAAGCATCTTGTGCAAGACTCTTTGTCGCATTAGCACCAGCAGATAGATCTGCTGCTGTACCAAGCTCAGAAATCGTCTCTACTTCTTTAAAAAAGTTACCAAAAGCTTTAAAGGCTGCTTTTACCGGTGGTGCAACTAAATTAAATACTTCCCCACCAGCTATCCACAAGATTACGAACTTCGCTAGTTGTATCGGATCCGTTTCTCTTTTTTCTAACTGTTTAAAAAAATCAACCTGGTATTGTTCTGCATAGTTTGGCTTTACTGCCTTCCTGTAAGAAGCAACGGCTGTGCCCGTTGCCGATACAACTGTATTTGGTCTAGGATCTATTCTGTCTGCCCAGTATGCACACTCTCCTTTTAGTCTTGCACTAGAGAACTCGTAATTACCAATAGCATCAATGTACGGTAACGCTTCTTTGCCCTTTAACTTTGCTATCAAAAAGGTTGATACAACCTTGGAGGTCTCATCGTAATCAGGATTATTAAGCTTGGTAAGGTTTTTACCTCTACTAAGCTTCATCTGTTTTTGTAGATATATCTCCGCTGATTCGTATCCATAAAGTGCTTTCTCGGATATTCCCTCTAATATTGCTGTCTGTACTTGTCCGGTAAAAGAATCCGGAGCGTATTCTGTTCTTCGTACTCTGTTGTTGATGTAGTGTGTGTTTAACCCCATTAGCAGTAGTGTTGATTTAGCTGTGCTTGAGAGGGTTAGCCCTCTTACTGCGGCTAGCATTAACTTTAAAGCATCACTGTATCCTGGGGCATTAGCGTCTATGTTAAAAAGCCATGCTGCAAAAGTCCCCGTAGCGTTTAGAGCTTTAAA
>Ga0247841_10004149_pt1 | contig 25390 bp, 33 predicted proteins | sample LaCruzMarch2015__2_FD_192410 | JGI IMG/M metagenome (GOLD analysis project Ga0247841, IMG submission 192410) | Freshwater microbial communities from meromictic Lake La Cruz, Castile-La Mancha, Spain - LaCruzMarch2015_18m | ecosystem: Environmental > Aquatic > Freshwater > Lake | place: Spain... | reverse complement strand
CAAAACCCAAAGATTTTTTATATTCTCCAATTAGCGAAGCCAGAACTTCCGCTTTATTTATTCTTATTCCTGCATAAATCTTATTTTCTTTTTTATCATAAGCAACTGCCGGCTCGAATCCGACGGTGAACGGCGCGACGCCGAGTTTGTCCATAATTCCCGCGACCTTTTGATTTATTGCCTCGCCTTTTTTTACAATAGTTTTATTTTCTGAAATTTCAATTTTTCCGTCCTTAACTTTTGTTTTCAAACCGACCGAACCAAGTTCGCTAATCGCTGGCCCCGGAACTAAATCTGTTGGTCCAGCTTCAATTATAATATCTTCCGGCGCAATCTGTCCCGCCTTAGCTTTTGTCGCGCTTCTGCATTCAGATAAAATTCCTGAAAGTTCAAACGCATCCAGATTAGAAAATAAAACTGCGCAATCGCCTTCAAACTTTCCTTTCAACTCCTGAAATTTTGTTTTGTCGACGCTGTCAAGCGCGTATGTAAATGAAGATTTTTTAGGAACTCTTATCTCTGCGTTCTCTCGCACTTTTTTTCTTATTGCCTGAAATTGTTTTGAAGGCAAATCTTTTACCGAAGCAATCAAAAAAGTATTATTTTTTTTCATAAGCTCAACTAAATCTTTAACTAGGTCTTTCTTTCTTATCGAAACGTGCGTCGTATGTTTTTTAGTTTCTTTTGCCATTTTAATTCAATCCAGCCTCCGCAAATAACTTTTTTCTTTCAGCATATTCTGCTGTTCTTTTTTGAAAAAAATCTGAGCTTCTTCCATTGTTATTAACAAAACTAATTCTTCCATCATGGAGAAAGATTACGCTGGTCGGATGATGTTCCGCAATATAATCAGACCAATACTCTAATAATCCCAACTTTCCATTATTATTTCTAATGACTAGATAGCAATCCTTATCATCACCGATTCTCATGGCCTCAGTTATTTGTGCAAGTACAACATCTCCTGTTCTTGCGCCAGCTAAATCTGCATATGATCTTACTTCTAATAATTGTGGTTGTGTTGTTTCCATTTTAGTTCTCCTTTAATCTCAGCTTAACAGGTTTAGTCATTGTGAATTTCAGTTCGATATTTTTTACATTGTCAGTTCCACGCGCAAGAACTTTTATCACAGAATTATAAACAGACATAACATTTTCAGCAATTTCCTCATCCTTCATGCTTTCTTTTCCAACTTTAACTTTTATGCTCGGCTCTTTATTTCTGATTTTTACCGACTTGTTAATTTTTTCAACTAATTCTTTTATTGATTTCTCGTCGGGATTAGCAAGAATTCCCAACTGTGGCGACGGCATTTTTCCAACAGGTCCCAAAACTCTACCGAAAGTTGTAGCAACTGCCGGCATGACGCTCGCCTGCGCGATGAAAAATTCATATTTCTCCGCAAGTTTCTTTACATCTTTTGCTTCTTTGTAATTTCCATAATTGCTTTTCGTGATTGTATCAATTTGCGGACTCGAAGTCTCAAGGAAACCGCATATTTTTTTATCAGAAATCTTAAACGGAAGTGGAACGAAAATATTTACCTGATTTTTTTTCAAGTCGTATTTTTGAAGATTTATAATTAAGTCTACCGACTGGCTAAACTTTCTTTTTTCTTCTTTTCTTAATTCAGTCAAAGCTGAAATGATTTTGTCTTTCATTTTTGAAGTTTGAACGCCGAAGCATTCTGCTACAGTTAGTCTAACCCCGAGAAAAACTTAGAGTTAATCTATGTAGTGTATATTTTCAAGCACAAATTAAGGTTTATAAATTATGCGGTTCAACAAGAAATTTCTCTTAGGTCCAAACTAAAATCTTTACCAAACATTTGTTCCGCTTGAGATCTTACATCTTCCTCGACAAATTCTCTAAAATATTCTGTCGGTTCTCTCCCCACCGGGACAGGCATATCCGGTAAAGGAATATCCCCCGAACCCATCGGATGATTATAAACAGAAGTTATCTTTCTTCCAGACAAATAATATTTTCTATGGCCAAAAGCAACACTTCCCCCAATATCATCAACGCGAGCCTCACGTTTGTCTATAAGATTAACTCTAACGATATTTGTCATCTCGGGGAAATTAATTAATGGTTTATATTTATTGTTGTCCTTAAAAATATATATTCAATTCTCTCTACTCGCTCTTTTCCAGCTCCCCAAAATATTCTTTTATTCTTTCAAGAATTTGTGGCAGCAAAAATTTTTCAATTCTCTCTTCAAAAATTTTTCCAAGCGGTTCGAATTCGGTTATTCGATAAAGATTATTTTTCTTTTCTATTATCATTAAATCTGCGAGCCGTTTAAGCTGTCTTCTTATATTTGATTCAGCGATTCCGTTAAGCTCTAAACTATTTTCCTCGCGATATTTTTCAACCTGCGCTTTTATTTCATCGCTCGTCAACTCTTTTTTTCTTTTGCTCGCATTAATCAAAACCGCCAAAACATCGACGACGACGTCCCGCCCATCCCCGGTCTGCAAAAGCCCCAGCGACAGACAAATTTTTCTTATGAGCTCCCTCTCGTTCGATTTGTAAGGTTTCTCATATTTTCTCAGCGTCAGCTCGGCCAAAGGCACCTCTTTAATCATATGCTTTAAAGAATACAAATCCTTTTAAATTTGTCTCTTTAGAAAATGTCATGGCCAAGACCAAATTTGATTTAACCAAAGAAAAGAGTTCTCCTAGCAGTCCATTTTTTATGCATAGGACAGATCAATTTTCCTGGTATCGTGATGCCTTATCTCGCATGAAGAAAACTCAAGAAGGAGAAACAAAACATCTTGATGAAGCGGATGTTGACAAACGTTACGAAATTAAAAGTGCCATTAGATTTAATCTGCCTCATCCATTAAATAGACAGCGTTCACACTTATTTGTCGTCGGTAACGGAGAAGGAAGTGTCGAAATTTATTTAGCAAGATTTCGCCAGGATATTAAAGCCGATGAATCAGCAATCCTTACACAAACTCCGTTATTATTTAGATTATTCTACACAGATATCTCTCCAAGTACAATGAAATTTGACTTTCCCCAAAAACCCCAAAAAAAAGTTAGGCTAGGAGAAATTTTTACAACCGACATAGATCCATTTTTATTTGCAGACTATCCTTCAAATTGTTCACGAGTTTATAGAATTCTAACCGGTTATGGTGATAATGCTCTTGTAGTTAATGCGACAAACCGCGACGCTGCAAAAGAAGAAGGAATGCTAATAGACTATGAACACGAGCATGGCACAAAAGAAATCACTCACTTAACCCCTCAAATGGAATGGCTTCCAAATAATTTTCGTGATAGAATTTCAACAACTAAATTTACATTCCCTGCTACGGATAACATTTAACATGGAACTCCTGGCATTATTATCAAACGACGAGCAAACATGGACGCAGGTTAACGCTCTAATCAAACACGGTGAATGGGATAAAATTATAATTATCGGAGATTCAAACGCAAGAAAATTTTCTTCAGAAAAACAATTTGATTTCGTCCAGATTGATTTAACAAAAAAAATCGTTGAGCTAAAACAAGAATTTCTTTACAAATTAAAAGATAAATTCGAGGGAATGGAAGTCGCTCTCTCGATAGCGTCCGGCAATGGAAAAGAACATATGGCGTTAGTTTCAGCGTTATTATCAATTCCGATCGGCGTAAGATTCACCGCCTTTACAAAAGACGGCGTCGTGTTCATGTAAAATGCCAGTCGATATAAATCTCCATTCATATGATAATTTACCCTTAGAAGAATTAGAGCAACGAAGAAGCAGATTTGAATTTGAAGGTTTTTCCGTCGGCGGAGACGAAGTTAAAGTAGTCAACAGATATTTCAAAGGAGGTTATTATTTAGTCAAACCAGAAATATTAGAATACTTTACTTATCAAGATAGAATAACAATTGGTGATGCACAGCAAATAACTTTTATCAAAGCTCTAAATGCATTAGCGGTTTCTCTGGCTATTGAAAAAAGAAAACATCCGGCTGAAGAATGCAGACCCAGATATTTGGATCAAGACTTGCCTCTTCAGTTTAATTAAACCTTCTTCATATCAACCTTCAAAATCACCTGATTTTGAATGGGACAGAAAATCTTAGATTTTCTGTATCTTCAACTTCACGCCTTTCTTTGCAATCAACACCACTCTGCTTCTTTCCTCGTCGGCTTTTATAACATAGTTTTCTTTTTCCAATTCTTTCGCGAGTTTTTTCGCGAACGCCTGAATTTCATGATGCAATGGCATCTGTTCGTATGTAAATCTTTTTCTTGAAAATCCGACACTCATAAATCCTTTGACATGAATAAAATCTGGCCTTGTCTTTTTTATCAGCATAGCATATTCATTTACGTCGTCATCAGTCATGTTGGAAATATTATTTGGACTCTTTGAATCACCCTTAACTAAAGTCATTCTGATTACTCGTCGAGTTTTTCCTTTAAATTTTTTCATCAACTCAAGACTTTCATTCAGCTTTTCCCACGCGTTTTTCTTTAAACTTCTGTGCCATCGATCATACAACTCTTTATTTCCCGCGTTAAGAGAAATCGCAAGTTGCGTCGGCAAAGCATTTTTCTTTTCAAGTTCTTTTAATTTTTCTGGATTTAATCCATTTGTAACTAAAAAACTTACCGCGCCTCGCTTTCTTATTAATCTGATAAGCTCGGCGAGTTTAGGATAAATTGTCGCTTCTCCAGATAATGATAGTGTAAACAGCGTCGGCTCAACAGCCTCTTTCAATTTCTGTTTATCAACATCTTTATATCCGCCAAAACCAGAAAGTAATTTTTTCCTTCCTTCAATCACGTCTTCAATTATTTCTTCCGGCTCGTCGTATTCATTTAATTTCATTCCAAGATTATTTTCTATCGCGCGCCAGCAATGCAAGCAATAATTTTCACACCACATTACCGCCGGTGACATTTCAGCGCATCGATGACTTTTTATTCCGTAAAATTTTTCTTTCCAGCAAACACCCTCGCCTCGAAGAGACTTCTTTGTCCATTCGCAGATTTTCACGCCGGAATGTTTACCGACGATAACATATTGCTGATTTTCGAGAGTTTTTTTCAACCTCTCGCCGCCAAGAAATTTCCGTCGACAAACCCCTTTAGTTTCCTTAATCATAAAAAAACAATGAAGAAATAGTTTAAAACCTTATCGTAAAAAAATTTTATAAAAAATTAAAAAATAAAAAAATCAAATATCTTATCTTTTCTTTTTCTTTGCCTTTTTCTTAGCCATTTTATTTTTACCTCTTTTCAATAAATTTATAATTTAGTGAAGGAAATTTTCTTTATATATCTTTCTATAAATTTAGTTTTTAGAAAAAAATAAAATTTTCCCAATTATTTGAGCCAAAATGCTTTTCCCCACAAAAGCATAAGCAATAAAAATAAAAAAAGCATAATATACGTCGACGTTTTGAAACTTATCTCTGCAATTTTTTTAGATTTAGTAATTCTTAAAACAGTTAGATAAAAAAATCTTCCGCCATCAAAAATTCCCAAAGGCAACATATTCATTAATGCAACACTAATATTTATTATTACCAACCACCAAATTAAATCATAAATAAACTTAACGAGCTCTGGATTAAATGCCGGAGCATAATAAACATAAGGATCCCTAAACCAAGTAAACCAGCCAGCAATCACTCCAACCAATCGGTTATTATATGAAACAGCGACGGGACCAATGCCTAAAAATCCTCGGCTTTGGTTGCCCGGATATTCTGCAAGTTTTATTTTATACTCATTCGTTCCGTTTTCGGTCAAAGTTTTAATCGTTATTGTCTGATTTGGTTTTGAGCCACTCAAAATATCTCCGAACTGTTTATAACTTTTTATTTTTATTCCATCGACCTCGCTAATTATTCCATTCAGTTTAACTTTTAACGCGGGCGTTTCATAATATGCCGCAAACAAAGTATAATTGGTCTCACTCAACTGCTCCAGAAAATTAGTAGAATTAACAAGATAGCTGTAATTCCCAGCTTTTACCGTCGATATGGGCGTATTATTCAGCTCATAAAGAACATTGCTAAAAGAATTATTTTGCAGGCTTATTCCATTTATTGCAGTTACCGCCGTTACGGGCAGAATAGCTGAAGCGTAATCATAATTCATAACTCCCGCCGGTCTAAAAGCAAACACAAAAAATAAAAACATAATTAAAATAAAAAATATCGTAGTTAAAACATTAGCAAAAGTTCCCGCCGCCAAAATCGCCCTCTGTTTAAAATTTTCAATCTTGGCCATTTTCTTTTCATCAAGTTCAACAAACGCGGCCAAAAATGGCCCGAGAATTCCAAATCCCGTCGTTTTGGTTTTTATTCCATAGGTTTCCGCAAATATACCATGAAAAAATTCGTGAACTAAAGCTACGACTAAAATTGCAATAATCCAATAAGTAAAATAAAATGGCGGCAAAAAACTAACGTTAAACAATCTGTCAACATACGGAACCAAAGGCATTAACGGAGGAATTTTTACATTCTGAACAACATCGGGTCGTTTATAGTAAGTGTATACAATCCAAAAAAGAGTCGCCGTCATGACACTTGCAAGAATATATCCCATACCGACGGCAAAATAACCCATAACATGAATTAATTTTTTGTATTTCTCTCCAACATATTTTATTGCTCTAACGCCGACCTGCGTCTTATACAAAAATAAAAGCCCCTCTCGCTGAACTTTTTTCCACCGAAGTGAAAGAAATATAATTACTCCGATTAAAAATAATACCAAGAAACTTAAATCATACAATACGATTAAATCCATTATTTCCTCTTTATTGGTCTAAACGCTCTTCCGCTGCATTTTCTGCATCTGACTTTGTTTGAATTAATTCTCAAAGAATCCGCTCTAACCTTCGTCCCGCAGTCTTTGCAAATAAAAACATTTCTGAAAAGTCTGTTTTGTGCGATTTCAATTTTTGCTGCCATTATAGTTTTCTCTTGATAACTTTATTTCCCTCAACATCCCAATATTCAACAGTGTCCTCTGGTTTTAATTCAACTTCCGCTCGAACATCTTCTGGAATTGGCAACTCTAGTGTTTCAAAATTTTCCAAATCCATAACACTCGCCATATCGCCAGAGATAGATAATATCTGAGCCTTGTTTTTATTTATCGTAGGAACTTCAAACCGATCATGTCCTGGAACAACCAAAACCCTTTTTTTTCCGTCGAGAACTCCGACAGCCTCAATTCTCGCCTTCGCATGTCCGTGCTTTCCCGTCTTAGAAATATCCATTTTCTTTACCGTGCATGCAGCGCCATCAAGAATAATACTCGTCCCGACTTTTGCTTCAGTAGCGTCAATTAACTTATTCACCATAAACTATCCAAAAAAACTTCATTTAAAAATCCTTCGTTGATTTTTCATACAAAATTATTCATTCAGAATTATAATTTAATATATACTTTATCTAAGATAAATACTTTTAAACAATTGAATTGTGGCTTTGTTATGGCCAAAAAGAACCCGGCTGCACAAAAGCAACTGCCCGAACCAAGTCAAGAATTTATGGATGCCGTTACCCATGCAAGCTCGGGAGTCAATGATTGTCAACTTTGTGGGAGAACTCATTTTATAACTTGTAATGGGGGATTTGACTGGGAAGATGGAATACAAGAAAATTTAATGGAAAAAGCTCGTCGCGAGCCAGACAAATACATTGCTCATTCAGAGGACTCAATTCGATGGGGCTATATCGACGGAAAACAGGTAGTTGAAGGTTGCCCATGTAATCAAGCAACAAGATATGAAAGATTATTTTGGAGAGACAGACATACCATTCAAAGATATTATCAAAATAAATCGGCTAAAATGAAAAGTGATGCAGAAAAAGCCGCTCAGCTTTCTGGAAATGTTACCAAATCTTTAGAAACTTTAAAATAATTTTTAATTCACGATTTAATTTTCCAAAAGCCCATCCAATAAATTTATAATCTACTGCATACTTATCTCAAAATGGAACAAAACATGACCTCAACAACATTTCAATTGGAAGGACATAAAATAATTAAAAATCTCGGAGTGGTTCGCGGAATAATTGTTCGTTCGCGTTCAATAATCGGAAACATCGGCGCGGGAATTCAATCTCTTTTCGGCGGAAATATAACTCTTTACACCGAGCTTTGCGAACGAGCGCGTCAGGACGCTTTCAATATGATGGTTAAGCATGCAGAAGAATCAGGCGCGAACGCCATCGTCGGCGTCAGATACGACGCAACCGAAATCGCTTCCGGAATAACTGAAGTAATTTGCTACGGCACGGCCGTCGTTGTCAAGAAATAATTTTTTAGAAAATCTGAATTACATTAAGCTCAATAGAATTTAGAAAAATTTATTAATCTCCAAAACGTTCGGATAATATGCAAAACGAAGATTTATGGAAAGGCGGTTATTTAGGATTATTTGGCCTGTTGGGCTTGATTGGAATTCCTACAAAGAATTATGGCCTATTCGGATTTTTTGGCTTCTTCGCGTTTTTCGCTTTATTTTCTTTAAGGAAGAAATAAATTTCTAAAATATTGTAATTTTCTATTTATACCAAAATTTTAAAAACCGTCCTCCGCTCTGAAAATCATGTCAGAAAAAATTCAACTTAAGGACTTTGTCGAAATTGACTTTACCGCGAAGCTAAAAGATAGCGGAGAGGTTTTTGACACGACCTATCCAGAAATTTTCAAAACTATAAATGATAATCCGAACATGGATGTTCATCCAATGAAATTAATTCTTGGAGAAAAAATGATTCTTCAAGCATTAGAAGAGCAAATCGCAGGAAAAGAAGTTGGAGAAAAATTTTCAGTTGACCTTCCAACGGAAAAAGCATTCGGTCCGCGCGATTCAAAACTGATTAAAATTGCTTCACTGTCTTTATTCAAAAATCAAAAAGTCCAGCCATACAAGGGCTTGGTTCTAAATATCGACGGTAATTTAGCTAAGGTTGTTTCAGTAAACGGTGGCAGAGTCTCTTTAGATTTCAATAGCCCGCTTGCCGGAAAAGACGTAAGCTATGAAATAAAAATAAATAAAAAAATAACCGAAGAAAAAGAAAAAATCGAAATGGTTTTAGAAATATTTTTTCAGAAAAAAATTCCTTTCGAAATAAAAGAGAACAAGGTAATAGTAAAAGCGGAAAAATTCTTTGAGCAGTTAGTAAAAATGTTCGGACCAAAATTCAAAGAGCTAACCGGAAAAGAATTAGATTTTGAAGAGGTCAAAGAAGAAACCAAAAAGACTGAACCAGAAAAGATTGAATCCTCGGAAAAAACGAATTAGTCATCTGATTCAGTTAAACAATTTGCTTCTTACTAAATCTATATTTCTATGTTTCTGCTCATCATATAATCTGGCGGCAGTTTTCGTGAACCATCTATGGGTTTCTAAAAAACTAATTTGCCCGCTGTACCATTTTTGCAAATTGTCAATTCTTAATTCTAAACGATAGCCATCAATTACTTCCAACCAATTTTCATAACCCATAAGACTTAAATCCGAGTCACACATTATTCCTTCAAGAATATTTTTTGGCTTTTGTGGAATTGCCGTCGATAGAACTAGTCCTCTAATGACTTCTATATCCTTTTCTGAGGCACCAAATAACGACAAAATGGGAGAACTAATATCCATACTTCTTTGCTCATGTTTCTCTCGTGATATTAAATTTCCAATATCGTGAATATAAACACCACTTTTTAGTCTAATTAAATCATCTCCAATTACACTTTCTCCGTCAGCAATTTTGACCGCAGCTTCTTCCACTTGTTGTATGTGTGACCATTTATGGTAATGTATACTCCGAGGTAATGGTTCTTCATAAACCGTTTTTATTGTTTTTTTCAATTTTTCAATTTGAATCATTTTAATATTTATTTTATCTTATTTTGATACCACTAAAATTTTATATAAATCTTTATAAATGTTTTATTTAATATTCTGATATGGTGCAAGGATATGAAAGAGGCCAGGTGAAATATGATGATTCTGAGCAAGGTCATGACTTAATGTCTATAGACCGTGAACTCGAAGAGCTGATAAAAAAACAGATAGCTCGCATCAAAGTCATCGGCGTCGGCGGCGGAGGAAATAACACTTTAAGTCGAATGAAAGAAGTCGGAATAAAAGGTTGTGAGCTAATCGCAGTTAATACCGACGCGCAGGATTTACTTTATGCAAAAGCTGACCAAAAAATTCTGATTGGTAAAGAATTAACACTAGGTTTGGGTGCTGGAAGCAATCCCCACATTGGTGAAGAAGCCGCGAAAGAATCCGAAGCCGACGTAAAAAAGAAGATTTCAAATTCAGATATGGTTTTCATAACCTGCGGTATGGGTGGAGGAACTGGAACTGGCGCGGCGCCCGTAATTGCAGAAATTGCAAAAAGACAAGGCGCCCTAGTTATTGGAATTGTTACAACACCTTTTTCAATGGAAGGAAGAAAAAGAATTGAAAATGCGGAGTACGGTTTAGAACGAATGGCCGACGCGGTGGACACGCTAATCGTAATCCCAAATGATAAATTATTAGATTTAGCTCCGGAATTACCTTTGCACACAGCATTCAAAATTGCCGACGAAATTTTAACAAACGCAGTGAAAGGAACAACTGAACTAGTAACAAAATCAGGTTTAGTAAATTTAGATTTTGCAGATATTAAAGCTGTAATGGTTAACGGAGGAGTTTCTTTAATTGGTGTCGGCGAAGCAGACTCGCAAAACCGCGCACTCGAAGCCGTCGAACGCGCACTAAATAATCCTTTATTAGATGTTGACGTTTCAAACGCGAAAGGAGCTTTAGTAAATATTATCGGCGGAAATGATATGACCCTCGACGAATGTCGTTTGGTTATGGAAGAAGTCGGCTCAAAGTTAGATCAAGAAGCAAAAATAATTTGGGGCGCGCAAATTTCCGAAGACATGGAGCACGCGATGCGTGTAATGCTAATTGTTACTGGTGTCACAAGCCCACAAATCGTCGGAAAAGATGAAACGGCCACAGATAAAAAACAGCGCGAGATCGAAGAAGAACTTGGAATAGAATTTATTCCAGATAAATAAAATGAAATCTCAACCATTAACTCCCAAACATCAGAGAGCAATAATTGAATCCTTCAGAAATCCTTCACAAGATGAACAAGTTCTAGATGTAGACGGTTTTTTGGAAGATTTACGACGTCGCCAGGCAACTCCCGAATATGATCGAGCAGTAGAAGAATTAACTCACCGAATGTTGGTAACTCAAAGTATTTTAAACCCACAAGTTGTCGGCGCAGAATATTTTTTGGATTAATAATTTATTACTTTTGAAATTTTAATCTAATAACTTATCAACCACCAATTTTAAAAACCCAAACTTTCTAATCAAAACATGGCAATAGTAAAAGATTCATTATTGAAACTAAAATCATTCAGTATGCAATGCAGTCGAGTCTGGCACGTTTTAAGAAAACCAACAATGAAAGAATTTCAGGCAACATCAAAGATTAGCGCCGTAGGCGCATTAATCCTCGGTGTTTTAGGATTTGCAATTTCTGTCATCGTAAAATTCGTTTGGGTGTTTTAGTTAAATCTTAAGAAAGCAACAGAAGATTTTTAAACCGACTTTTCACAGATAATTTGTTAATGATCATAAAATATCTTAATCATAAAGATTTTTATATGATGAATTAGCTATAATAAAATGATATTTATCATAAAAGTTACAACAAACAAAGAAGAAAGAGCTGTTGAGCTCATCGCCGACCGAGTTGAAAAGAAAAAAATAAATGTTTATTCTATTGCGAAACCTCACGGACTAAAAGGATATATCTTTCTCGAGGCTGTAGATAGAGATTCTGCTGAAGAAGCCGCATTCAATCTTCCATATGTAAAAGGTATCGTCGGACAACCAGTGTCATACGAACAAATTAAAGGAATGCTAGAACCGACGGTAGAATCAATGAATATTAACAAAGATGATATTGTAGAAATGATAGCCGAACCTTTCAAAAAAGAAAAAGCAAAAGTCGTAAGAATTGATAAAGCAAAAGGCGAAGCAGTAGTCTCATTACTTGGCGCAGCCGTTCCAATCCCAGTAACGGTTAAGTTAGACAATCTTCGAGTTGTTAGAAGAGACGAAATGGAGGAAGAAAAAAATGAAGATTAAACTTTTAGTTGAAGGCGGAGAAATGAAACCCGGTCCAACATTAAGTCAGAAGATTGGTCCGTTGGGAATGAACATAGGAGAAATCATAAATAAAATTAATACAGAAACAAAATCTTTCAAAGGAATGAAAGTTCCAGTAGAATTAGATATTAACGTCGGAACAAAAACATTTAACGTTGACGTTTTCTCTCCGCCTGTTTCTGAATTAATAAAAAAAGAAGCTGGAGCCGAAAAAGGTGCCGGAGAACATAAAAAATTAAAGGCCGGAAATATTTCTATTGAGCAAGTAATTTCAATCGCAAAAACAAAAAGAGGAAATTTATTATCTAAAGATTTAAAATCTGCTGTAAAAGATGTCGTCGGTAGTTGCGTAAGTTTAGGTATTCTAGTAGAATCTAAAGAAGCAAAAGAAATCGAACAGGACATTGATGCTGGCGTTTATGATAAAGAAATAAGAAATGAAAAAACAGAAACAAGCGATGAAAAGAAATTAGCACTATCCAAATATTTCAAAGATCTTAAAGATAAGCAAGAAAAAGCTATTAAGAAGGCTCAGGAAGAAGCTGAGGCTGCTAAGGCTGCTGCAGAAGCTGCAAAGGCCGCTGCCGGTCCAGTTGCAACTGTCGCCGCTACTCCAGCTGCAGGAGCTACCGCTCCAACAACAGCTGCAGCAACACCTGCTGCAAAGACGGCTGCTCCCGCAAAAGCTGAGAAAGGAAAAGCAAAGTAAAAGCTTTTAAGTGATCATTTCCCTTTCAAATTTACGGGGCTATGGGGTAGTCTGGTAACCTTCGAGCTTTGGGAGCTTGCGACTCCGGTTCAAATCCGGATAGCCCCATTAAAAAGTAAAAACAAAATGGTACACACAAGAAAAGTAAAATCATCAGGAAGATTCGGAGCAAAATATGGAAAGTTAGTTAGAACACTTACAACTTCAATCGAACAAAAACAAAGAAAAAGACAAAAGTGTCCTCAATGTAAAAAGTTGGGCGTCAAAAGATTAGCTTCTGGAATATGGAAATGTCCCAAGTGTAATGTTAAATTCGCATCAAATGCCTACATTTTAGAATAGGAACGTTTAAAAATCGACTGGATTTTTAATACAAGAGAATCAACTCAAGTATTAAAGATTCTCTATGTTTAAAAATAAATTAAGACTAAAAACAAAATGCCAAGCTACAAATGTTTTCACTGCGAGAAAAAAATATTAGACAAAAATCTTGATAAAAGATTTGTTTGTCCTAATTGTAATAGCAAAATTTTCTATAAGCCTCGCCTGCATGTGGTAAAAGTTAAGGCAATTTAATTCTCATGGATGCAAAAATTCAAAAGAAAATTGAAGAGTTGCAAATTCTAGAACAAAGCTCACAGGGAATCTTGGCTCAGAAACAACCTCTGCAGTCGCAACTTGCAGAAATAGAAAACGCCGTCGACGAAATAGCAAAAACAAATTCTGATTATTTTAAAATTATTGGACAAGTAATGATAAAGTCTTCTAAAGAAGAACTAAAAAAAGAATTATCTGAGAAAAAATCCTATCTTGAACTGAGAATAAAAAAATTTGAAGAACAAGAAAACGAAATCAATTCTAAATTAGAAAAAATTCGGAATGAAATTACAAAAGAGTTGAAGTAACTATCTTACAATACAAATATTTATAAATACCCTCCAATAATATTTCACATGGCAAAAATATTTTCACTTTTTGGCAAGGGAAAAAACCTTGGCGAAGAGGAATACATCGAGGTTGATGTTACAGCAGAAGAAAGGAAAAAGAAGGTTCAAGTAAAACCATTCGTTCTAAGAACATTTGAAGATGTCAACCCAATTCTTAATTCTTTAAGAGAGGGTCTAACAATTGCTATAATTGATATCAAGCCAATTAAATCAAAAGATTTGATTGAATTGAGACGGGCCATTTCAAAAATAAAAAAGACTGTTGAGGCATTAGAAGGAGATATCGCCGGTTTCGGTGAAAATGTCATCATTGCGACACCATCTTTTGCGGAGATAAAGAAGGATGAACCTCAAATGCCGCAGCCAGCAGCGCAAAACGTTGATAGATACTAATTTTATTTATTCCTTCTGATTTTTGATTAATTTTATATACGCTCCTTTGTTTACAAGAACATGAAAAAAATCTTTTTAGAATTACAAAAGAAATCTCTACTAAAAGAAATCTCGGAAAAAACTTTTAGAGAACTTCCTAATGAGATTTTCATAGCCTATTCGGTTCAGTATAAAACTTTGGCCAAAAGAATCAGAAATATTTTGAAAGATAAAAAAATCGTGGGATTTCAGCAAGTTCTTGGTTGTTCATCAATAAATTCAAAAAGTAAAAACATTTTACTAATTGGCTCGGGGTTGTTTCACGCTTATAACTTATTTAAACAGAATAACTCAATTTGGATATTTGAAGAAGATCATCTAAAAAAAGTATCTGCCGAAGATTTTCTAGAATTTGAAAAAATAAAAAAAGTTTCTTTAGTAAATTATCTAAATGCAAAAACCGTCGGTATTATAGTTTCAACAAAACCCGGACAACAAAATCTGAAAAAAGCAATTAACTTTAGTAAAGAACAAAATAAGAAATTTTATCTTTTTTTATCAAACAACACTAATTTTTCTGAATTTGAAAATTTTCCAAACATAAACTCTTGGATTAATACGGCCTGTCCAGGTCTAGCTTATGACTCTCCAAAAATAATAAATTTTTCAGAAATAATTGCACTCTCCTAATCATATATAGCACTCGAATTTCTTATTCAATAACATTCGCAATTGAAAAAACCGTTCTAAGCGCAACAATTATTGTTACTGGAATAAACAAAATCAACAAAGCATTAAACGTCGATATTAGCATCAAACCTAGATTTATTTTGATAATTACAACATCCTTAATTAGATTAACACTACTAAGACCCATATAACTAACGATAACAACCGCCAAAGAGGCGAGCAAAAAAGTTGTTAGATCTTTTGACCCGAAATTACTTGCTCCGACGAGAATTCCAGTTATCGCGAGAATTGCATAAACCCAGCTTGCATATTCCGACGTAACTTCGCCAGATTGTCCAACAAATACCGGGACAATTCCGATTGCGAGAGCTACGACAACACCGAATAGAAAGGCATACGCTCCGATAAGGTTCTCTCGTGATTTAATTGTCATATAATTTCAGAATGTTCTTTTTTATATAATTTGCTCTTTTAGTAAATTTCAAACTTTCTTGAATGTACCGAAAAATTTATAAACCGATGTAACTGAAAAATGACATTAAGGTTTTGTACAATGAAAACAAACGTCACATCAATTTTTGCGGTAACAGCATTTTTGATTTTAGTTCTTACGGGATTTGCAAGTGCTTTAACAATTACTTCGGTAACAAGTCCAACTACGGCAATTCATAATTCACAAGTAGCATTTACAGTTAACATCACTGCCGCCGAGAATACTTCGCTATATTGGTCTTCTTCAAGTGCAACAAATGGTGCGACTTGGATTTCTTTACCAACAGTGAATACAATGAACGCTGGCGATTCAGTTATCGGAATTGCAGTTCTAAACGTTCCACAATATTCATTTGGAAGCATAGTCCCGACTTTGGTTGCTAAAAATTCAAGTGGATCAGTGTTGGCAACATTAAGCTTTTTAACAGTTACAATAAATAATACCTCTGCTATCTCAATCTCAGCTTCTTCAACAACTTTGAATCAAGCTAATAATAGAACAACTATAACTATAACAAATACTGGAAACATAGATTTTACAAACGTTCAGCTGAATATTACTTCTTTGGATGGAGCTACTTTTTCTTTGAGCCCATCAACATTCGTCTTAGCAAAAGGAACGTCAAAAGATGTTTCTCTCAATGCAACAATTTCCTCTTCTTTAAATCTTGGCTCGCAGACAGCGACGATAACTGCGTCGGCAAGTACCGGTCTAAGCACGGTTTCAATAACACAATCCATCTCTTTGGAAAAGTCATATTGTAATTATGGCGAAGTTGGCTCTGATGTTAAAATCTTAAGTATTGAAGATAGATCCGCTGGAGATGAATGGAACTGGGAACCTCTAAAAGACATTTCAATTGAAGTTGAAACAAGAAATAATAATCCAGATAATTCAGAAAAAATTTACACAAAGATAGGTCTTTATGACAAGACGGATGATAAGTTTATCAAGCTAAACGGAGATAAAACAGAATTAGATCAAAGCGTGAAAATAGCAAAAGATGGAGAATCAGAAATATTAAGATTTGAGTTTACTCTTCCAGCTGATTTGAAGAGTGACCACAATTATCAGCTATATGTAAAATCATATCAAAGTGGACACGAAGACACGCAATGTAACAGTAAAACAAGTTTCAGCGGCGGAAGTTCAAATGTTTTTTCACAACCGATCTCTATTGACATTACTAGAGAAGTAATTTTGGGAGACATTTCGATTGGAGATTTTACAAACTGCGGTTCAACTGCAACTTTAACAGCAACGGTTTATAATGTTGACGCTTCAGACAATGAAAAAATTAAGGTTAGAGTATATAACACCGAATTAAAAATTGATCAGACTTATGAACTTTTGAATCAGTTAGACGTTGGAGATAGTGAAGATATTTCTATTCCTTTGAATGTTCCCAAAGACGCACTTGAAAAAACTTACAATCTAAAAGCAGTGATACTTTATGACTACAGTGATAATTCAAATGCTTACAGACAAAGTTTATCACAAAATGATATCTTGCTAAAAGTTGAAGGAAATTGCGCGGTAGTTCCTAGAGTTAATATCAATGCCGCCCTAGCTTCGGAAGCAAAATCTGGAAATCCCTTGTCAATAAAAGTCACCATCGTGAATACCGCCTCAACTAGTCAAACATTTAACATGATTGCAGATGGATATAGCAACTGGGCGACACTAACAAATATTTCAGAATCTCAATTTACTTTAGCTCCTGCAGAAACAAAGGACGTTTATTATAATTTTGTTGTGAACAACGGAGTTTCTGGTGATAATCAATTCACAATCCGCGCACTATCAAACAACGGCGCCTCAATAAAAGAACAGGCCGTTTCAGTTAACGTTGCGGCAGGCAGTGGATTCAATTTCACAGGATTCAACTTTGGAAACTGGGGAAATAGCTGGTATATCTGGGCCATCGTCGCTCTAAATGTTGTTCTAATAATTGTGATAATTATTGTTGCAATAAAATTGCTGAAATAGATTGAGACATAGCAATTTTATTGCACTTATTAAATTGAAATAAAACTTAAAATAAAACTTAAAATAAAATGGTATACCCAATAATCGCTCCTTCTCGACATGCTACTTTTGCGCTTCCTCTTGGAGGTCCAGAACCCCCGACCCCGGAACAAGAATCAAGAATGAGAGAACTTACTCGACAAAATTGTAATTATCCTTTTAAAGATGATTCTCGACCCGCATTAGCCTGCAACGGAAATTGTCCAACTCACGGACCCGATTTATGTTCATACACCTTTCCCCACAGATAATTTCCTTTTCTAACTAACGAAGTAATACTTCTTCGATTCATGATTTTAATTTATAAATTAATTTCCCAGCACAAAATTATTTCTTAAAACTCTTCGCCCTTCGCCTGCGCAATTGCAACGTACATAAATCGTTCATATACTTTCATAACCTCACAATCTTTTACTTCCAGAACATAGCATCTAGGATTTTTTTCATCTTCAGTAATTTTATTTTGGTCCGACTGTTTCACGATCATCACCGTCGCATCGGGCGTATTGCAATCCTTCGACTCATTATACTCAATAGTTTGTGTATTCAAACCATAAACTGGCATAAACTGTGCGAATTCACCCGTGGCAATTATGCTATCGTTACACTTCAAAACACTTTCATTATAATTGAAAACAATTGGTGACCTTAAATTTATATTGCCCTGAACAGGAATATTCTTCAGCTCTCGAGGATCATTTCTGAAATATAAATCAGCATATCTAACGATTTCATCTTTTGAATTAAGCATAGGTATTTTTGCATGGTAAAAATTAATATTAAAATATTTTTCCTGAGAGAAACTCATTCCCCCGTACCCAAACGTACCGATACTGCTAACGATATAATAAGTTATTATAACCACAACCAGTACAATTCCAACGAACGCCAAAATCCATTTCATTATATTTTCTTCTTTCTTTTTTTCGTTTTCACCGACGGGTTTTTCTTCACTTTTAACTTCTGTCTCAATAATTTTGTCTTTTCCATCAATGTTGAAAACTTCAGTAACAATTTCCTTGTGCTCTTCCTTTTTTTCCAAAGTTTTTTTTGTTCTTCCCTTTTTTGCCATATTTTATAGAAATTTTATAGGTTTTTAAATTCTATTGTAATCAGTTTAAACTGATTAAGACATTTACTTTATTGATAGGAATCTATAAAAAAATTCATCAACTGCTCTATTCCTCTCATCTAAATTACTTCCTCCAATAAACACACAATTATCTCTCTTTGTTAAATTTTGATTGTTATAACTTTGTAAAATAATTACATTATCTTTTGAGCAGTTCTTTACTGGAAGACTCGGATCTGTGCAATTTATCTCAGAAATACACGCGCGATTTATTCTCTGAAAAAATCCTCCTTGAAGTAAAGTGTTTAGATTAATGTAGAATTTATCTGGCGAATAGTCTCCTCCGACGATATAAACCGGAAGTCCCTGATAATTTTTAATATCCAATCCGACGAGACTAATATTTTCCACACTCGTTTCATTCGGAAGAAAATCAAAATAATAAGTTTCACTGTTTAAATCAACTCCCCAGAATCCCTGCGACTTATAAAAAGAATATGAACCTATCTTTACTTTTCCTCCGCTAGAATTATTATTGCCTTCCCAATTCATTATAGCATATCCTGCCGTGCTAAGAACCATCAAACCAATCATCACAATAACGAGTATCGTTCTGTTCTTTCTCGCTTTCTTATTTTTACTTTCCTTCGTTTCTATTTCTTTCATAATTTAATCAAAAATAATCACTATAAAAATCTTTCTCATGCAAAAGAAAATTCACCGACGGGAAACATAGCTCCCGCGAGCGTGTAAAAAATAAAAGAAAAAAAAGAAAAAAATAAATTAATGTCTTTAAGCTATAACAGCACTTGTAGCGCTAGAATATACTTTTCCAGTTCCAACCGTAGTATCTACAGTTTGGGTAGTTAAGTAATTAGCAGCCTTAGTAGTATCATCAGCGTCGTATCCTGCAACTAGAGTCGCAACCTTTGTAGTTGAATAAGGAGACTGATAAGTTTTTATTAAAAACTGTCCAGCTCCAACAGTCGTCGCAGTTGTAAATTCAGCACCACAAACTGGTGCAGTACTTCCAAGCAATTTAGCAGCAACTGTGTTTATACAGCTACCACCAACGACAACCAAATCCATACTAGCAGATGTTGAACCTGTAGCAGCAACCTCTGCATCTGTAACAATTACAGCATTAGTCTGTCCAAGAGTAACACTCTGAGCAGTAAACTTCAAATCCATAAACATTTGAGTTGCTGGTGTGTATATAGTAGCAACACCATTCTCATTTGTTCTAGACTCCATTGTTACGAACGCACCATACTTATCAACAGCAGCACTCTTGTAGTTATCAGAACCAAATGTCAAGAATCCAGAATCTGTTCCGTTCAAGACAGGCGTTCCAATAGCAATTTCAGTACTTCCAGTTGTAGTCATAGGTACACAGATGTAATCTCCAGCTGTATTATCGTTCCATTTCTTTGGTTCGAGATACAATATAGCAGGACCCATTGTTCTATTAAAATTACACAACGCTCCGCCGCCAGTTATATTTTGTACAACTGTGGCATTAGTAGCACTACCCGAAGCTCCCCAGGTTACTCCATTCACATAATAAGTCGTTGTAGAGTTATCCACAGTTGTTCCCGTAGTAGACAATGTTGTCTGTCCATCCGGAAATATTAACTTATTAGTCAATGCACCGTTTCCTCCAGTTGTAGAGTTCACAGTAACATTAGTTTCAGTAAGTATAGCAACCCAACCACCATCTTTCAACTTTATTCTTGGGAACAAAGTCAAAGTATTAGCAGTACTCCAACTAATATTAACTGCAGTACCTGCAAGATTCGTGCTAATTGTATAGCCCGTTCCTCCTGCAAGAGTCACTCCAGTTCTTGTGTAACTATTCGAAGTAGATGACGAATTAGACAAAGTAATACTATTATAAGTATCACCAGTAATTACATCTGAAAGTGAAACAGTTCCAGCCGTTCCAGAATTGATGCTTATATCATCAACCTGAAGTATAGCTCCACTGTCTCCCTGATTAATTACTATCTGATCTCCAACATAAGCCAATTCTCCCTCGAGAACATGTATCGCTCCCTTGTATCCTCCCGAAAGTGTTCCTTTCGCAAGTAAAGGTTGAACTGTTGTTGAAGCAGTACTATTGTCGTATGCATAGGTTATTTGCTTTTCTCCAGCAAGACCAGCTTTAGCACTAGTGAATGTCAAATAAGCATACTGATTATTATCAGTACTTACTTTTATCTTAGCTCTTGAAGAATCTGTTAATCCAGGATTTGCTTTCACAAACTGAACCTTTAATCCTCCAAAAACATCATCAGTAAACGCAGCTCCTTCAGAAATTTGGTCCTGTGTAGACTTATTCATAGCAACAGCTACTGAAAATCCGGATATTATTCCAGCACCAGCAGGAGTAACTGTAGCCATAGTACCTTGTACCGAAGTTTGTTCAGCACCGCGTTTAACGGTCTGTCCATTCTGCAATAACAAAGTATTAGCTCCAACTACTAACTCTATTGTCTGAACACCAGAGGCATAAGCTTGATATGTAACGTCTTTAACGTAAACATTCAAGTCTCCTGTGAATGTATAAGATGAACCTTTCGTAACAGTCTTTCCAACACCATCAACTTCTATTTTAGCAGTTGTTGTGCCAGTAGCACCAACAAAAGTTACATCATGATTTATTCCAGCAATATTTACTGATTGTTTATCACCAGCAGCAGCTAAACTAACAGTTTGACCTGCACCATAAAGATACAGCGTACTATTAGTTGAACTAGCACCAATAACATAATCAACACCAAGAATATTTATCTTCTGTCCCTGTACATTTGTAGCATCAGAAACATTAAGATTCTTAGTGAAAGATAATGTATAATTGTATAAAGGTGCAGTCGCAGCCGTTCCAACATCTAGGTATAAAGCCGGATCATTAAGATCACCTCCGCTTGTTCCATAAGCCACTTGAGTAGCTCCCAAAACAATACTTTGAGTATATTTGTACTCAACTCCTCCTAAATCAACAACCTTTCCATCAGCAAGAACTGAAGGAAGATCGCTAGAAGACAAAGAGGTTCTAGCCGCATTTATGGAATCTCCATAGTTTATAGCTCTAGATCCAGCTAAACTAACTTGATCACCAGTGCCCACATCAGTACCCGAAATCATTCCTTTTGGAACTTTTCCTTGGATTGTTGTAGCAGCAAGTCTATCTGTATTTGCTGGCGCATTAGCACCATACACAATAGCAGCAGAAGCACCATTAAATGGTGCTGGAAAACTCGCAGCAGCAGCAACGCCAGCAGTCATACCAACTAATAAAGCACTAGTTACAATCGCCGATATTTTTTTGAATATCATTATTAAATATTAACCCCCTTTCACCTCTATAACCTTCCGGTTATATGCGTTTAAGCATATTATATAGAGGCAACCGGACCCACCAGTTAAGATAGGTATTTACACTAAAAAAGACCGGTTTAAAAACCTTTGCCATTAAAACCCCGAATTTTAGCGAATTTATGGCTCAAAATAAGAGGTTATTTATAAATCATGCGTTACTATTAAACTTACAACACATTCTTCAAAAGGAAATATTTATAATCTATAAAAGAGCCTTATTTAGGGGTAAAAAAATAACCCCTAAAATCAGATAATGGTAAAAACAAAGAATTTTATCGTCGATATAACTCATTCAGACATAGCTGTACCCTACAGTTTCGGCCTTTTGAAAAAGGCCTCAGCTAAAACTGAATTAGACTTGGAGGGAATAGCTTCGCTGAGAAAAATCTTCTCAAAAAACCGAATAAAATTACTATTGACCATAAAGACAAGATCTCCAAAATCAATCTATGAACTTTCAAAATTTCTAGAACGTGACGTAAAAGCAGTAAGAAAGGATCTAAAAATTCTGGAAAAATTCGAACTAATTGATTATCTCTCAGAAAAAAAAGGCGATTCAAAAAGGAGATTAAGACCAATACTATCCACAAATTCAATAAACATAACTGTAAGAATCTAATTAGTCTATAAAGATTCTTCCAATAACTTAGTTGTACACTGTTATTCTAACATCTATGGACGGAGGCACAATTCTATCTGCAAAACGATATGACTTTGTCTGATTTCCAATATCTAAAACCTGCATACTACCTCCGCTCGAATCAGTTACCTCAAAATGATAACCTTTATCAGGACATTCATTCTCTCCGCACCAACTTCCAACGACTATAGAATTTACTGTCCGGTTCAGAGCATCACACGAACTAATTCCCCCATCCAAACTCTTTCCAATTTCACAATCTTGTATCAAGCTCTTAACATCTTCTGGCAAAGAATCAAGAGTATAATTTGTAGTATACTGTAATAACGCATCAAGAAAATTATCCACTTTAATGTCTTGCACGGCTTTTACTTCTGACTTTGTATTCCTAAGACCAATACTTAAGAAAACTAATCCAACTACCATAACTAAAACTACAATCAAAGCAAATCCAAACATTTCTTCCTGCGCTTTTTTTATCATTGGACTATTATCTCCTTTGGACAGACAACAATCTTTGCAAGATTACAATTATCATAAACATTTCCGTTAACAGATTCTTTTCGGCACAAAGCTACAAAATTTCCCGGACATGAACCCGCAACCTCTCCAAATATTCTTATCAGGTTGCAGTTGGGATAATTGGTAGAAGTGCACTCAATAGCTTCGTCATACCTCGGATATATTGTAACAAGATAAGCTCCACTCAAGTCCCAATAATTTTGATAGGCTCTACTCTCTTTCAGAACCATCGCTTTATCCGCATCTATGCAATTCATAACCCCTACACCACAACTTAACTCTGCAGAGTCAACCAACGATTGTAAAGCTTTCAAAGCTTTTTCATCTTTTATTTCCTGCGCGTTTTTATTTAAATTTCTAGACTGCATTGAAATTAAAAATAATCCCACTAAAACAAAAAATACAAAAATCGCCATAAGTACAAAAGCCATTTGTTGAATTTTAAATTGCGCTCTCATGTTGGAAATTTGAACTCTTCTATGTCCGTTCAAATTTACTCTTTGAGAATTTTTCAAAATTCTCATAGTCCTTCTGAAGCTCCCTCCCAAACTTTGCAAATGCTCATGTCCTCATTTGCCTGAAAAATTTCAGCAACCGGATCGTTTAGCTGAGTTACAAAATTATGTGAAACATCATTGCTTTCAGCGACGGCTGAGGCCACGCTTTTCAATGCGCTAAGTTTTACTCCAACATCATTTGAACATTCGCTAACTCTCAACGCAGTCATATCAACTTTGTCTTTGTAAACTTCACACAGATTAGAAATTTTTTTCGCCAATCTTGCAACTTGGCATTCATAAACTGAAGAATCAGAAAAAACTGCCGCAAAAATTAAACTTCCGGTATAATACAGATTTTTCCCATCTTTCTCTACATATCCCTCATTCTCATCGCCGACGATATTTGCCGCACATCCAGATCTTCCAGAACAAACCTGAACATAATTTGTCTTTGTCGAACAATTTTCTAACAAGACGTTAGAAGTATTCCCAAAAATATTAAATACCTGCCTCAAATTTTCTTCAACTCCCTCAAAACAATATGGCTTTGAATATAAAATAATTAAATCAGCAACCTTGAATGGATAAGAAAAAGAAATTCCAGAAACATAAAAAGTTTTCCCCCGCTCTAACGAATCAGAAAAAACATACTTGCTGTTTGATTTTATCTGATTAGTTAACTTTCCCCATTTATCTCCGATTGTTTTTTCCTGTAGCTGAAAAATCTGAGATCCGAAATCTCCGTCGCTGGAACATAAATTATAAAGTTTTACTTCAACTGGAAAAATAATTTTATTATCTGAATAATCATAACTAGTTTCTAGAGGATCCAACAAAACATACAATTGCGCGGTTGACTGTGTGCTAATGGTGGTAGTTCCGATATCAATAAATCTCGTCGCTGCATAAATCGCAAAAAATAAAACAAATATTCCAACAATAATTGAAAAAATCCACTTGAAAGACATCTCAAAACCTTTCTTGTTCATTTACGCCTCCACTTGAACCAACGGCGAAGCGATAAAATCTTTTTTAAGATAAAATTTCACCTTTCCATTCTCATTCTTAAAACATAAAGGATTTTTTAATCTCAAGGATATATTCAGATCTAAGTGATTAATCTTAAAATCTTTTCTTCCACTAATCGCATCGCCGGGATAAAAAAATAAATTTGAATTTGGATTTCTGAAATTTACATATATGTCAGAATTAGGACCTTTTCCAACTTGATTTAAATCCACAAAACAAGCATAACGAATTTCAGACGGTAAACTATTATACTGAAATAAATCTGATCCTCCGTCGGAAACCCACGATTTATCAACTGCTTCTTGCAAATCTTGTGCAAATAATTCAACCTCTACTTTTTTTTGGCTGTTCAAAAATAAAACTATTCCCAAAATAGCAAACGCGAGAAAAACAATTATAAGAAACACTGAAAATATCATTTCAATAGACATACCGAAAGATTGTTGCCCTCTTTTTTTCATATCACTCCTAAGAATAATTGTTTTTTAAATTCTACTGATTCTGAACCAAATCATTCATCGCCTTGATTACTGCCGAACATGCTAGGGGAGAAGGCTCGTTTCCGTATTTATCTTTACATTTTATATAATACGTTTGTGATCCAATCCAAGGAGTTACCTGTATTGTGTCCTGAACTGATTTCATGCTTGTCGCTTCGTCGAAATTATAATTACACTGCTGATTATCCTGATCACTATAAACACAATTTGCAGATTCATCAGTAACTATTTTAAGATTCTTATCTGCTCCATCATGTGTCCATCTTACTATTCCTGGCGCCGTTCTGTCGACGGTCAAACTAAATTGTGTATTATTGTAAACAACA
>Ga0247841_10004148_pt1 | contig 25392 bp, 21 predicted proteins | sample LaCruzMarch2015__2_FD_192410 | JGI IMG/M metagenome (GOLD analysis project Ga0247841, IMG submission 192410) | Freshwater microbial communities from meromictic Lake La Cruz, Castile-La Mancha, Spain - LaCruzMarch2015_18m | ecosystem: Environmental > Aquatic > Freshwater > Lake | place: Spain... | reverse complement strand
CCAACGGGGCCAATTTGCTGTTCCTGAAGGTGTCGGACAACACTTCATCAAAAACCATCAGGCTTATCAGCGCCGGATCCGGCAATGAAGGAAACCGGATTTCCTACCAGGGGCAGGATGGCCGGGGTGTTGAAACCCTTAAATCCGCTTCGGACAGAACCGGGTTTATCGTTTACCTGGGGAACCAGCTTCAATATACCGCTTATGTTGACGGGTACCAGGAGAGCGTTCTTTCCGACAATCCTGAGACCAGTAAAACATACACCTTTGCCATGCTCCATCCGGGGTTCATCTGCGGTTCTTCCTTCACTATCAACCATGTGGCAGGAGTGGTAGCCCCGGTGAACAAAACCGTTACCTATGGCACCGTTACCAATATCCCCGGCGAAACCTCCAAATGCTGGATCACCAGCAACCTTGGCGCCGACCACCAGGCAACTGCGAAAAACGATGCCACCGAACCCTCGGCAGGCTGGTATTGGCAGTTTAACCGTAAACAGGGGTACAAACATACAGGCTCAGCGCGAACGCCCAACACCACCTGGATAACTTCGATAGAAGAAGACTTTGACTGGCAGGCTGCCAACGACCCGTGTGCCCTTGAGCTTGGTGCAGGTTGGCGAATTCCAACCAGTCTTGAATGGACCAATGTGGATGCAAGCGGGAACTGGACCAACTGGAACGGACCGTGGAACTCTGCGTTGAAAATGCATGCGGCCGGGGTTCTGGGAAACGGCGAAGGTTACCTGTATAGTCGCGGATCAGAAGGTTATTACTGGAGTGGCACACAAAGCTCCTATGGTGGAGGCATAGTGTTACCATTTAATAGCAGTAGTAGTGCGGTCTACAATGGCGAAGGCAAGGCGACAGGCGCTTCCATTCGCTGTATCAGGTATGGAAATGCATCAGCAGTACCAACCGTCACTACTACCGCCATGACGGACATTGCCCGGACCTCTGCAACCTCTGGTGGTATAGTTACCAATGATGGCGGCGCCTTTGTAACTGCCAGGGGTGTTTGCTGGAGTACATTACCAAATCCCACCATAGACGATAACCATACTTCTGATGGCACTGGAACCGGTTCATTTGTGAGCCATCTGGCAAATTTAGCCCCAAATACACCTTATTATGTCCGTGCTTATGCTTCCACCAGCTTTGGTACGGGGTATGGAAACGAAGTGCCCTTTACGACTCTTTCTTTCGATTACACCTGCGATGCTTCCGTCACGATCAATCATGTGGCGGGAGCTGTAGCCCCCGTCAATAAAACAGTTACCTACGGGATTGCCGGCAATGTTCCCGGCGAAATTTCAAAATGCTGGATCACCAGCAACCTTGGCGCCGATCACCAGGCAACAGCTGTAAACGATGCAACTGAACCTTCGGCAGGCTGGTACTGGCAGTTTAACCGCAAACAGGGTTATAAGCATACGGGTTCAGTACGAACACCAAATACCACATGGATTACCTCCATCAATGAAAATTTTAACTGGCAGCCTGCCAACGACCCCTGTGCTCTCGAACTTGGCACCGGCTGGCACATCCCTACCAAGAGCGAATGGGAAAATGCTTACACAAGTGGAAACTGGGCCAATGGAAACGGCCCCTGGAATTCAGTGTTAAAACTCCACGCTTCTGGTTATCTGTTATACGCCAATGGTACATTAAGCAATCGCGGCTCCTATGGCGGATACTGGAGCAGTACACAGAGCCAGGCCACCGAGGGCTGGGTCTTTTACCTCTGGGCTAATGTGGGCAGTGGCATCGGTTTCGACACCAAGTCAGGCGGAAATTCCATCCGCTGCCTCAGGGAAGCAGGTACATCAACGCTTCCAACGGTCTCCACTTCCGGAATCACCGACATTACTCAAACAACAGCAACCGGTGGCGGCGAGGTTACCGCTGACGGTGGCGCCGAAGTAACTGCCAGAGGCGCTTGCTGGAGTACCTTGCCAAATCCTACAACTGCCGATAGTCTAACCTCCGATGGTACCGGAACCGGTGTATTTGTTAGCAACCTTACCGGCTTAACCCCAAACACACCCTATTATGTAAGAGCTTACGCTACCAACAGTGTTGGAACAGCTTATGGCGATGAGGTGACCTTTACAACGCTGCCGGCTGCCTTTACCTGCGGCACTTCCCTCATCATCCACCATGTGGCAGGAGCAGTAGCCCCGGTGAACAAAACCGTTACCTATGGCACCGTTACCAATATCCCCGGCGAAACCTCCAAATGCTGGATCACCAGCAACCTTGGCGCCGATCACCAGGCAACTGCTAAAAACGATGCCACCGAAGCTTCGGCTGGATGGTACTGGCAGTTTAACCGGAAACAGGGGTACAAACATACTGGCTCACTCCGAACGCCCAATACCACCTGGATAAGCAGCATCAATGAAAATTCTGACTGGATACCGGCCAACGACCCGTGTGCCCTTGAGCTTGGCGCCGGCTGGCGTATTCCAAGCGGAACTGAATGGACCAATGTGCATGCAAGTGGAAACTGGACAAACTGGAACGGACCGTGGAACTCTGCTTTAAAATTGCATGCTGCCGGGTATATAGCTTATCAGGATGGTTCGCTTCAAGAGCATGGCATCTCTGGCAGTTACTGGAGCCATTCACAAACACCCACAGAAAATACTAGAGGTAATGCTGTTTTATTTACAAGCGCCTGGTGTTACGTATTCGATGAATACAAGGCTGGAGGCTTTACCCTACGTTGCATCAAATAATAAAGAAAACCTGGCCAGGTTGGCTCCAGTTTATTGAAGGAAAACTGATATCATGCATCAATGGCCTGCAGCATCTCCCTGATAATATTCTCCGTTCCTTCCGCAATTTGACTTATCGTGGCATCGAGCATATAACAGGGTGTCGTAAATAAATTTCTTACCTTGTCAATAACAACCTCCCCATGACCGGCAGGTGTATATTTATTGCCCATCTTTTCAATAAATGAACCGGATGAAGGATCATTCCCGGTTGTAAAATTTGATCCATGAAATAATTTGGCAAGGATGACCGGAGCAATGCACATGGCGCCAATGGGTTTTTTGGCTTCGAACATCGCATTGATTGCCATCGCCACATCAGGGTTAACGGTACATTGATCTCCCTTAACAGCCCAGTTGCATAGGTTTTTTGCGGCCCCGAATCCTCCGGGAAAAATCAGTGCATCAAATCCTGATGCCTTGAATTCATCAAGGGGTTTGATCTCCCCCCGGGCAATCCGGGCAGATTCGACCAGGACATTCCTTTTTTCGGGCATCTCATTACCGGTCAGGTGGTTGAGTACATGATGCTGCACGACATCGGGGGCAAAACACTGGAAGGATGCCCCGGCTTTATCGATTGCCAAAAGAGTCAGGACTGCTTCCTGGATTTCAGCACCGTCGTACACACCGCAACCAGCTAAAACAACTGCGATTTTTTTCATAATAATAGTCTTTTTGTTGTCAGAATTTGTTGTTGATGGTCAAAGTTAATAAAAAATCAATTTTTCAGACATTCTCGTGAGAAATCGTTTGAATTCTTGACCTTCTCCTGGGTGGTACCATCATAGGAAATGATACTGAGTTTTACCGTGCTTATCCAAAGCATAAACATTGCTTATCCGATAACTGGATAAGACTTAGACATGACTTAGAGGAGACTTAGAGGAGACTTAGAGGAAGGTTAGGGAAGATTGTTGCAAATTAACTTTGCCAGGCTTTTTGAAAGATGAAATTTCATCCCTGAAATGTAAGCCGGACGCGATATTTCCTGAGAATTGAGCATACAAGTTTATAAAATTTCCCTGAAAAAAGCAAGTATTCAGGTAAAAATTCCTTCCTTAAATCTTTTACGGATTAATCTGATAAACCTTTAAGTAAAAGACAGGTGAAAGAGAGGAAGATCATGCAAAACTGGAGATTTATTCTGTAACTTTGCACAAATTTGAATGAAAACTCTAATAAACTGATCCTGATGAAGAAAATCCAGATGGTTGACCTGCGGAGTCAATACCTTGACATTAAAAATGAAATTGATAAAGGAATCCAGGAGGTGATCGATGCTTGCGCTTTTATAAACGGGCCTGCTGTCAGTACATTTCAGAAAGATCTTGAGCAATATCTTGGCGTAAAGTATGTCATTCCCTGTGCTAACGGTACCGATGCCCTTCAGGTTTCCATGATGGCGCTGAATATGAAGCCAGGCGATGAAGTTATTACAACTTCGTTTACATTCATCGCCACTGCCGAAGTGATTGCCTTGTTGCAACTGACGCCGGTGCTGGTGGATGTGGATCCGGGCACCTTCAATATCGATCCAAAAGCCATTGAGCGGGCCATCACCCCGAAAACCAGGGCTATCGTGCCTGTTCACCTTTTCGGACAGGTTGCTCCGATGGAAGAGATCATGGAGATAGCAAAAAAGAATAATTTACATGTGATCGAGGATAATTGCCAGGCGATTGGTTCTGACTATTTCTTCAGTGATGGCTCCTGTAAAAAAGCCGGTACCATCGGCCATATCGGATGTACCTCCTTTTTTCCTTCGAAGAACCTGGGTTGTTACGGCGACGGAGGGGCTATTTTTACAAATGATGATGAACTTGCCAAACAGATGCGCATCGTGGTGAACCATGGCATGACTGTGAGATATTACCATGACTATGTTGGAGTTAATTCCCGCCTCGACAGCATCCAGGCGGCCATTTTAAAGGTAAAACTGGCCCGGCTTGATGAATATGCTTCCAAACGTCGCGCAGCAGCTGACTTTTACGATGAAGCGTTTAAGAATAACCCAAAACTGAAAACACCTGTACGTTTTTCAAGGTCAAACCATGTATTTCACCAGTATACCCTGGTAACTCACGATGTTGACAGAAAGGGATTAATTGAACATCTTGCATCCAGAGAAATCCCCGCGATGATCTATTACCCTGTGCCATTACACATGCAGAAGGCATATCTTGATCCGCGCTACAAGCCTGGCGACTTTCCTGTAACCGAACATCTGTGCGAAACCGTTATCTCTTTGCCAATGCATACTGAACTGGATCACGAACAATTGAAGCATATTACGCAAAGTGTGCTAGAATTTATAAACCGTTAATTATGGAAACCGGATATTTTGCCCATGAATCCGCCATTATTGATGAAGGATGCCGGATTGGAAAAGGAACCAGGATATGGCATTTCAGTCATATCATGAAGGGTTGTGTGATTGGTGAAAACTGCAACCTCGGACAAAACGTCGTCGTATCGCCCGATGTCGTCCTCGGCAGAAATGTGAAGGTACAGAACAATGTTTCGATTTATACCGGCGTAATTTGTGAGGATGATGTTTTCCTTGGTCCATCAATGGTTTTTACAAATGTCATCAACCCGAGAAGTCATATCCTGCGAAGGGATCAATATCAAACAACCCTGGTCCGGCGCGGCGCTTCAATAGGCGCCAACGCCACAATCGTTTGTGGCAATGAAATAGGTGAGTTTGCCTTTATTGGTGCAGGCGCCGTGGTGACAAAAGATGTGCCTCCTTATGCATTGATCGTTGGAAACCCGGGTCGGCATGTCGGCTGGATGAGTGAATATGGCCAACGGTTGCATTTTGACGATCAGGGTATTGCCATTTGTCCTGAAAGTCATGAAAAATATGAACTTACAAAGGAAGGGAAAGTCATTAAACATTAAATATTCAGCATGACAATTAAGAATAAATCCATAAACTTTGCATTGATTGGCGCAGCAGGATACATTGCTCCGCGTCACATGAAAGCTATTAAAGATACCGGAAATCAACTCGTATGTGCTCTGGATCCATACGATGGCGTAGGTATCATTGACAGTTACTTTCCCGATGCTGATTTCTTCATCGAACCGGAGCGGTTCGACCGGCACCTCGACAAGCTGCGTCGCATGGCGTTATCAAAAAAACGGATTGATGGCCGGAAAGTAGATTTTGTGAGTATCTGTTCACCTAACTACATGCACGATTCGCATATTCGTCTTGCCTTGCGTAATGATGCCCATGCTATTTGCGAGAAACCGATCGTACTGAACCCATGGAATCTTGACGCCCTTAATGAAGTTGAGAAAGAGACCGGGAAAAAGGTATATACCATCCTTCAGCTACGGCTTCATCCCTCCATCAGAGCATTGCGTGAACAGGTTCAAAAAGGGCCAAAGAACAAAATCTATGATCTTGATCTGACTTATATTACCTCGCGCGGCAACTGGTATTCGCGGTCCTGGAAAGGCGATGTATCAAAATCGGGGGGCATTGCAACCAACATTGGGGTCCATTTTTTTGATATGTTGACCTGGGTCTTCGGGAAAGCAAAAGAAAATATTGTTCATGCGCTTAGCGGGCAAAAAGCAGGAGGGTTGCTTAAACTTGAACATGCAAATATCAGGTGGTTCCTGAGCATCGATTATAATGACATCCCCGGTCATGTCCGCGCAACAGGTAAAAGAACTTACCGTTCCCTGCTGATGGGAAACCAGGAAATCGAATTCAGCGACGGATTCACTGATCTGCACACAGAAATGTATCGTGAAATAATTGCGGGCAGGGGTTTTGGGCTCATGGAAGCGAAACAAAGCATCAATATCGTTTACCATATCCGCAATAACCAGCCCATCGGATTAACAGGTGATTATCATCCATTCCTGAAAACTGCAGGCAAACTCTGATAAAATATGTTGGCCTAAAATCAAAATTCGTTGATCAATATTCAATATTCATTAACTTGCCCGTGTTTTACTGGAAGTAATATTCAAATAATTTTCAAATGAAAATACTGGTTACCGGAGGAACGGGGTACATCGGATCACATACTGTGGTTGAACTCCAGGCAAAAGGGCATGAGGTTATTATTGTCGATAATCTCTCCAATTCATCTATAGAGGTGTTGGATAACATTGCAAAAATATCCGGTAAAAAGCCTTTATTTGAGAAGTTCGATCTTACTGATCCGGAAATGACAGCCGCCTTTTTTAAATTGCACAATGATATAATGGCAATTATTCATTTTGCAGCCTTCAAGGCTGTTGGCGAGTCGGTTGAGTATCCTTTGATGTATTACCGAAACAACCTCTTGTCATTGATCAACATTTTGCAGGGAATGATTGACAATAATATCAGGGATATTGTATTTTCTTCATCATGTACAGTATATGGTCAGCCTGAGCATCTTCCTGCACGGGAAGATACTCCCATTCAGAAAGCAGCCTCCCCCTATGGGAATACCAAACAGATATCGGAGGAAATCATATCAGATACAAGCATGAATGCAAACATTCATGCAATCCTCCTGCGCTATTTTAATCCGATCGGAGCTCACGAAACTGCCATTATCGGAGAACTTCCGCTGGGTGTCCCTAATTGCCTGATGCCTTACATCACACAAACCGCGATTGGTAAACGACCGTTTTTACGGGTGTGGGGCGATGATTATGACACTCCTGACGGCACTGCGATTCGCGACTACATTCATGTGGTTGATCTTGCAAAAGCCCATGTGATTGCGGTTGAACGGCTGACTGAAGGAACAGGGAAGAAAAATGTAGAGATTTTCAATCTTGGAACCGGAAATGGGTTTTCAGTTATGGAGGTGATCAAGTCATTCGAACGGACTTCAGGAGTGAAATTGAACTACGAAATCAAGGAACGGCGGGCAGGGGATATCGTCAAGGTATGGGCTGATACAGAATTTGCAAACACTGAATTAGGGTGGAAAGCTGAAAAAACACTTGACGAAATGACAAGCTCAGCCTGGAAATGGGAGATGGCGCTTGCAAAGAAAAAATGAAATGCGCACTATGCAATGCGGTCAGGTAATGGAAATCATGGAAATAATGGAAGTGTTACCGGCAACAAGTGTTTTCGGAAAATCAGGAATTGCAGATAAATAAACCGAGTTGAAAGCAAATAATAAATCATGAAGACAATCTTAATCACCGGTGGAGCCGGTTTCATTGGTTCCCATGTCGTTCGCAGGTTTGTAAAAAAATATCCGGATTACAAAATCGTGAATCTTGACAACCTTACCTACGCCGGAAACCTGGCCAATCTTCGCGACATCGAAAAGGAACCCAATTATGAATTCGTTAAAGCTGATATAACAGCAGGGGAACTCATGAAAGCCCTGTTTAAAAAATACCGGTTCGACGGGGTGATTCATCTGGCCGCCGAATCACATGTTGACCGTTCAATCAGCAGCCCGATGGAGTTCATTTTCGCCAACATCGTTGGAACTGTCAACCTCCTGAATGCCGCCCGCCTCATATGGGAGGATTTTTCAGATAAAAGGTTTTATCACATTTCAACGGATGAAGTGTATGGTTCTCTTGGTAAAACAGGTTTTTTTTATGAGAATACAGCCTATGATCCCAGGAGTCCATATTCTGCATCAAAGGCAAGTTCCGACCACCTTGTGCGGGCATACAATCATACCTATGGCCTGCCGACAGTGATTTCGAACTGTTCCAATAATTATGGCCCGTTCCAGTTTCCTGAGAAACTGATTCCATTGGCTATTTATAATATCAAAAACAGCAAACTTATCCCGGTTTACGGGAAAGGTGAGAATATCCGCGACTGGTTGTATGTGGAGGACCATGCCAATGCCATTGATCTGATTTATCATGAAGGGAAAATTGCTGAAACATACAATATTGGCGGACACAACGAATGGAAGAACATTGACCTTATTAACCTTCTTTGTGAGATCATGAACCGCAAACTGAAGCGGTCAGCAGGCACATCCGAGAACCTGATTACCTATGTAAAGGACCGCGCCGGACATGATTTGCGCTATGCCATCGATTCTGGTAAAATCCAAAAAGAACTTGGATGGAAGCCCAGTCTGCAGTTTGCTGAAGGCCTTGAAAAAACAGTTGATTGGTATCTGGCCAACGATGAGTGGATGAAACAGGTTACATCAGGGGAATATCAGAAATATTACGACATTCAATACCATAAACGCTAGCGCTCTTACCCACCCTGTCAGGGTCCTGGACCCTGACAGGGTGGTAAGACAGGGTGGTAAGAATCGGTTACGCTCCCGATGTAGTCACATCTTTGCCAATCTTTGCAATAAGTCCCTGCAGAACATTGCCGGGACCTACTTCAACGAAATTACGGGCTCCATCTGCAATCATGTTTTGAACGATCTGTGTCCACAGTACCGGCGCAGTCAGCTGATCAATAAGGTTCTGCTTTATCTCTTCAGGATCGGTCACCCTAAGTGCAGTTGCATTCTGATAGATCGGACAAATTGGGGTCGAAACTATAGTTGCATTGATGGCTTCAGCCAGTTCAAGGCGTGCCGGTTCCATTAGCGGGGAATGAAAGGCGCCGCCAACCTTGAGCGGTAAAGCTCTTCGGGCGCCTGCAGCCTTAAGCCGTTCACAAGCGATTTCGATACCCTTTATACTACCTGATATGACAAGTTGACCGGGCGTGTTATAATTGGCTGGAACCACTATTTCATCGATGGATTGGCAAATCTCTTCTACTTTGGCATCGTCAATGCCGATGATGGCAGCCATGGTCGAAGGTTCCTTTTCACAGGCTTTTTGCATGGCCCGGGCACGGGCCGATACCAGTCGCAGGCCGTCTTCGAATGATAATGATCTGTTGGCGACCAGCGCTGAAAATTCACCGAGTGAATGACCTGCAACCATGTCTGGTTTGAAATCATCACCCAATGTGGCGGCAAGAATCACGGAGTGAAGGAAAATGGCCGGTTGAGTGACCTTAGTTTGCCTGAGGTCCTCATCAGTCCCGGCAAACATCAGGTCGGTAATCCTGAATCCAAGTATCTCATTGGCTTTTTCAAACATTTCTTTAGCTACAGGTGAGTTGTCATACAAATCTTTACCCATGCCAACAAACTGGGCCCCCTGGCCCGGAAATACATATGCCTTCATAAATTTACGATTTACGATATACGATATACGGTTTTCGCGACTTACTTTCTGTCACCTAAGAACCTGAGGAGAAACATAAACAGGTTGATAAAGTCGAGATAGAGTGTAAGCGCCCCAAGAATACTTAGTTTTCTTGCATTTGCTTCGCCATATTCACCAGACCCTGCCCCGATTCTTTTCAATCGCTGCACGTCATAGGCCGTTAATCCCGTGAAAATTAAAACACCTACAACGCTGATGATATAATCCATGGTGCCGCTTTTCAGAAAGAAATTCACGAGCATGGCAACCATAAGTCCAACCAGCCCCATCATCATAATCGACCCGAATTTGGTCAGGTCGGTTTTGGTGGTGTAACCGGTAACTGCCATAATACCAAACATCGCGGCAGTAATTGCAAAAGTTTTATAAACCGATGCAGCAGTATATACCAATAAAATAAAACTTAAACTCATCCCCATTAGCACGGAAAAGGAAATGAATAAAAGTGTCAAAACGGCAGGCGACAATCGTTGAAATCCGAATGACATTAATAAAACAAATCCGATGGGGGCCAGTGTGACAATCCATCCTAACCCGGTCATACCACCAGTTTCAACATTGATAAGGCTTCTCATGAGTGATTCTGATGAGGCAAACCAGTATGCAGTAATGGCGGTTACGAACATGGCAAGCGTCATCCATCCGAAAACCTGTGTCATAAATGACTTTGCAACACTCACATCCTGTGTGCCCTGTTGCGCCGTGAAAAATCCTCTGTTATTTGTCTGTTCAAACATGTTGTATTCTCCTGTTCTTTAGTTGATTAATTAACAAAAACAAATTCAAAATTCAAAGATCAAAACTCAAAACAAAAATTCAAAACCAAAATTCAAAGGTCAAAACTCAAAGGTCAAAACCACAAATCAAAACTCAAAACCGTGCAATCTGATACGATGATTCGAATTGAAAAAATTCATTCCTTGAGTCCACTCCGAAAAGTCCGATCAACTGGATCCTGAGCGGAGTCGAAGGATGCAAGCACCTGATTATAAGGACACTTCGACTTCGCTCAGTGTCCGGTTTTCCGTTAAATTGCCTTTTCGCAGTAGACTCAATCCTCAAATCCTCAAATCCTCAATGAAGCTTGGTGCTGATCAGGTGCAAAAATTCCGCCCGGGTTTTATCCCGTTCAAAGGCGCCGACAAAATCAGATGTCGTTGTGACAGAGTTTTGCTTCTGAACACCGCGCATGGCCATACACAAATGTTGTGCCTCAATAACAACTGCCACGCCAAGCGGTTTCAGTGTGTCATTGATGGCCTCTTTGATTTGCATGGTAAGCCGTTCCTGCACCTGTAACCTCCGGGCATAAATATCAACAACCCTGGCTATTTTACTTAAACCCGTGATATATTTGTCGGGAATGTAGGCCACATGGGCTTTTCCTATAAACGGAACCATGTGATGTTCACACAGGGAATAGATTTCAATGTCTTTCACAATGACCATTTCTCTGTAATCTTCCCTGAACTTGGCCGAACTTAAAATTTCTTTTGGATCAAGGGCATAGCCTTGTGTGAGGAACTGGATGGCTTTTGCAACCCGCAATGGTGTCTTCTCAAGCCCCTCACGGCTTGGGTTTTCCCCAATGAGCCGTAGGATTTCCTTGTAGTGAAATGCCAATTCCTCGGTTGTTTTTGGATCGAATTCCTCGACTTTTTCGTAATTAAGTTTTCTTTTTATTGCCATGTGGGTTTAATTTTCAATTCATTCACCGTAATATTCGATAATATTATTTTCTGATTGCTCAAGGCGCACACAATGCAGGGTGCCCCCCAATTTACTGATATCATTCTCCAGTTCATTCCAGATTCCAATGGCGATATTCTCACTGGTAGGGATCTTCCCCGTTAAAAAATCAACTTCAAGGTTAAGGTTTTTATGATCGACCTTTTTCAGGATCTTCTCATCAATCAATTTACTTACATGCCGTAAGTGTATAACCAGTCCCGTTTCTGGGTTTACCTCTCCTTTTATGGTGACATACAGAATGTAATTATGTCCATGCCAGTTTGGATTGGAACATTTTCCAAAAATCTCAAAATTCTCTTCATCTGTGTATTCTGGCAGAAAAAGACGGTGTGCAGCGCTGAAATGTTCCCTGCGTAAGATGTAAACCATTGTTGAATTATTTAGTAAGCAAAGGTACTGATTTTTTCTTCCTGAAGATATCGAGCCGGGCGCCTCCCCATACGCGAAGTTGTGCGACGTCATAATTGAACATGGCGTTACTTAACTTATCGGGTATGGTGTTGAACCCAGCCTGATAGGAGCCTCCGATAAACCAGGCATCTGAATTATACCCAAGCGCAAACCGGCCGCCAAGCTGAAATGAAAATTCGAAATCAGAATAATTGCCTTTGTTATTATGGTATGAGTGAATTTGTGCCGCAACCCCGGGCAGAATGGCCGCCGTGACATACATGTTTTTGAGGAATACGAATGTATAAATATAGCCTGGTGACAGACCAATGGCATAAAAATCGCCTTTGATTATCTGGCTGGATGAAGGAATGTCGTATTCAATGATCAATTCCTTGGGAATAATTCCATTATCGGATGAAATAGTGTAGAAGCTGAATGATGGCCTGACAATAAGGCTCCCTGCACTCTTTTTTTGTTTCTCAGTTTGTATGAAGGCGGCCCGGATCGAAAACCGGGAGGAATTGTATATCCAGAAACCTGCAATACCAACTGAAAACGTTGACATGTCGGCGATTATATAGTTCTTTCCATTTGCCCGTTCAGGATCGCTGATATAGAAACCCGTATAGCGCTGGAATAACAATTCGGCTGCAAATTTTCGGCTGAATGCAGTAGCCCGGAGGTCGATGGTTGAAGTGTGCCCGAATTTGCCCTCATTTCGTTTATAAAATGGATTATCGATTGAAAATCCAAGCCCAAACCATTTCCAGTTAGCGGCCAAACCTATTTTAACATTGACATTCGGACGATACACAATCTTATCGATGTTCGGTGTATTGATCATCAGCGAAGCATTTTGAAAGAGGAGGAAGAGCCTGGCTGAAAATCTTTCTGTGTAATTAACTATGTAATTGCTGTCAATTGAGGAAATTAATGAATCTTTTTCAGGAAATGGATGAACATCATTGGAAATACCCGTTTTAACGAATAATGACACGAAGATCAATGCGCTGATCAGGGCTCGGAAATACATGCCGGTTTACTTGGCTTTGTTATCCTGACTGGGAGGTTGAGCGTAACGGATGATGCTTATGGCTTCAAAAATGGTATAGAAGAGGTAAAGAATGAAAAAGCCAAACATGAATGGGATCGCGTCGCTGCGGTTTATCAACACGTAGGCAATCATAACGCCGGCATAAATAAAAAGCTTGAGAATGATGGTAAGCAGATAGGTGTTTACGAATTTAATAAACCTGCTTTTAGTCGATTGAAGCAGGAAATAAAAGGACAGGAGGGAGGTTGCTATAAAAAAGAAAAACAGAAACGGAAGAGTGGGAGACACGTATTCTGTCGGAATTATCAGCGTGATGATCAGGGTTACCGATCCAATAATCCCTGAAAATATCAGCAACTGCCTGAGAAATTTAATATATGCTGAGTTCATTTTCCAATATTTTTCCTGTTTTTTTCCCCGAAACAAAGGTACTAAATATTACCAGACTGGCCGACCTACTTGCGCAACAGGTCTTTGGTGACAAAATATATCGAAAGGGCAACGGAAAGAATAGATAAAATTACGGTTAAAACCGGCCGGGTGTGAAGCCATTGATCAAGCTTGTAACCACCAAATACACCACAAAGAATAATAACCAGCATCTGTATGGCAATACTGGAAAAGCGGGCGTAGTCGTTAAGATTTTTCCGCGGGTCGGTTTTCATTTGCAGAAGGAGAAAATTTTAGTTCCTTTGATCCTCCCTGGTCCATACTACACGTCCCCGAAAATTTAGCGCCAGGTTCGATGGCAAGTTTTCCGGTTGTAATGTCGCCACTGAAACGGGCCGTTTCCTTCAGCGTTAAAAGCTCTGTAACTTTTACGGTCGCTTTTACTTCGCCGGAGAAATCAGCATTTTGACACTGAATTTCACCATCAATTTTTCCGGTTGGACCAACAACAATTTTTCCTTTGCACTGGATATTTCCATTCAGAATCCCATCAATCCTAAAATCGCCATTTACCTGGATCTCTCCTTTAACAATGGCGCCTGGCCCCAGAATATTAATGGTAGGCATCTCGGGTTCTCTGTTTTTTGACATAACCATTTATTTTTGAACAGGATAATTCTTTTCGAAAAAACGAAGATACTGCGAAATATCTTTATTCTTATAAAGCACCGGATAATTTTCAACTGAAATGACAAAATCATAAAATTCACCGGTGTTCTCAAGCTTTGTAAAAATATATTTGCTGTCGCGTATCCCAATCAAATAATTCATGGCTTTTTCACTGTTGTCAAAATTATTAACGGTAATCATCTGCCGTTCATTGTCAAGCATGAGACTGTTGACCATCAGGTTTTCGAGGTCGTGAAATTTCGAATCATAGTCGGCAATTTTAATCTTCAATGCATCCACATCCACAAGATTTCCGTTTACGATCAAAACGTAGAAATGAACTGCATTCTCATCTAATTTGTACAGCTTCATGGAATTATCAACAACTGTTACCGAATCTGTCTTGATTGGCTGGCCTTTGGAATCTTTTTGGGTGCCAAGGAAACTAAGTACATCCTCTGCCATCTTTTTAACCTTGCTCTTTGGATAATCTTGTATCAGTTTATTCATGGCGACTACGAGTGAGTCAATCACCTCGATCTTCCCTAAAGCCAGACCCCGCATATAGTCGAATTTTGGCATCAATGCGGTATCGCCTTTAAATTGAGTACGCGCAATATCTGCATTGTTGATCACCATGTAATACTGTTGGTTTGTGAAGGCTTTGTATGTGTCGTTATACAATTTGGATGCCTCCGATTGCCGTGCATTTATCTCCTTGTAAAAATTTGGGTTCACAAGAAGTTTAGCATAATCACTTTCAGGATACTGGGAAAGTATCTGGTTTTTATACTGATCACTTCTCGGTTGATTTTCAAGATATTTGTACAATTGCCACAATTCATAGGCAGACTGTATTTTATACTTATTATCAGGAAACCGCTGAAGCAGGTTTTCAAAGGTTTGGGCCGCATTCCCATAGTCGCTCAAACCCTCGGCATAGATAAACCCAGCCTGATAGAAAGCCTCAATTATCATGTCATTTGAGGCCTTGATCTTTTCTTCGCCAACTGGGATATCTTTTATGTAGTATGCCCTGTCTTTGGGATCCTTTGACTTTGCAAGTAATTTTTTTGCATCCTGTGCAGTATCGCCAGGCATTTCAGGTATTGAATCCGTTATTTCGGTTTCATTTGAAAAAGTTGCTGCTGTTTTATCGGCCAGGAACCAATTGTCCTCCAGCTTTCGCCTCCCCCATTTCCTGATAAAGGTTGTGAAACCGTTCGACATGATAGATGGGTTGTAGAAATACCAGCGTCCTTGATTCGTCCCTGTTCCCTGCTGATCTTGTCCGACAGTTTGATTAAAAAAATTGGAGTTCTCCCTTCGTTGCTGCTCTTCAATTTTTTTCCTCATCTCTTCAGCAATCAGTTTGGTGATTATCTGATCGATAATCTGATTCCGCTGATCTTCGGGCATCGCTGATAATTTTTGCAGGCTGTCCTGCCGGCTTATTACCTGCAGGTTAGCAACGAGGTCGGTGAGGGTAATAGTTCGTTTGGCAAATTCCTTGTAGTTAGGATAATCCTTTGGCAGGAACTGCATGGTGCTGTCGTAATAAGATTGTGCAATCGTATAATTGCGGGTTCCAAAGAAAATATCAGCCAGGTCCAGCGAAGAAATGGCCTTTTGATAATTGTTGTTGGTGCTTGTACTGACTGATTTTTTAAAATTTGCAATGGCAGTGACAGTATCTGCATCCTTGAGGGCAATATGTGCGAGTGCATAATAGATCTGATCCTGGAAATCCTTGTTTTTATCATCGTTAAGCATTTTTGTAAGCTTTTTAATGATGAACTCACGATTTCCAGCTTTTGCATCATAACATTGTGCGAGATTGATCTTTGCGTTAAATTCCATTTCGTAAGTGGTGGCGTTTTTCACCACAATCACATACATATTCGACGCCTCATTCAACTCTTCGTTGCGTTGGTATATCTGACCCAGAATGAACTGGCAACGTGTTCGCATGGCCAGGGGAGGTTTTAGTTCAATGGCGCGGTTGAGATAGGGAATGGCAGCATCATAGTTTTTCTGAACAATATAGAATTGTCCGTATAGAAGATTCATCTCTGTTTCATGCTTTTCAGGAGCTTCGCCTTTTCTGATCTTGCTTTGCAACATATCGAGCATCGGTTCAGCCCTGTTAAAATCGCCTATCTGGATATTTGTCCTGATTAGCCATAGCATTGCCTCGTATTTGATCTCATTATCATTATAAGTTTTAATCATGAACTCGAAGGTACGGCGGGCCATCGGGTAATCCTGCTTATAAAAATAGCTCTTCCCGATAAGCAAATAACTATCATCTATCCAACGAACATGCTCTTTCTTGTTAAAATACATCGAATGCTTGTTGATGGCTTTTGAGGCTTTTTTTATTGCAATGTCGGCATATTGTGACATTTTACTGGCGCTGGCTTTATCCCCATAGTTGAACACAGGTAAAACTACTGCATAGTTGTCTTTCAGGCTGGCATGGTAATCCTTGAGCCCCTGGCGCATGTTATCCATCCCGTTCCAGTAAACATTATAATGTGAAGTTGTGTTATGGTAAGTTCTGCGTAAAAGTGTGTTTTTCTTGGTTGAACAGGCACTAAAGATGGTAAATCCCGACAATATCAGGACCCATACGGCGAGGTGGTATTTCTTCGTCGATCTCAAAACAGGAAGGCCATTAATGGAATATTAAGTAGTATTAACTATAATTTTACAAAAATATTTTAAATTTTTGAATTTGCCCGAAATAGGATGAAGATTTGTTGGCTCATATAATATTACGATATTTGCATCGTTTCAGGTTTGGCTTGTGCGATATGGTTTCGGAGAAAAGAGATAAAAAAAAAATAAGATGGACTGAAAGATGGCGGAATAAATACCGCCTTGTTTTCATGACCGATGATACGCTCGAAGAGCGGTTTACCTTTCGCCTCTCCCGGATGAATGTATTTATCGCGCTTGGTACCCTGACCATAGTGCTTATTTTCCTGACCAGCATTTTAATTGCCTTCACACCATTAAGGGAGTACATTCCTGGTTATACCAATGTTGGATTGACAAAGAAACTTTATAAATTGCAAATAAAGACTGATTCAATTGAGCGCGATCTGGCTCAGAAGGACCGTTTCATCCGGAACCTGAAGGATGTTATTAACGGGAAGGATTTAACTGAGGATAAACCAATAGCACCCGATACCCTTAAAAGGTATAGTAACATTAAGATTAAAAGATCAACAGAAGATTCTTTATTACGGATTGAGGTAGAGAGCCAGTCGAAATACAACCTTTATAAGATGGAAACCATGGAGGCGGTTAGTCAGAAAAGGGCCTCCATCGTTGGTTTCCTGTTTTTTACACCCCTCAAAGGGATAATTACCAGCGAGTTTAATCCTGCGCAAGGACATTACGGTATCGACATCGTTTCAAAGCAAAACGAAGCGGTGAAATCTGTTCTTGACGGAACAGTAATATTCAGTAACTGGACACTCGAAACCGGTTATGTAATGTCGGTGCAGCATTCACAAAACATTGTTTCGATCTATAAGCACAACTCGGTACTCCTGAAGAAAACCGGGGAGTATGTCAGAGCAGGCGAACCTATTGCCATTGTTGGCGAAACCGGAGAACAGATTACCGGGCCGCATCTTCATTTTGAATTGTGGAATGACGGGCGTCCGGTCAATCCGAAGGATTACATCACCTTTTAATCGTATATTCCGATAATTGAAAAAAAACATTGCCATATTAGGATCAACCGGTAGTATCGGAACGCAGGCCCTGGAGGTGGTGCGCAGCCATCCTGATCTGTTCGGGGTAGAAGTTCTTACCGCCCAAAACAACTGTGACATGCTTATACAGCAGGCTGTTGAATTTCGTCCTAATGCAGTAGTGATTGGCAATCAGGCATGTTATGCCAAAGTGGCAGAGGCGTTGAAACCACATTCTGTAAAGGTTTTTGCCGGCCAGGATTCCATAACACAAATTGTGGAAATGGAGGAGATTGATCTGGTGCTTAGTGCGTTGGTGGGATATGCCGGGCTGGAGCCAACACTTTTCGCCATCAAGGCCGGCAAAGATATTGCCCTTGCCAATAAAGAAAGTTTGGTGATTGCCGGAGATTTGGTTATGGCTGAAGCCCGAAGAAAAAATGTTTTTATTTTGCCTGTGGATTCTGAACATTCCGCTATCTTTCAATGTCTTGCGGGAGAACTGCCTGGTTCTGTTGAAAAAATTTACCTGACTGCATCCGGAGGTCCTTTCCGGGGGAAATCACGTGGGCAGCTTGTCAATGTCGCCAAAGAAGCCGCTTTGCAACATCCGAATTGGAAAATGGGACATAAAATAACCATCGATTCGGCTTCCATGATGAACAAGGGCTTGGAAGTAATTGAAGCCCGATGGCTCTTTAACCTTCAGCCCGGGCAGATAGATGTAATTATACACCCCCAATCGATCATCCATTCAATCGTGCAATTTATTGATGGTTCGATGAAAGCACAAATGGGAATCCCTGACATGAAACTGCCGATCCTTTATGCCCTTACATACCCGGTGCGCATAAAATCGGAGCTGCCCCGGTTCAGCTTCGCGGATCATGCAAAATTTACTTTTGAAGCGCCTGATTCAGAGTTATTTCGTAATCTGTCACTGGCATATATTGCGATGAATCAGGGAGGAAATATGCCCTGTATATTAAATGCAGCGAATGAAGTTGCAGTTGGCGCCTTTTTGGAAGACCGAATAGGTTTCCTGAAAATGCCTGATGTTATTGAGCACTGTATGCAAACAGTTCCATTCGTTAAAATGCCAGGCTATCATGATTATATAGCATCACACAAAGAGGCCCTCTGCAAGGCAAAAGAATTTGTAAACCATTCGTAAACACACTTTAACCTTAAAACAGCACATGGAAATCGTTATAAAAATCGTTCAATTATTGCTCAGTTTATCCATCCTGGTTATTTTTCATGAGTTTGGCCATTATATTGCTGCCCGCATTTTTAAAACCCGGGTTGAAAAGTTTTACCTCTTTTTTGATCCCTGGTTTTCACTTTTTAAATTCAAAAAGGGAGATACAGAATATGGAGTAGGTTGGGTTCCCCTGGGAGGTTATGTGAAAATTTCGGGTATGATCGATGAATCTATGGACAAGGAGCAGATGAAACTTCCGCCGCAGCCATGGGAATTTCGATCTAAACCAGCCTGGCAAAGGCTGATTATCATGCTTGGTGGTGTTACTGTCAACATTCTCCTGGCCATAGCAATCTATATTGCCATGCTTGCCGCTTGGGGCGAACAATATTTGCCAACGGCTGAGGTGAAATATGGGATTACTGTTGATTCACTGGGCTATCGGTTGGGTTTACGCAATGGCGACCATATACTTTCCATCGACCACAAACAGGTTGAAGATTTTGCCGCTATTCCGAAGACGATTATCCTTGAGGAGGCGAAAACTGTGCAGATTTTACGTGATGACCAGAAAATGGACATCCGGATCCCGTCAGATTTTATAAGCAAACTGATCAAACATAAATCCCCTGAATTCATTGCGGTCCGGTTCCCTTTTGAAGCAGGGAAATTTACGGTTGGCTCTCCCGCGCAGGCATCCGGCATGCAGATCAACGATAAGATCATCGGTTTAAATGATTCCCTGTTGATTTATTTCGACCAGTTTAAGTCGTCTATTCAGCAATATAAAAATAAAACCGTTCAGGTAATGGTCCTGCGAGGCAAGGATACACTCAGATTGAAGGTAAATGTACCTGAAGCAGGGCTGATTGGGGTGTATCCCAAAGGACCGGTAAATTATTTTGCCTTTAAGGAGAAGAGTTATAACATTGTGACAGCCATACCGGCCGGGGTAGTGAAAACTTTTGAAGGCGCAGGTAATTATATTAAATCCATAAAATTATTATTCTCCCAGGATAAGGCCTACGAATCGGTTGGTGGTTTTATTACAATAGGCAATATTTTCCCTTCAACCTGGGATTGGGCTGCCTTTTGGTCGCTTACGGCCTTTTTATCCATCATGCTTGCAATTCTAAACATTCTGCCAATCCCGGCCCTCGACGGGGGACATGTGATGTTTTTACTTTATGAGATTATTGCCCGCAGGAAGCCCAGCGATAAATTCATGGAATATGCCCAGATAGCCGGAATGGTGATACTCTTTGGCTTGCTGATCTTTGCTAATGGACAGGATATTATGAAGCTGTTCAGACCCTGATAAGTTGGTAAGTTGGTAAGCTGGCAAGTTGGTAAGTTGGTAAGTTGGTAAAGGGTTTCGCAAGGTGATGAGGCAAATTTTTATTCCGTGACCTTTTCCTTTAATGATTTAAACCCTTCACCCAGTATTTCTGTTGCATCGGTCACTGTGAGAAATGCTTTTGGATCAATTTCATGGATGTATTCCTCAAGCAGAGCCAGTTCGCGACGGCTTACCACGGTAAAGATAATTCGCTTTTCGGCATAGTTAAACATTCCCTTACCATCAATGTAGGTGCCACCCCGGTCGAGGTTGTTTATTATTTTATCACGGATCTCTTCATGTTTGTCTGAAATGATAAAGATACTTTTATCGTAGCTTACACCTTCAAGAACCACATCGATTACCTTCCCGGTTATGAAAATCACGATCCAGGAATATAGTGGGATCTTCCAGTCCTGGAAAACGACCAGGCCAACCAACACGATTACTGAATCGACATAAATCATCAGCATGCCTAACGGCAGTCTTGTATATTTTGCAATGATCATGGCTACAATGTCGCTGCCTCCTGACGTGGCTTTTGATTTAAAAATAAGGCCAAGGCCCAATCCGGCTAACACCCCGCCAAAAATGGATGATAAAAGGGCATCTCCCTTCACCAGGGGTTCGAATCCCCAGAATAACGTCAATGTATCAGTGAAAAGAGCGGTTAGGGAAAATCCGACAACTGTTTTCATCCCAAACCGGGGACCGAGAAACCTGATGCCGATAATTGTCAGCGGGATATCGAAACAAAGCGCAACAAGTCCAACCGGCGTGTTGAACAGATAGTGTAAAACGATAGAGATTCCGTAAACACCCCCCGGAACAATTTTATAGGGTGTGATAAACAGAACAAACGCGGCAGCGAGAATAAATGCGCCAACGATGATCAGGCTGTAGGACACAAACCATTTACGGGTGAATGGTTTTTCCTTCATCAGGAAGAATGACATATGCGGAGTATTAGTATTTAATTAATGAAAATGCAAAGATATTTGATTACGGCACAATGCAAATGCTCAACAAGCGTTAATCTAGAAACATTTTGGTTCTGACCTTCAGGAAATTCGTTATAAACAGGGCTTGTTCCGGCATTGTTATTGATTTGACTGAGTTTAAATTGGCCATATAATGATGGTAGTAACAAAAAAAAATGTACTTTTATCCCGTTTTTCTAATGAACCTGACAACCTGTTGTTGACATTGCTTAATTCCGGATATCTGACCAGATTCAGGATAAATTTCTTATTTATCCTGTGTGTTATTTTTTTGCTTGGGGGGGCTTCCGTTTTTGCCCAGCAACCTACTTTAATCACCAATTACATGTTCACCAACATGGCGATTAATCCGGCATTTGCGGGAAGCAACGGTGGAATTTGTGTTACAGGCCTTGTACGGCAGCAATGGATTGGGTTCAAGGATCCCGATGGAACTCAGACGGCTCCCCAGGTTTTTATGCTTACAGTCGATTCGCCGATTAAGTTTCTGCATGGTGGCATCGGAGGATCACTCTACCAGGATAAACTTGGTTATTTCAAAAACATCGCCCTTAAGCTTGGATATGCTTACAAAATGGAGGCTGGTGGAGGGGATCTCTCATTTGGTTTGCAGGTTGGGTTGCAAAATGGCGAATTCGATTTTTCAAAATTAGATGTCGGCCAGGGAGCAGGGAACTTCTCAGAAGATCCGGCCCTGAGGGATTTGTCCGGAAAAACCAGCGATATGTCGTTCGATATTGGGGCTGGCATCCTTTTTAAGGTTCCCGAAAAATATTATATTGGTCTCTCCGCCGATAATCTGTTGCAGTCAAAAGCAAAAAAAATCGCCTATCAGTTGCGGCGTACCTACTATCTCGGGGGTGGATATGAGTGGATACTTCCGAATCACCCGGCTTTTGAATTGCTGCCTTCGGTATTATTCATGTATGACGGAGCTGCCTTTCAGTTTAATCTTAGCGCGCTGGTCATGTACAATAATAAATTTTATGGAGGCCTTGGTTACCGGCTTCAGGATGCTGTTTCTGTATTGGCAGGTGTCAGTATTAAGAGTCTGCGGATCGGTGTTGCCTATGACATCAGTACTTCGGCGTTAAGTAAATACAATAGTGGAAGTTTTGAAGTTATGGTGAGTTACTGTTTCAAAATAGATACCGATAAATACAGAAAAAGCTATAGGAATACAAGGTTCCTGTAGGAAAAAAATATAAAAATGCCCCAGATATTTGGAAAACTAATGAATCAAAATAATAAATCTAATAACGTCGCGTTATTTCTCATCCATTAATCGGCCAAAAAAATGAAAAAACTGTTCATTTATTCTGCACTGCTCATATTCCTGGGAAGCTGCGGTAACTCAGGAAGTGGTGAGCTTACGGGAGTAAAAAACCGTAAGCGGTACTATGCTCCGGATCCGTTTGGCATGGTTTACGTACCCATGGGAGCATACACCATGGGCGTTAGCGATGAAGATATGCCATATGCACAGCTCAACAATCCCAAAACTGTAACTGTCCAGGCTTTTTACATGGATCAGACTGAAATTACCAATAATGAATACCGTCAGTTTGTTTATTGGGTAAGAGATTCAATTGCACGACGGATTCTTGGAGAAACCAAGCCGGAGCTTTACTTTATCTCTGAAAACAAGAAAACCGGAGAACAATTTGATCCTCCTTTTCTTAATTGGGAAAGCAAACTGGAATGGAATTCTGATCAACAGGATGTCCGTGATGCCCTGGCGCAGTTATATCTTCCCGAAAACGAGCGTTACTTCAGAAGAAAAGAGATTGATACGCGAAAACTTTACTTTGAGTATTATTTCGTTGACCTCAAGGCTGCATCCCGCAAAGATTACGCTGCTCAACCCGATCCTAAAGAGGCCAGTCTGGCCAATCGCCCGCAGGGTTTAAAGGATCGTTCTGTTTATGTTCGTAAAGAGACTATTAATGTGTATCCCGACACATTATGCTGGATTCATGATTATGCCTATTCATTCAACGATCCCAGTACTGAAAAGTATTTCTGGCATCCGGCATATGATAACTATCCGGTGGTTGGCGTAAACTGGCGACAGGCAAATGCCTTTTGTATCTGGCGGACGCAGATGAAAAACAGCTATTTATACGGACAAAAAGGGGAGACCTTTATCAGCGATTTCCGCCTGCCTACCGAAGGTGAATGGGAATGGGCTGCGCGTGGCGGATATGATGCGAATCCTTACCCCTGGGGAGGCCCATACACCAGAAATGATAAAGGTTGTTTCCTGGCAAATTTTAAACCTATGCGCGGTGATTATATTGCCGATGGCGGAGCCAATACGGTTATTGTTGCCCATTACCCGGCCAATGACTATGGTCTGTACGACATGGCCGGCAATGTTGCAGAATGGACGGTTACAGCTTTTCATCCCTCATCATACAATTTTTCATGGGACCTGAATCCTGATTATAAATACAATGCAAAGGACACGGACCCTCCTGCACTTAAACGTAAGGTTACCCGTGGTGGATCCTGGAAGGATGTTGCATATTTTCTGCGGGTATCAACGCGTTCATATGAGTACCAGGATACTGCCAAATGTTATGTCGGATTTCGTTGTGTCCAGAATTTCCTGGGTCGTCAGCGCGATGATAACCCCTCAAGGTCATCCAAGGTCTACTAAATAATTAACAAAACCTGTCTTCATTATAAATATTTAATTCTTTCATCCTATGGCATTACTCGATTTTGTCAAAACAAAGCATTATAAAAACTTCATGGCCAAACTCTATGGCTGGGGTGCCGCGGTTGTAATTATCGGTGCATTGTTTAAAATCAACCATTACAACTATGCCGATTATCTGCTTATCATCGGCCTGGGAACTGAATCGCTCATTTTTTTCTTTTCTGCATTTGAGCCGCCCCATGTTGAACCCGACTGGAGTCTCGTCTACCCGCAGTTGGCAGGAATTTATCACGAAGAGGGTATCGATGCCACCAGAGCATTCAGTTCAAAAGACAGCGTAACTCAGGATCTGGATAAAATGCTCGAAAAAGCAAAAATAGGCCCCGAATTAATAGCAAGCCTTGGCACTGGTTTAACCAATCTTTCTGAAACTACTTCGAAATTGTCGAATGTTGCAGATGCCTCACTGGCCAATGACAAATATGTCTCAACCATGAAGAGTGCAACCGAATCGGCAAACCAACTGAACGATTCCTACCGTAAAACTTCGCAATCGCTTGAACAAAGTGTGAACGCATCACAGGAGCAGTTGACCCATATTAAAAATACCTCCAAAAGCGCAGCCAGCCTTTCTGTAATGTTTACCGAAGTCGGCGAATCACTTAAAGAAGATATTACTGCTAATAAAGCCTTCTCGGCCAGCATTGCAAATGTCACCTCCACAGCAAATAAATTTGTTGAAAAATATAACGAATCAGCCACACTGCTGTCAAAGACCGCTGAAACCCTGAATGCCTCTGCAACCGGTGGAGCCAGCTACAATAAAGAACTCCAGCGTGTTTCTTCCAACCTCTCAGCCCTGAACGCATTGTATGAACTCCACCTGCAAGGTTCAAACCAACAGATGGAAAACACAAATAAATTCAACAATGTGATGAATAAGTTTACAATAAACCTGAACGAATCCATGTCCAATACAGATAAATTAAAAACAGAGGTAGATAACCTGACAAAAAACATTGCCGCTCTCAATAAAGTATATGGAAATATGCTTTCGGCCATGAATTTTGGTGGAAAACAGGCATGATTCGCTTACGTGTATAACTTGAATAATATTTAATTAGATGGCTGGATATAAAGAGACACCAAGGCAAAAGATGATCGGGATGATGTATCTCGTTCTTACGGCATTGCTCGCATTGAACGTCTCGAAACAAATTATGGATGCTTTTTTGGTGGTCAATGAA